>Ga0209596_1003868_pt1 | contig 11585 bp, 8 predicted proteins | sample M_130807_MF_Meta_FD_187314 | JGI IMG/M metagenome (GOLD analysis project Ga0209596, IMG submission 187314) | Freshwater microbial communities from Lake Montjoie, Canada to study carbon cycling - M_130807_MF_MetaG (SPAdes) (version 2) | ecosystem: Environmental > Aquatic > Freshwater > Lake... | reverse complement strand
GTATGCGGAAAAATTAGCGTTTTGTTGTAATGCGTAACTATTACCCGCATTATCAAGGGTTAACGTTGATGTCGGAAGTCTATCAGACCTCATAATAATTTGTCTACCACTAGACCCTAATCCACTAAGGTATTTATACGTACCAGAATATCTTGGTGCGTAATAATACCCTACAATATCAGGGGTTGAGATGTAGTTACTTGTGAATAACACTTTTTGTAACATTACCGAACCACCGTCAACGATTTCATTTTCAAAATATCCTCTATTATCCGTTGAGTAAACATTAACCGAAGAAGTAACACCACTATTGAGAGGTCCGCAACCTGCTATTGAAATTAATCCGTCCCACTCTATTGTGAAACCATTTTGAGAAATGACAAATGGTGTAATCGAATAAGCGTTATCTAACCCATTCTGACAAACAGTCGATAATGGTGGTGCTGATAATGGGGTAAACGATAAACTATTATCCAACGATGAATAATAACTTGGGAAATTTGACGTGAATGACGAAAATGATGCGGGTCCCGATAATGCTGGTTGAAAATGGAATGAGTCGTAATATAAATGATTACCAAATGTGTCAGTAGTCATTACGTCTAAATTCATTGTATGTCTAACCGATTTTACCCCACCTTGAATAGGATGATTTAATTTGTACTGGCCTGAAACCGTTTTTCCTGCGGTTCCCATTGGGTATCCTAATAAAACACTTAAATCGTAACTATTCTGACATCTTGAGGAATACGGGTCAACCCCTCTAACCATTATTACTATAACTTGTTTATCGGCATCAATAAATATTGATAAAGGATTATAATATAATGGTGATGGTGATTGTGCACAGTTATCAGTAGACAAATATGTAAACGTCATATTATTATACAAATACCTTTTATTTAGACTTAAATCACTTGCGGAAGGATTACATGCCCCTGAAAAAGTATTATAGGTCATTGCGGTAATAACTTGAAAATATTCTGCGTCCATAGGGAACTTAGCGTAAGTCGCGTCGTCAGGATTTTGAGTGATTGAATATACCGTAGTCTGAACCGGTAATCCTGTTGCCGCACTAAAATTTGAATAGTAGATATTTATAGTACTACCTGAATCATTAATAGAAGTTCCCGTAATACTTCTGGTACCGTATTGGTTGTAAGGTGTAAAACCCGTTAAATTTACGTCCTGAGATAATGAGGGGTCTTGGAAAGAAATGAGTTGTCCCGCAGGAAAATTCGCCAATTGACTTGCTTCACATGAGATAACCACAACATTATCATAATGATAAGTTGTTGCGGAAGCATTTAATGATGTGTCAAAAGTAACTTTAATTCTATTATACCCACCACCAGGGTTTACTCCACCAAAATCATCAAAGTATTTCGCTTTGTTATTAAATAAATTTATTCTTTCAGCTAAAGTAATACTTGATGTGAACATATATCTATCATCACCACTCTCTTGTCCATAAGTTTGTAAAGAGGGTACTAATGACTGTGAAGTAGGATTAACTCTATCAATCCCTTTACCTGACATCATCGAAGTAAATGCGTTAGGGTAAGTAGCAGTTGGGTCAAAATGAATAAGATTATAATTTGTTGCGTTATCATATTGAGATAAAACACCATTAATTCCTGAAGTAGCAACAATTTCTTCAGTATTAACTCCTTCAGCGGAATCATCTTGAACATCTCCATCAATAGTATCACCCTCCTTACACGCACATAACTCACAATCGGGATAAGATAAATTAGGTAAACGTAAATGAGTAAATATTTTCCATAAAGTTAACAGTTTTTTAATTAGATTCGCCATGTCTTCAAAGTCTGGACAATCTTTTTTTTCTAGACCCGCCCCAAAAACATTAACAACATCTATAATAAAGTTTATAATGGGACATATAACGGCAATTATACTAAAAACAATTGCAACAACAACAGATAAGATTGGTCCTAAAATATACTTCAATAACCAAGCTAAAATATGTGAAATAATTAATAATAAAATGAGAATAGGTTTAAAAACAAACATCATAATAACAAATAAAAGATATATAATGTCAAATCTTAAAAATGAATCGTTTGTTGGAAATTTAACATTTTCACTTTCACAAGAATCATCCAAAATGTTTTTTATTGTTATCATTCTATTTGGAAGATATCCTTTTCTATATTGGTCTATCATCTGTGACACGGTATACACTTTGTTATACAACATCTCATAAAATGTGTCTTCACAATTAATTGCCGCCTGTACGTCAGCATAATCATTCCAATCTAAACTAAAGGCATATGACTTAATCGCAGTGGCATATCCAATACCTGTTTTTAATGGGTCAGTATCAGAAGTTGTCCACCCATATTCTCGAACATTAGGAACTAAAAAATAACCTCGTTTAATTGCTTCACTTAATGAAGGTGATTGATTCCACTTAACTTTAAATCGATACTTTCCTTTAGTCGGTATACCTTTATTAGGGTCATTCGATAAAACTCTTTCACCAAATTCATTTGTTATGATATAATCCAAATTCATTGGAACATCTATTAACCAAGTACCATTTTCATCAATAACTTGTCCTCCACTTTCTAATGAAACAGTTTCTAAAATAGGTTGTCCATTAATATCTTGAGCAATGGTTTGTCTTATCGCCAAAATTTCTCCAGGTCCCGCAACTAAACTACATAAGTTACCTTGTTTTAATTTTGGTTTACAACTTCTTTTTTGGAATTGAGTTTCGGCATTTGATATAATTGACCCCATAAAAATTGATGTGGGAGTTATGGTAATATTTGCCTCATCAGTTAAATCAAAGTCGGTTCTTGTCACACCTAAATTACACACCTCAGGTTGACCCCATAATGGTTCAACTTCTATAACACGGTTAATTGTAACAATCTGAGGTAACTCATTTAAATTAGCAGAACTTTTAAACTTTGTTCCCGCAACTTGAGCGGGAGTGGCAACACCCATCCGAATTAAATCCTGAGGCGATAATGAAAATTCTCCAATATCTGATAAATCAACATCGACATGGATTGTTTGTGACCCAGTAGGAACACCAAAAATCATGTAATCACCACTATCGTTAGTTTTTGCAGTATATTTAAAGTACTTGTCATAAACTTCAATTAATGTCGGGTCAACTAATACATCATGTTTATCGAAAAAAGTTCCTGTGGGAGAGTGATTACTATATGACGGTAGATATGGTAATAAATTATATCTATATCCGTCTTCATTTAATTCAGATAAAGTTTTATAGGGATATAAGTCAGAAATGATTGGATTTGTGGTGTCTTCGTTAGTTAACGGAATAAAGACTGATACTTTGGCGTTAGGTATACCAAAACCATCATTTGCACTAACCCTACCAATAATTACTCCGTAATCAGAACACTGTCTTGTGTAAATTTGACTCTGTAATACTTTAAGTGATAAAATTTCAAGATATTCAAATTCTTGGTCAATTAAAACCTTAATTGACTTATCTACACCTATTTGAGTTCTTATTCTATATGAATTCGACATTATTAATCTTTTTTGATAAATAGTTTATATGCTACTTTCAAAAAGATAAATCATTTTTTAATAAAATAAATTATCAGGAGAAATTAACTGTTTTTAAATTCTTAACCCTTACATTGATGTCTTTACCCGGAAATCTGACTTGATATGTCTGACTTGGTTCGGCAAAAATTGTTTCATCAATCAAATCAATTTCTCGTGTTTCAGAGTCTAAATATTTTTGGGATGTTTGAGATGATGAGTATTGTCCTCCGACTTTATTGAATACTTGTATACTTGAAACCGAGATTACCCCATTCTCACTTTGTATTTGTCTTCTAATTTCTGAAATATAAACATTTTGACCCATCTGTCTATGTGAAGGGTCAAAATAAGTTGACACTATATTAACAATCTGTGAAATTACCGCCCCTTGATTTTGACTATTATCTAAAACAACGTCAAGGTTCATAGATAAATCAATAACACTCGCAGTCTCAACTGAGATATAATCATTAATCATTCTATAGTTAGATAAGTAATTCGCGACATTATTTTTTAAAGTATTCGATACGATTTCAGTTAATTTACCCGAATCATCGTAAGATAACATTTTAATTTTAATCTTATTATTTTCCTCAGTAATTGCCGCTTTAGCAGGTGCTCCGAATTGTGATGGCATTGTTCGAATTAAAGAATCGTAATCGTTTACAGTAACCGCTCTATTTTGTGCTGAAAAATTAAAACTAACTAAATTTCTAACTTCTTCCGTTGTTGGAGACGCAGCCCCACCAATTGCCGCAGTAACATTAATACAACTTAATGAGTTAACAACACTTGTATTTACAGAATCTGATGGACCATTAACAAAGAAAGAAACCGTACCAATTTGTGTGATAACATTAACACCTAAATTACTTCCTGTACCACCACCAATTCTATATTGTATAAACATAGTTGTATTAGCTTTAACCGTACTACCTAACGCTAAGTTATTAGAGTACTTGTAAAGATTTAAATTATATCCGTTTCTTGCGAATTCTCGTAATTGTTCATCAGCCGATTGTGTACCACCACCAAAAGTCATTTTCATAAATCCTTCAGGAGTATATTCAGTTATAAACTTATCACTTGTTGTAATATACCTACCAACTTTAATTCCAGGTTGGTCAGAAACTTTAGTAGGGTCCTCAATGAAAACTCTATCCTCAATTAATGCTTTAACCTCATACCATCTATTATCTAAACCTAAAAATTCTTGTGATGAAGGCATGTTAGCATATTGTGTGCCGTCTTTTAATAAAACACTTGTTACCCCTAAAACATTTTTTTCAGGTAGGAACATTTCAAAGAATGGTTTAACATCGTTAGGTGTCATCACTCTTTTATAAACTTTAGTAATACCATTAACAATCGTCTCTCGTTTTACAATGGTATAATTAAGTAATTTATTATTTGAATCGAAATTAGGTATTTTTAATCTATTTGGGAATCCATCTGCATTAATTGCCGACGCAAAATCAATATCGTAAACCGTTTCAAATACTTGACCCGCACCACTAACTTGTGAACCTCTTCTTAAAATACCACAATATCTTAAATCTTCTTTATCCCCAAAAGCAGGTACTGTAATCGAAAAATCGACTAAAGCAACTGAAGGTCTTTGACCCGGCACTTTTAATCCGTATGTTCTTGCAATATTAAAGATTGATGACCTTTGTTGGGCGTATTGTAAAACAGTTTCCTGAATACTTCGGTCAATATTGAATTGTAAGTTGTCACTAACCGCAGCATTTAAATCCAATAACGCTGAGAACACTGACGCATCATTAAAATTGTCAATTAACTCGGGATAGTATGTTCGGGTAAAATTAATTAACTCAGTTCTTATTGACTGAAAATCCCTTGTCGTATACGATATTTTTTTATTAGCCATATATTATTAAATATTAATGATTACGAAATCACTCTGATTAAATGCCGAATCTGTAATTATATAATCAATTTTAATTTTAGCGGTATGTTCTTTCTCACTTATACCAGGAACTCGATAAACTCTTACGTCTCCTTGGACGTAGGTTCCTTTATCTTCTTCCCCATCAGACGCAGCAGTTACACTTATTTTTGTTATAGTGATTCCTGGAATATATTCAGAAACTGAGTCTCTTATTTCCGCCTCAATATCTGAAAATGTGGGACCATCCATAGGTTCAAAAATATACTCATAAAGTCTTGTCCCAAAATCAGGTAAATAATATCTTGTACCTTTTCTAGTTAATAATAAATGAATTAAATTTGCTCTAACCTCTTGGTCACCATCTTGTGATAACGAAAGATAATTACCTTTTAAAGAATCTCTAAAAGGGAAGTTAATTCCATATGTTTTTCCTTCTGCCATATACTATAAATATAGTGTTACAATATTTTCGGTGAATAGATATAAAATAAAAAATCACGACATATGCCGTGATTTTCTTATTAGTAATTATTTTATATTAAGAACCACATTTCCTTTTTTGTGTTTTGGTTCATATGGACAATGTAAACAACCATTCCCACAACAACTACCCCTTCGTTTATGATAACTTTCCGTCATCACCATTCTACCTTGTTCCCAATAAAAATCGGTAGGTAAAAGTTTGTTTTTGGGGGTTATTTCTTTAATATGTAATCGGACAATCCAATCGTTAGATGCGTTTATATTCATTTAATTCTTCTTTCTCTGATTATAAAACGCTAACAATACTTGGTATGTTATCGTTACATTATTTCCCCACGATATTTTTACCTCACTCATTTTAAAGATTATTTTATCTCACATCCATCAGCCCCACAAGCGATTTCACCACTTAGGTTTGTTTCATCAGAATGTTCAACAACTTTAGTTAAATCAATCGAATGTAATTTTGAATAAAGTAATTCAAACTCTTCTTTTGTACAATCAGTGAATGGTGCTTGGATGTAAGAACCATTATCGTAAGGTAATACTGATAATCCATTATAGAAATCACGATTATTCCAAAACCATTCTCCCACTAACCCCCAATCTTCCGCCTTCAAACTAATTGTTGCCGATACGTTGTGCATATTTGAACCTCCTCTATGACCTGGTCTAACCCACTCTTGAGTTACTTTTTTAACTCTTTCCAATAGTTGGAATGGACTTTCCGTTCTTAATATCGCTCCTTCAGGTGCCTTTTGCGGTACCGAAATTACTGCAGTATCGTGAGGTCTAAAGAATTCGTCTTCAACTAATTCAGGGTGAAACTTACTCAAATATTGGTAAATAGACTCATTTTTTCCAACACGAATTCTTCTGATATAATAATCGTTATGCCAAGCATGAATTCCTGAAGATGTACCTAAAGTTAATGATGTTGTTCCCGCAGGTTTTACTGTCGTAGTTCTTGCAGATTTATTAATACCAATTAATTTAGCCACTCTTTCGTTTTCTTCTTTAACAATTTTTGCCGACTCTTTCATGTTATAACCTAAAACTACTCCAGAACCGATTCCCGTCATAGAAACACCGATTAATGCGTCTTTCTCAGTTGTTCTTTTCCAAATATCTCTTAAATAATGGAAGTTAGTGTAACCCGCTTGTAATGTCCCAATAAAAGCCGCCGCTCTAACACGGTTATTTAAATCTTCTTGTGATTCAATGTCAGAAACATTTACTTCACATAAATTACAAAACTGATTAGGTCTTAGTGCGATTTCACAACAAGGGTTTGTTCCCCAATCTTTATCATTTGTAAAATAAATTCCTGGTTCACCTGCTCCTGACGCCTCAATACGTTTCCATAAATCCATGAAAAATTCTTGGGTAATTTTATGTCTTAATAACGCCGCTGAGTTATTTGCTCTACCTCTTTGTGGATTTGTTTCCCACCAATTACCTGACTTACAAGAAATCATTTCTTGGTCATCAGCACTAAACAATGAAATTAATGCCGCTCGTCTAATACCTCCTGCAAGAACTGCGTCAGCAATATGACAAACCATATCATGAACTTCAATAGGTGTTAATCTGTCTCCATCTTGTTTTGATTCTAAAATTCCTTTTAATTTATGTAAACAATCTTTAAGTGGTTGAGGTCCTGGTGCTTTTCCTCCTGATGTTACAAGTTGAGCACCTTTCTGTCTGATATCTGAGAAATCAAAATCAGGTGTTGATACTTGTTCTCCAAAATAGGATTTGAATAATACTTTAATTGCGTCCGCCCATCCTTCGATTGAGTCCCCAATTAAGTATCGTCTTTTTCTGTTCTCACTTGGTTTTCTAACTTCAGGTAATTTTTCTACGTGGTGTTTTTGTACTGAGTAACCAACACCTGTTCCACCTAATAATAGGAACATCGATTCAGAAAATGCGTCCAAGTGGTCGATTGGTAAATAAGCACAGTTATAAATTCTGTTTGGTGATATTTCAATTGGTTTTCCACCAAATTGCATTGACCTCATTGAGGGTAATACTTTCTTATCATACACCAACTTATACACCTCTTTAATCTCACTTTCAAGTGATGGGTATTTTTTAATGTGCATGTTTATGTTTCGGGTTACTAATTCTTCCCAAGTTTCACGTCTGTTTAATTCAGGTACAAATTTTGCGTACTTCATATAGACTGTTAAGTCCGATAAAATCTTTTGTGATGCGTCCATAATTCTACTAATTCTTATTTTTTTATTTTTTTGGTTATTGTTTTTCTCTTTCTTTTCTTTTATCAATCAAATCCTTGATTCGTTGTCTATTTCTTTCTTCTGTCTGTTCTTCAAGACCTAAGAATGTTACCGATGATTCTGTATCGATATCTAACATACCGTTATCAAATTTACAGTTTTCAAATACAACACCGTCATCACCAATTCTTGATTTAGTAATAGCAATTGTCGCCAATTTCATTTCTTTTTGTTGTAGTGATTTTGCCACGGAAATGATTACGTGTCCAACCTGAGCTTTCTTGATTGACCCACCCATTTGGTCTGTGGTAACTACCTCTGAAGATATTGAACTTCTGTTACCTTGAGTCGCAGTCCAACCAACTAAATCTAACTCATGACACATAGATTCAAAACCTCTCATAACCGAACCTTCTGACTTCCATTCGTCACCTAAATTTTTATCAGGCACCACACAATCAATATAATCAAGTAATACCATGTCAATCTTAATACCGTCAGCAATCATTTTTCTAATTTGTCCTTTGATTTGTAACATAGTTACGGTATCTGATGGTAATTTTTTAAGTATTAACTTATTCTCCATAGAGTCTTTAATCTCTTTGACTTTAGCCATTACTTCTTCTTTCTTCGTAGTTAACTCATCAGGATGCACTTTCGTCCATAATGTGATATGTTTTCTTTGAATAATTTTAGGGTTGTCCTCAAAAAATATTTGTAGAACATTATATCCTAAATTAAATGCGTGATTTGAGATTTTAGTTAACAATGTTGACTTACCAACACCTGTTGGTGCTAATATTACACCGATTTCACCTCGTGCTAAACCACCTTTTAAGAGTCTATCAATACCTGGGATACCCATTGGTATTGGATGTCTATAATCTTCGTTTAAAACCTCATCTAAGTTGTTAAAAACGTCTTCCATACCATCTTGTCTCTCACCAACTTGTAACGCCTCTCTAACGAGTGTTTCCAAAGTATCGTAATTCTCAAACTCACCACCGTCAATTACTTTTTGAGCCTTTGTAATCGCCTTCTGCAATTCTTGTTGTTTACAGAATTTCAACGCTTTCTCTTGAACAAATTCTTGTCCATCAGTCGGAGCATCTTTAATTTTTGTTAAAGTATCTAAAACAATTTTAGACGCTAACTCTTGTTGTAGTTCTGATTTTGTAATTTGTTCTAAAGTATCAAACGTTGGTGTGTGTTCGTATTTAGAGTAATACTCCTTAACCATTTGAATAATTATCTTAAAATATTTATTTTCAAAATAATTATTCTCAATTACATCAATAATTGACCTTGAAAAGTCTTTATCAACGATGATTTGGTTTAATAATTGTATCTGAAAAGTACTTCCTAGATAATCAAAATTTTTGTTTGACGCCATGTGTGTTTAGTATTGTTTAAAATAAATATTAGACATTAGTCGGAATTCCAAGGTACTCGTACGTTAAATTTTCTCTTGAAAAAATGTCAGTTAATTCCGAAAGTATACTTTTTATATGAGGGCGTATGTCTACGGTGTATCTTATCTTTGGCGGGAAGATTTTTGCATCCATCTGTCTATGACAAATTGTCATGTCTCCATCCTTAATAAAAATGTTAAATTTTTCAGGACCGCCAGTATTTGATGTTTCAAGCATCATTGGGTTATGTGTAATCTCGTAAGAATTCTCCAACAAATAAATTGTCGACTTCATTTTTAACTCATACTCTAAAGATTCTTTTAACTCATAAAGATACTCATATAACTCAAGTGAATTTTTCGCATCAGAGTTATAATTTCTTACGTTAAAAAATCTTTGGACAATGATGTTGTCGTTAACCATCATTAAAAATTCTAACTTTGTTATTTCTTGGTTTTTCATAATCATTATTATTTTTGTTTATAATTTTTCTTTTCTTTTCTTGTTAATTTTAAAAATGGGGTCAAGAAGTTTACCCAATTATTATCCCCTTTAGGTAAAAATTTAAAGAACCCATCTTCCATCATCATTTTAATGATATTCCTATGTCCTCTCCCATCTGGGTCTAAAGATTCTGTATAATATAATTCTACGAGTGTTTTACCTTCATCGGTAATTAATGGGTTTGATAAGTCTACAATTTTTTCATTTATTTCAAAAAATTCGTTTCCGTAAATTCCTGTTTTTGTTTTTCCCGACAGAAGATTTTTCAATACTGTATTGTCTTTATCCTCAGACAACAATCTTTCAGCCTTTGATAAAATATCGGTTATATTAACCGTTTCGTCAAGTATCTCAGGAAATAATTTAATTAAAGTTTTTTCCCCTAAATAATAAATTCCATCAATATTATCGGACTTATCTCCAGATAATATCTTATAGGTTTTTACGTTCTCATGTGGAATGGAATAGTCGTAGATTTTGATTTTATCCCCGTTCTTATACGTTTGTTTTGCCGATGGGGAATAGACACTCACCTTATCTGAAATAAGTTGTGTAAGGTCTTTATCTGACGAAAAAATAGTTTTTTGTTCGTTATGGGAAATCTGACAATAGTATGAGATAAGGTCGTCAGCTTCATTATTAGTGATGTTTATTTGTCTAATAAACATTTCTTCTAAGTATTGTTTTACCCTTTCGTTCTGATATTGAAATGAAGTTTCTTTATATATATTAACTTCCTTTACTCGATTTTCTTTGTATCTAGGATAGAGAAGTTTTCTACTTAAAGAATTCTCCTCACCATCCCAAAAAACAACAACCTTATCAAAATTTTGTTCTTCAATAAATCTTCTGATAGTATTTAAAAAATGCCATATACCACCAATATGTTTACCATTATGATAAAAATCTTTTACCCCATGAAATCCAATCTTAAGGAGGTTATTCCCATCGACTAATAATGTTTTTATCACTTATGTTGGTTTATAGTTAGACAATAATTTTGTTACTCTTTTTTAAATTATCTTCAGCCCACAAGGGTTGGAGATTTTCATAATGACACAACTTGTAAAGTTCGTCTTCTGTTTTTGCCGATGATAATGGAATGATGTGGTCAATATGCCACTCACTCCTGTTGTCCCAAGTCATACCATCAATAAATTGGGTTTCTAAATGTTCTTTTAAAAATTCCGGAGAACATCCTACGATGTCAAAAGTTTTTTGTGATTTATATTTCAAATATCTATTAATAGAATTTCTCATATCAGACATTAATCTAAACAATACATCTTCTTTTTTTCTTTGTTTATTATAATCATTAATATATCCAGGGTTTTTTTCTTTGAATCTTTTTCTTTTTTCTAAAACTTTATCATAATTTTCAACCTCCCATATTTTACGATATTCTTGATAATAAAATTTGTTTTCAGAATTCCATTTATTATTTTATTCTTTTATTTTTTCTTTATTTTTATTTTT
>Ga0209596_1003861_pt1 | contig 11597 bp, 15 predicted proteins | sample M_130807_MF_Meta_FD_187314 | JGI IMG/M metagenome (GOLD analysis project Ga0209596, IMG submission 187314) | Freshwater microbial communities from Lake Montjoie, Canada to study carbon cycling - M_130807_MF_MetaG (SPAdes) (version 2) | ecosystem: Environmental > Aquatic > Freshwater > Lake... | reverse complement strand
TCTTGGTTGCCGGACACGTTAGAGAAGTGGACACCATTCGTATTTATGACGTTTAGACGCTGCACAGTGGCTTACCCCCACAGCCATTCACGTTAGTCATCACAGGTGGTGGGGCGCACTGCTCTACCCTACTTTCGTAGTGTGCATACCAACAGAGTGCAAACCCCTATGTGGCCCTTGGTTGTATTCAGTTGTGATTGGCTACTTGCGTATGCCTTGGATAATGGCAATACCGATGGACAGTAGCAGGGCATACCACGCCAATGTCAGCATTGTGAGAGCCGATGCTCGATTGCTTTCAAATCGTCTGGCCGCCAGATGTAACACTCTGCGTGGGGGTTAAGAATGTTCAGCCAATGTTCTTGTGCCGGGGTAGTTCGGCCCTTGGCGCTTTTTAATTCGGCGAAAATCAAACCCTTCACTTTATGGCACAACACTAAATCAGGAAAACCTACAGCGCCCGACGTCAGCCAACGGCCTTTAGCAGTTTGTGTCGGACTCGCGTGGTGGCAATCCCAAGAATGTAAATAGGCCAGCGCTTTGACTTGCTGCAGAAATGACGCCTCACTTATCGGAATCATTAAAATGGTTCTTCTGGTGTGTCGTACTGTGGCGTCGGCTGTTCGCCACTTTTAAGCGTGTCAATGTAAGCACTGGCTTCACGCTTAGACATGGCCTGCAAATTGGATGGCGGTACTTTGCCCATTGACTTACAGACAGCACGAATCATGTTCTGTTGCTTATCGCTGGCAAGGTTGCTGAACTCAGTCACTTGCGTGTCGCCTTGCATTCTGTGAACAACTTTGCCCATTTCCTCACGGCTTGGGCGCTTAGAGAAATCAGAGCCACTAAGCCCGGCATTAGCCAATGCTCGACCAACAGCGCCAGTTTCACAGTTCTCTAAATGGCTGGTTTTGTTTACGTTGCCTTGGCCGCGTATTTCTTCTGCCCAACCAGTAGCAATAATGTCGCCGTCAAGCCACAGTTCACACTTGAACACAGCAATGTCTGACAGGTAATGCACTAAATCAGTAATCACCCGAGCATCAGGGTGTGCTTTAAGGAATCGGTCAAGCCTGCTGGCTACTGGTTCGTAATCGTCAAGGTTAAAGCCCATTTGAGTACGCCCGTTCTAATCTGTCTAACTCTGCATTGCAGTATTCCAGCGCTTTTTTAAGCACTTCTATTTCTTGGTCTTTAGCCCACAGCAAATCTGCTATGTCATCGTTATGTGTGTATTCACTCATCGTGTGTATCCCAAAACTCTGGCTCAACCATTTTGACTGTGCTGAGATAGTTAAGGCCTTTAGATGGGCCACTAGTGTTGAATGATGGGTGCCACGCCTCACGGATTGTTTCAGCAATGTTTGGCAAAGCATAAAGCGCACCTACAGCCTCTAGCACAAGGCTTGATTCTTTAAATCGTAATTCGAGCGCCAGATTGTGACTCAAGTTGGTTAGTTTGGCGATTAGTTCGCCTGTTGAAGTTTCCATTTGTTTTCCTTTGTTATTTTCCTGATGTTGCTTGCCAGTGACCAAGACCGCCATTGTCGTATAAGTAGCGAGCCACCTTGACATTGCACTCTGCATTAAGCAAAGCCTTGACTACATCCTGTTTCTTACAGACAGCCCGTGTCACAGTAGCCCATGAGCCTTGAATCTGAAGCAGGCCAACATCTGGGCGGCCTGTGGATTTGCGAACTGGCGAAAGGGCACGCTCTGTGCATCGGCTTTCTCGATAGGCAATCTTGCTCATCACAGGCACGACCTTGGCAGGAAAGTACTGCTTGAGTAGTGGCTCCCATTTAGGGCAAGAATTAGTAGCCGCACTTGCGTGGGCTGGGGTTGATAGGGCGAGGATTAGCGATAGTGCCATGAGTTTCTTAAACAACTCTCTCTACTTCTGTTGGCGGCCCCCATGAGTGCCAAGATGCTGCACGTTGGCAGACTTGGGTGTACACAATCAGACCTGTGGACAAGTCTGTAAAGACCTGCACCATTGTTTTCTTATCTTTAGACCTTAGAGCCACATAGCCCCATGTGGGTATCATGGTCGGTTTGCCATCATTTTTAGCCAGAGCCAGCAAGACACCCAACCCATTATGAAACTGTATATAAACTGTGTGTCAGTCATAGCAACCCGTAGCAATGTCCAGACCAAAGCGCGTGATGGCACATATCATGCCCTGAGAGCCTGTTGAGAGCGTCTTACGGACGCCTAAGTCGTGAATAAGCCCTTGGGTGCGTAAATCGGCACAACGCTTCCAGTAGCCGTTAATAATGTGGCCTCGACTGGTGGCTATGGCGGCTGCCTCTTCATCTGTTAAGCCACTGATATTTCCGGCATAGATAGCCAGAAGAATGCCGCGATGGCTGTTAATCCTAATTGGCTTGATTTGGCGTGAAGTGTCTGGGTCTGTGGCCCTGAACAGTGGTAAATCCTCTAAGAGGTAATCCTTCATACGTGACATTTTGTGTTCCCTTTGTTAAAGCCCTTTGAGTGGCTATGTGTGACTATACACAATTTGAGAAGTCGGTGGTGGATACCCAATGGAAACAAAGTACCCACCACCTAGCCCCAGCCCTGCTCAAACAATGGCTGGGAATACTTACAGTTTCAAGGCTCGAAAGACTTGCTCAAAATGCTCTGCAGTTTGGCTAACCAACTCAATATGAAACCAATTAGGTGAACCTTCATAAGAGCCAGCATTGTCGTCAGCAGTAAAAATCTTGACACCAGCCTTGCCTTCACCACGCGAACAGCGATAGCCAGCACCATAAGTGCCGTAGGCGTACCAGTGCATTTCACACAATCCCAGCGCTTTGCTGTTCGCTAGAAACCAATCCCAAATGGCACGTGCTTGGGTTTCGTCTTTGTATTTAAGGTCTGCTGCATACCCGGTGGCGTGTACTGACAGCCCAGCATTGTTACGCATTGGCCTATTGGCGTAAGTACCTAATGACGTTAAGCCCCAGCGTTTGCCACAAAGTTCCACTAGTTTTGCTGTGACAGGTTGTGTGCCTTTGCCGTCCCATGATGGGAAATAGGGATATACGCGGTTGCTCATTGTGATTCTTTTGGTTTATCTTTAAGACCGTTTCCAGCCAAAAGTCCTGATAAACCACCAGTAATAAATAACACCATTGGTGTCAGTATTTCCCACGCGGCTGCGTCGTTTGGGGCTTGGTCCATTGGCTGGGTCACAAAAAGCAATCCATAAAGCAAAGTAAAAATAGAACCAACAAAACAAAAAGATAAAGAAATTGCCACAAGGAATATCATTCGCGCTTTTATTTCTTCGTTTGAGTATTTGTGTCTAGCCACAACGGCCACCACCTATCTGTGTTGGCGCAACGGTTATTGCGCTGAGGGCTTTGTTTTTGGTGCGTTGACAGTTGACGCGTTCACGGTCTACGCAGGCGGTGAGCGATAGTAAAGCGACCAATAGAATTAAGGCTTTTGGTGGGTTTCCAATAGTCATCAGGCTGTTCCAACATCTTCGATAATAAATTGAAAAGCATCGCTGCCGCTTCGGATAAGTGTTGAAGTGGCTGCGCCAGTAGTAGCCATCAGTTTGTATGTTTGTGACCCTGCTGCTATTCCTGTCAAGAAACCACTCAAACTTAAATTGGCGTACTCACCTGCTGCCGCTGACGCATAAACAGCAATGCCAGTCTCTGCGCCTGCTGAGGTTGTGACGGCTAATTTAGTCCAACTGGTGCTGGTGTTTTTTAACGCAGAGCCAATAGCAGTGAACTTATAGGTGCGACCAGCAATAGCAGTCCAAGTCAAAGTCATTAGCGTGACGTTTTGCAGTGCGCCAGTGTTAATTGTGATATTGCCTGCAACGCTCGACACAGTGCCGACAACGCCGAAAGGGAAACTGTTTTGTTGCGCTGCCGTCAGAATTGCCCCACTGACGAAAGTTGTATTTGGTGTTATTGCCATGTTTGTCTCCTTTAGAAACTTAAAAGGTTGTAGTCGAGCGTTCCGAAAATTGCATTGTCAAGGGTAAGGTATTGGTTGCCGTCCGTGGATTCGAATTGCAGGCTGTAAATATGTGAGCCGGGAGTTATATTATGACTTACTCCGGACACAATCAAGGTTTGCGATTCTGTTGCTGGGCTACCAGTAGTAAAGTTTTTAACTACTGTGGCGATACTGGTGAGGTCAAGGTTAAAACAGATGTTTTGATTTGCCGTGGTAAGTGCAGCCATTTGAGTTGAGACGTTAGTAAACCTGAGCACAGGGTTTTTATATTTACCAAGTAGGTAATTGCCTAAGCCAGCCACTTCAGCAACTGTGCTGTTCAACAGGTTTGTCAAGTTTAGGCTTTGAGATTGGTATTGGCTAATGCTGGTGGCATCGCTGGTGATTTGCTGTACACCGGCAGGGCTTTGGGTCACTATGTAGTTGTAAAGCAATTCATCACCATAGGTATTCAGCAAAGTCTGGTAAGAAATTGACCCTGTGTAACTGAATGTGGCCCCAGATACAGGGTTCAAAACACTAGACCTACCTTTAAAAGTTAAGGTGCCATCAGCCGCTATAAACAAATAGCCCTGCTCGCTGGTGTTCACCAATTGCAAATACGTCAGTAGGTTGGTGCCGTCTGCAATGTTAAAACCACTAGACGTCGCTGAAGCACCTAAAGTAGATGAGCCTGTGCCAATGTTCCGAGCGCCTTGATACGCAACTTCTGTATAGTCCAACACAGTATTTATACGAGCGTTAGTCAGTTCTGCCGTGACAGTGTGGGCTACAAGGGTTGTGTTAGCCAACACAGTAAAAGCATCAGAACAGGCTGCATACATTCTGTCGCCATTGCTGGCAATGTCGTAATCAAGATTCCAGTCTGTAATTAAACCTGTGTAAATGGGTATGCCGTTAGCCAAAATTTGAATTGGACAGCGCGGCAGCACATAAGGGTAGTAAATACTGGCTGTGTTTAAAGGGTCAAGAATGCGGCTCGAGTTATTAAAACTAATTGTGGCTGTGCCTGCGTTAAATTGGTCTAACTGGCGTGAACGTCCACGAGTTATGTTCACAGATTCGACAAGGCTAGTGAGGTCTGCAAACGCCAAACCACCAAGGGTGCCTGTGTTTAGCAATCCATACACAGCGTCGTTGAGTTGGAATGGCTGGCCAAAACCTGTCGTGGTTTGGAACCCAACTAATACTTGAATTGTTGGTGCTGCCATTAGTAACCAAGTCCGGTGGCTGGTGCGAAAACGGCACCTGATTTTCTCTGCGATTTTAAGATAGCACTTATGATTTCCTGCCCAATTTGGTCGGGAGTACTTACAATCCCAGCCTGCACTGTGATGTTGATGCCGCCACCAAAACCCATACTGCCCATTTTATCAAGAGGAATTATTGCCTCTGGGCCGGCCTCACCCACTGTCACTGTTTGAGCGCGAGTTACGACACCACCACTAGCCATGAGGGTTCCCATACCAAAATTTATCCCTGATAAAACACTAGTCAAATCGGCACCAGAAATGTCTGGCGGCCCAAATCCACCTATAAGACCTGCGTTAATAATGTCAGTTATTGTCAAATTAGGATTAGACAAAATAATTTCAACTTTTTTAATTGTGTCTTGAATACCTTTAAGGAAATCAGTTGCTAAATCTACGCCACTTTGGTAATACTTAGCCGCTGATTTGGCAGCCATATCATCAGCAAGTTTTGTCATGCTCTTAGTTAAATTATTGGCTTTTAATACGCCATCTGCCGAGCCAAGAATTTCCTTAGCAATAAGTGTGCCGCCATCTACACCTGCAGCCAGTACTTGTGACAAGGCAGCCTCTGACAATCCCTCAGTCATCAGTCTGCTAACAAGTTCGCCAAAAGTTTTAGCCTTGTCAGCCTGTATTTGAAGCGTGTCAAAGAAAGTCATTGGTTTGGCTTGTGCTGTTGCTACTTCCTCAGTTGCCTTTGCTAAATCCTTTTGAACTAATACAAGAGCGTCAAGATTGTCTTTGTCTTGAAAAGCGTTCCATTTGTCGTAAGCCTCATTGACTTTGTCTTGTGCTTCAGATTGTTTCTTTAAAGCACTTTGAAGGTCAGCAGTGTTGCCTGTGGCCTCTGATTGTGCGCTGCCAAAATTAAATGAGCCAGTTACGGCAGCGCCAACACTCTTGCCAAAATCGTCAAAAGCGTCTTGGGCTTTTTTAAGTTTGTCTTGGGCGTCCTCAAGTTTGACATTAAGTTTTTCGCGCAAAGCATCAGCAAGGTCTTGAAGTTCATATCTAAGGTCAAGTGCGGCTTTTCGAGCCTTTTCTAATGCTTCCGCTTTCTTTTTTAATTCGGCTGCAGATTCTTTTGTAGATTTTGTAGTAGTTACAATTTTGTTTTTCAGCAGGCTTTCATAACCTGCCGCTTCTTGAATTTTGTTTGTTACCCTGCTGGTGCTTTGATTAAGTTGGTCGTTTGCTTTTGCTTGTTCAGATACTGCATTATCTACAAATTTAATTATTTTAAGAATGCCATTGTTTTGAAAGATAAAATCTTTCAATATGCCTACACCCTTGGCTAACCTTCCAATCCATTTAAAAGTGCTTGATTCCGCTTTATCTGTGTTGCCGGTTACAACTAGTAAAACTCCGGCATAGTCACTTAACTTTTTAGTTACGTCTTTTAAAACAGGCAAAAAAAGTATGCCGATAGTTGTCTGCAAATCTTTCATTCTTGCGTCCAAAATGCGCTGTTGATTTGCTGCGTCTTTAGAAGTTAAAGAAAAGTTTCCCTGTTGCAATGCTGTCTTTTCGAGAATGACGGCCTGTGCAGCAAGGCTTTTATTTGCTGGAGTCAATGCCTCTTTAGTGGTTTTAACTAAGCCAAGTGCTAGAGCCTTTTGGCGTAGGGTTGCATCATCTAGCAATACGCCGTAGCGCCTTAGTGGTTCAGCCTCGCCACGCAAGCCAGCACCTAAAGCCAACACAGCATCTTCTGGGCTGGTGTTATTAAATGAAGCCAAGTCGCTTGCCAACTGGGTGAACTTGACCGACATTGTTGTCAAATCAGTGCCTGTTAATCCTGCTGCCTTGCCTAAAACACCAAACGTGCCAGCCGCTTTTAATGCTTCTGTTTTTGATTGCCCAAGTTTTGTCGATGCTGTATTGCTAAAATCCACAATAGATTGGCTGGCATCTCCAAAGATTTGCTGGGCTTTGCTGGTTTCCTCATTAAGATCGCTTGCCATTTTTGAGGCTTTAAAGGCTGCAGCGCCTAATGCTGTCAGCGCGGCAGTGGCTGGCACCATGCTTTTCTTCATGGCAAAAGCCACTTTGTCGCTCGTCTTTTCCAGTTGAGCAAATTGCCGCTGGGCCTGCTTTATTCCCTTGCTGTCAAATTCCGAGACAATGTTAAGAATTACACTCATTTGATTCTCATTGCACTATTAGTTTGCTTCATTACTTTATTGACTAATTCTTTTACTTGAGTTTGCACGTTAGAACTAGCAGAAGCATAAGCCCTGTATATAACACGCGATGGGTTGCCAAACCTGTTAGTCAAGTTTTGTCCTAAAACGCCTTCACGGCCCATGTCAAATATGGTGGCTTGTGGGCTTTTCCATTTAATACCAAAAACACCAAGGTTTTGCTTATTCCCACTATCTAAGACTTTGACTTTTTTTGCATTAGTAAAAGCGCTAATGTTTTTTTTGACGCGGTTGTCTGACCAAGACATAATGTCTGCACCTGACTTGCCTGTCCATGACCTAGCCATACCGGACAAGGGTGCGCCAGAAGGCAGCATTGTTTTAGCGTCTGTAATGACTGGCTGCACAATCTGTTTAAAGTCACGAGTGATTTGGCGGCGTAGTTTTTTGTCAATGGTGTTAATTTCCTTCAAGGCCTCTTTAAGTCCTGAGAACTCCATGCTTACATCTACGGCCATTACTTTCGACTTTCGTTAATCATTTTGATGACTGTCGAGAGGTCGTCACTGGTGAATTCTATCTCACGTGGCCAAAACCCTGTGGCAATTAGCACCTGCGCTAGGGAATTTCGGTAGGTGCCTCGGAGAAAGGGCGGTCAGTGTCCTCGCTTGCTATTTCAAGGCTGACAAGTTTCTTAATAAAGTCATCAAAAACAACCGGTACTACTATGCCGTGAGTTTGACAAGCAGACCAGCAAAGAAAGGCCAAGTCCTCAATGCCGATGCCGTTAGCCATTTCCGAGGCTTTAGTTTTGAATTTGCGTTCCCATTGGGTAACACACCAGAGGTTGGTTGATACTGTAAATGGGCCATCGCCCATGTCAGCACATAGTTCTAGTTTCATGTCGGGTTTCCTTTGTTTATTTTTTTATGAAGTTGCGACGCTATAAACGCCGCCCTTAAATGTCAAACTTAAACTTGACAATTCACCGAGCGTTGCGTCAATAACTGGCAAAACCTCAAGGTATGTACCTGTCAAGGTAAATGCCGGGTTAGTTGCACTGGTAGCAGAAGATGTTGGCTTCATCACAATAGTGGTGGCTGTTCCCACCAGTGCTGCCAAAGTAGCGTAAGTCTCAGTAGCGGCATACGACATAAACAATTCGACGCTTAGTTCGTGGTCACCAAGGCCTGCTGTGAATACGCGAGAGGAACCACCAAAAGCAGTACTTTCGAGCGCGTCAAATTTTACGGACAGCGTTGCTGATGTAGTTTGATCTGACAAATCAACTGCATTGACAGTGAGTGTTGGGTTGGAAAGGTAAGTGCTGGTAGCCATGTAATTTACTCCTCTGGAGATGTTTCTACTGTTTTAGCAGATTTGGTGGGTGATTTGTCGGATTTGATAAAGCCATACTCAGTAAGGGCTTCAGTGTTTATATCTTCGGTTGGTTCGAACTTGTCGCCCGGTGTTCCGATTCTTGGGGAAATGATTGTGAACATGGTCTGCCTTACGCTGTCTGTGCTTGTATGGATACTACTAGGTCATAGCAAGGGTATTCGGCACCACCAATAAGGTATGCAGTTGGTTGGCCGTTCATAACTATGACGTTACTTGAAATTACCTTGGCTGTTATGTCTAAGAGTTGGCGTAGCACTGGCAGGTTGGCTGGGCCTGAGCCTAAAACCTTTACAGGAAAGGTCACGTTTAAAATGTTGCCGTTGCCAGCAAAGGTAGTAAATGATGGGGCATCTACAAAGACACAATTGGGGACAATCTTGGTGGGGTCTGTTACAACCCTCAACCCAGAAACCAATGCAATCTTGGCTGCCACATCATCTATGGCTTCGTTTAAAAGGTCTGTGTACGCCACTACGCCACCTGTGGGCGTGAAATGCCCAGAAGTTGCTTTATCATTGGGGTCATCGCAGAAACGCTGGCAGTACCCATTCCGTCAAATGTGGCAAAAGTTTCTTGGACGCTTCCTCGAGCGCGCCACAGTGCGGCTGCATACATTAGAACGCCTAAGGTGCAGTCGCCGCCCGGTGAGGTTCCTAGCGCATCTCCGGTATAGCCAGCCTCTTGCCGCCTACGCCAGCAGAAAGCGTTAGCGGCAGAGGTGGCCTGAGTTAAAAGGGTGTAGTCATCTGACGGATTTGTGATGGTTCCAACAGCCAAATATGTTTCTAGTTGGGCTGCTGTAATCCATGTGCAGGTTTGCGTATAGACAATGGTGCCGCCAGTGCTGGCTGTTCTGTCCACATTTGTTGTGCCAGTAACAGCAAACAAAACTTGATTTGGAATACTGACGTTGCTATCAAATAGCAGGTCACCTTCAGAGTCAATACCTATGAACTCATACAGTGGTAGTGCATACACAGTTTGTGTGCCGTTGAATGGCACAGCAACACCAGCAACAGTGATGGATTGCCCTACAGCAATTTCACTATTGGTAAGTGTTTGCAACACTGCATAGTTGCCTATGAGTGTTTTAAATGTGACTGTAAACGTAGCCATGGGCGGTAGCCGCCTTTCAGGCTAGGCGATGATGATTGACTGCAAACAAACTGGGATATTTGCAAAGGTTGCAATGTAGCCATAGAAGGTCACGTTGCGGCCAAGTAGTTCTGCATCTTCCACAGTCATAATTCCGCGTACATCTTCATAAAAAGAAAACGCTGAGGTTGGTGAACCCTTTGGTGTGTGTGCTACAACCATCGTTCCGGCAGCAAAGTTATTGCTGACAACTACTTCAAGCCCAAGTGGGTTCATTGAGTTGTAATCCAAACCAGTTGAGCCACCAAGGCCGTTTTGGCTGATGTTATTGTTTGCGCCAACGTAGCCAAACAATGGACGTTTTGACGCATCCAACTGACGGCCCAACTTTTCCCACACATTAGGTGAGCAGTAAATATGGGTTGGGAAGTAGTTTGTATCTTCAGCCATTTCACGTGCTGCGTCATAAAGTGCATCTACCAATGATGACGGGTCTGTTTGGTTAAAAGTCCATGTGCTACCTGAAGCGGTTGCTGCAGCCACAAGAGCGTCAGAACAAACGTCGTCTGTGCGAATCATGTACTCACCAGTAAGGTCGTTAATAATTGTTTGCAGTGCAGGAATTGCTGTAAAGTCAATGTCCTGTTGAGAGATAAAAACGCCACCGGCTTGTGTACTTTTTGTGACGGTATTTGCGCTAAGCGTCATTTTTTGTGACGTTACTGCTGCACCTTCAGTTTGTGTACTTACGCTTGTGTGTTGCGAAATCTTTGTGCGCGTAAATGTCTTAGATGGTGTTGAAGGCATCGCTGATACGCCAAGCGCTGTGACCGTAGGCCTCATAAATGACAAATCTTGAATGACAGGGCCGAGCAATCTTTGTTCGAGCAGTCCAGCCGTGTCCGTTGTCAAATCTTGTGCTAATGCAAATTCAAGTGCTGACGCGTTTTGCATAAGGTTTTCTTTAAACGCTTTATTGACGTTGTAAAACACTTCGCCGCCCACGTGCATTGCTGCCATGTATTCGGCGCTAGTTGGCATCTTAAATGCACGCTTAGGGGTAGCGAACAATGGTGCTGATGCTTCAATAACTTCTGGGGCTGGGGTTTCTGACACTTCGGTCTCCTGTGGCTCTATGGGTTCTGGCTCGTCGGGTGCCGTTTCTGTATTATTGCTTATTTCATCACCAGATGTGGGGATACTTGCTGCAACGTCTGTGATGGTAGCACCACTGAAGGCTGGCTGTGGTACTAATGACAATTCAAGCCAGTCGGCGGCTTCGACAATCATTACGCCATCTTCGTTAAATGTGAACTTGGTTGGGTTTACGCCAACACTGACAGAATCTAAAACACCATCTGATGCCAGCACTAAGGCTTCGTCACCTAGCGCTGTGGTTGAAACTTTGGCTGTGAAATACATAGCCTCTGGGCTGTCGGCACGTTCAGTGACTAATCCAATAGCGGCAGTGCTGTCGTGGCTCATGTAAAGTTTTGGCTTTTTGCCATCTGTGGGCAAACTGCCCGGTTTAAAACTGACAACTTGCCCACCATTTACTGTGGCCTCAATGTTATAAGGCAAGGCAATGCCAGTAATGGTGCGCCTTGGGGTGCCGTCTGATGCTGCAGCATCTACGGTAAAAGTGGAACTTGTAAAACGAATCATGTGGGTGTCTCCAATGGTGTTGGCTGATTGTCTGCCATGTCGGCAGCG
>Ga0209596_1003860_pt1 | contig 11599 bp, 17 predicted proteins | sample M_130807_MF_Meta_FD_187314 | JGI IMG/M metagenome (GOLD analysis project Ga0209596, IMG submission 187314) | Freshwater microbial communities from Lake Montjoie, Canada to study carbon cycling - M_130807_MF_MetaG (SPAdes) (version 2) | ecosystem: Environmental > Aquatic > Freshwater > Lake... | reverse complement strand
AATTGCTCAAGAAAATCATAATCGTTGCAGAAGACTATTATTCAAAATACTTGAGGATAATATTGAAAAGTGGTGGGATTAAAAATAATTATAAAAAATGGAAAATATAAAAATTGAAACACCAAAAGGTGACGGAGTCTTAACTGAAATATACAAATCTGAACTGGGATATTTAATGATAAGACTTGAATTACCCAACAAAACATTTGAAACATTCAATATTGGAAAATTAAATAAGAATATATCGATTGATGATTTAAAAATTTTAATAAAATGAGAAATATTGGATATTATTGGTGCTATAAAGAAAATTGGAAGGTTTATTTCTTTGATGGGTTTAACTACTCATTAAACGAGGAATATTTTATGGAGGACGATTTCAAAAAGATTGATTCAACTCAAATAATTAATTATTAAAATTAAAGTTATGAAAAACATCACATTAATTAGTGATACACACAGTAAACATGATTTACTAACAAGAGATTTAATTGGTGGAGATATTATTATCCATGGTGGGGATATTATGACCAGCGGATATCATAAAAGGGAATTAAACGACTTCCTTGATTGGTTTGATAAATTAAATTATAACCATAAGATATTCATTGCTGGAAATCATGATAGATTCATCGAGAATCACCCAGAAGAATTCAGAGAATTATTATCAGAATATCCAGATGTAATTTATTTGGAAGACGATTTTGTTATTGTAGATGATATTAAGATATATGGAACACCATGGCAACCAGAGTTCTATAATTGGGCATTCAATTTAAAAAGAGATGGTATCGATATAATAGAAAAGTGTAATTTAATTCCTGAAGACACAGACATCTTAATTACGCACGGACCACCAAATGGAATATTGGATTATGTTGCTCAATCAACATTCCACGCTGGATGCAATATGTTAAGAAAAAGAATATTTGAGGTTAAACCAAAATTAAATATTTTTGGTCATATTCATCAAGGTTATGGTTTAACAACTCAAAATGATATTGAATTTATCAACGCTTCAGTTTTAAATGAAGAATATAGATATGCAAACAAACCAATTGATTTGGTTTTTGATAAGGATAAAGGTGTTTTAAATTTTTTATAATAAAAATAATGGCATATTACGATTTTAAAAAAGATATTGCAATAGGGGAAAGAGGTGAGGATGTTATAAGAGAACATTTGGAAGAATACGGATTTGTCTTTATATCAGATAATAAAGATAATGAATACGATTTGAAAATGAGCTTCAATAATAAGGAATATAAATTTGAGATAAAAACGGATGTTTATTGTAGACCAGATAAAGACACTGGGAATATATTCGTTGAAATTGAAGCTCGTAATAAGGAATCTGGAATTAAGGTTTCCAAATCAAATTATTTTGTAAACTATTTCCCTTATCTAAATGAGATATGGACAATTAAAACAAATAAATTAAAGGAACTTATAAATGATAATGATTTTATTTTAAAGGAAAACTCTGGGGATAATGGTTCTGTTAAAGGATATGTAATTCCAAGATATAAATTCAAAAAACATTTTAAGGTTGATATTATTAAAAAGAAATGGTAATATTGAAAAATTATTCTTATATTTGAATCTAAATTAATTGTTTTAAAAAATGAAAAAGTTTTATTATTTAATATTATTTCTTCTTATATTAACATCTTGTTTAAAGCAAGAAGAATCAAATGTTCCAGTTGAACAAGAACCAATATCTAAACATCAAGAATTATTGCTTGAGGGAACTTGGTTGTTAACTGATGGAAATATATATTTAACCAATTTGGAAACAAATCAAAAAACGTATTATAATCATTTTGGCTACGATAAACTAACAAGCTCATTAAGATTCCTTGGTTCAAGATTTAACTTTGAAGATATTGAATTGGATATAACAACTTGGTCATTTAAAAACCCTAATCCAAAAAATGGTTTTAATGAATTTGTACTGAACGGTGATGATAAAAATCCATATGGATTAAACATAACTGGAAGATACATTTCAATTACCGAACATCCAAATTTAACTGATAAGAAGTTAGGTGGCTCAGCTAGACCTTTAACAATTGAGGTAAAGGATTTGAATAATAATGAAATTTATGTTTATGTTCAAGAACAATATTTTTCAATGAACAACATGAATTACAAATCGTTTAACAAATTAACTTTTAGTAAGATAACCAATTAGAAAAATGAAATATTGTGGTCTCCGAATTCTTCGAATTCCTCAATAATCTCATTATCAATTGGGGCGGTTATTAATTCCTCCTCAAATTCAATATAACTCATGATATTAATTGTTTATAACTATTTTTATTATATATATATAAATATAAATGATTATTAAATTTTAAATTTTTATGGAAGAAAAAAATACAACAGATTTTATTCTGGAAGACGGTGTAACATTAATAACTTTCAAGAGCGAATGGTGCGGTCCTTGCAAAGCATTGACACCAATTATTGATGAATTAACGGATGAATATAAAACAAATCCTGATGTTAAAATTGTTAAAATAAATGTTGATGAAAATCCTGAGATTGCCAATATGTATCAAATTAAAGGCATTCCAAGCATGGTTTTGTTAAAAAATACAGAAGTTGTCAACAAACTCATAGGTTTGCAAGACAAACAAACTATTAAAAATATTATTGAAGAAGTAAGAATATCTGAGAATTAAGGATATTTATTCCTAAAAGGAAATCGTGAGTGAAAAGGAAAGGATAAAAGATATATTAAAAAAAGCTTATGGTGATTTCACCTCTTACTTGGAGCTTAAATACGAAGAAAAGATAATAAACTATTTGATTGATGGTACTGCTTATGAAAAATATAAGTGGATTACGTATAATCAGACATTGGTTGAATTAAAAAACGTAGTTAAGGATGAACTTAAAGTTAAGGAATTATTATATAAATTAACCGAAAACACCGATGCAAATAAATCTTGCATTGAAGTGCTTGATAAATTACCCACGAAAAATAAAGAAATTAATAGATTATACAATAAAATAATCAACTTCAAATGATTAAAATTAAAGCTACCAAATTTGGTGGCTTTTTTTCTTTTATATCAATTTTAAAATATTTATCAATAAATAAGGATTTGTAATTAAAACTAAGATGAAGGATTTTAATATTAGAATCAAAAGTGGTTCTGGAAAACACAACAATCTCGATAAAGAATATAACAATTACGTTTTAAATATAATTAACAACTCAGATAATCAAACAAAAGAAAGATGGCACATCTATTCAATAATAATGGATGAATTGGTTAAGATAAATGAACTTGAATGCTTCGAAGAAGTAAAATATAGATTAACGGATGGAGAGAACCCAAATTATATTATGCTTGATATAATTAATAAAAACAAAAATAATAGTGAACTATTATGGTTTATCAAAAAAAGAATTGATGAATACATTGATGAAGATTTTTATAAGTTATTTTTCAATTAAGATATATTTTTAATTAAAATAAGATATTTATATTAAAATAAAGGATTTCATTAAAAATAGGTATATGTCTAAGAAAATTGTAAAAATCACTGAAAGTGAATTGGTGAATTTAATTGAAAATATTGTTACAGAAACTGTCACTGACAAGAAAAAAGAATGGTTAGCTGAAAGCAAACAAAAATCAACAACATTATTGGAAAGTAAAATAACTGAATTGGAAGGTTTCATTAAGAAATTGGTTAATGAGGTTGATGGTGAAGAAAAAGCATGGTATATGAGGTTTCAAGATATTAAAAATTTAGAGAAATATCCTGAAGATTTTATTGATTGGGTTAAACAAGATGATACTTGGGCTGAAACATATACACATAAAGAAGGTGTTAAAACATTAAAAGAATTATATATATTTTGGAAAAAAGAAGGGTTTGATAGAGGTTAATAATAACCTTTTGCCATTATAAGATATATTTATAAATAACGAAAATAATTTTTTACTAAATAAACAAAAAAAATGTCAAAGAAAATTGTACAAATCACCGAAAGCGAATTGGTGAACTTAATTGAAAACATCGTTACAGAAACTGTTACTGAAAAGAAAAAAGAATGGTTAGCTGAAAACGAAACAAAAACAACAACATTATTGGAAAGTAAAGTTGCAAAATTAGAAACCTTGGTTAAAAAATTAACTGAGACTAAATAATTTTACCAAAAAAACTAGTGGCTAGTAGCGTATTGATTTTACGTTATTAGCCATTTTTATATTAAAATGAATGTTTTAGAAATATTAAAAAGGAAATCAGAACCTTTAATATCCACAGTTATTAGGGATGAGTTCATTGAAGCAAGCGAAATATCATTTGATTGCATATTCGATGGGACTTCAAAATTCTATCCATGGGAATTACCCAAAAATATTCCAACAAAATTTAAAATAGGTGTTATTGTAGGGGGAAGTGGAAGCGGTAAAAGTACTTTGCTTAAAAACTTCGGAACTGAACAAGAACCTGTATGGGATAATAACAAAGCAATCATATCTCATTTTGATAATCCACAAGATGGAATCAATAAATTGGGTTCAGTTGGTTTCAATTCTATACCATCTTGGTATAAACCGTATGAAGTATTATCAAACGGAGAGAAATTTAGAGCTGATTTAGCTCGTAAGATAAACTCAAACGCTGTTATAGATGAATATACCTCAGTGGTGGATAGAAACGTTGCTAGAGCGGCTTCAGTGGCTTTATCTAGATATGTAAAGAATAATAACATCAATAACGTTGTTATCTCAACATGTCATAGGGATATAATTGAATGGTTAGAACCAGATTGGGTTATCGATACGGATACAGGTCAATTACTTGATGGTTTTTTTTTGCTCGACCCGAAATCAAAATTGAATTATATAAAACAACATATGAAGCTTGGGGAATATTTAAAGACCATCATTATTTAAGCAGTTCAATAAATAAAGCATCAAGATGTTATGTTGCGGTTTGGAATGATATAATCATTGGATTCTTATCAACAATTGCAATGCCAAGCGGAACATTGAAAAATGCTTGGAGAGGTTCTAGAATTGTAATCTTACCAGCATATCAAGGTATGGGAATTGGTCCTAGATTATCTGACGCAATTGCTCAAATGCATTTGGATGAAGGACATAGATTTTTCAGTAGAACAGCACATCATAGATTAGGTGAATATAGGAATCAATCACCCAATTGGAAACCTACCAGTAAAAATGGTAAACTACGAAAAGATATAAAACATGAAAAGGTTTATAACAATCATTATGCAGATAACAAAAGAATCTGTTATAGCCATGAATATATTGGTAATGTTAAAACTTAGAATTAACGTTTTGTGGAACCAACGTATCAGTTTTTGTGTCTACTTCAATAGATTTATAACTATTATTTAAATAATCATTAGCTATCTTATCTTGTTCTTGTTCAATTTCTTTTGATGATAAAACTCGGTCGTAAGGAATCAAAGCTGAATTTTTAATAGTTGTTTTATTCTTCTCGTTATAAGATTTGCTTCCAGCGTCAGAATAAATATATTTGTACATAACAACTGGTTTATCTTTTTGACAACCGATTAACATACCAGAAGCTGCAATAGCACAAGCAACAGTTGCTTTTTTCAACGAATCAATAACTCCTTCTTCAATATTTCCGTCAATTGGTTTTCCAATAATATAATATTCTGTTTCAGGTGATAACCCTAATCTTTGTAGTTCTTTCTGAATTTGAGAGTCAAGGGATGATTTATTTAAATTCTCTCTAAGATGTTTTTTAATTAAAATTTTTGTTTCATTCATATTTTCCTTCTTCAATTTATCATTCCAGTATTTATTTGCTTCTTTTTCCATTTTATCTATTCTTTCGTAATAATCTGGAAATTCTGAAACATGGTCGATGGAGATTTCATATTGTTTATTCTCATCATCGCTATGTTCAGATTCAATCTTCTTACCATTTTTAATTTGGTCTTTAATATATTTAACAGAAACCTTAAATTTCTTTGCAATATCCTTTGGGGTTAAGTTATCTGCTTTTCCACCAATTAATTCGTTTTCATTTACCATATCACTTGATATTATATTTATATTTTTAGCATCAAAAACAGCAATTTCATGACCATCTTTAATTGAATCGAAGCCACCAGCTCTATAAATTCTTTGTTCAGCCATTCCATCCATATCAGTATAAGGTAGTTTTTTATATTGAAACATTTTTTGAACTTTATCATCAAACCATTCTGAATATTTATCTATATGTGGGTTTTCAGAAATTAATTCTTTTTTGAATTGCATAGCCATTTCAATAGTAGGTTCGGTAACACCAAAAATAAAAGTTTTTTTAATATTTAGTTTAACTTGCGTTAAAACTTTACCATATCCTAATGCAACATGTTTTATATCAGTAAAATAAAACCCAGCTACATTACCTATTCTATTTTTCTTTTCAACATCATAACTAAATTTAGTTATTTCCAAATCTCCACCGTGATAATAAACGTTATCCTTACCTAATTTTAATTCGTTTTCTGAAACCGATTTTAACTTAGCTAAATAACCACCTATATGATATTTATCACTACAACCAACGTGTTTTTTTGAATCAGATTTTCTGACACAATATTTATTACCATCTTTTTTATAAGTTTCGTAAGACATAACTTTAATTTTTATATAAATATAAAAAGGGTAGCTTTAAAACTACCCCTTCACCATTTATTTTGTTTTCTTATTTAAGAAAAGATTAATTTATCTTCTTTTTTATCATGAGTGATTTTAATTGTATCACCTTCTTTATAATTACCATTTAATATTTCATCGGTCAATGGGTCTTCAACAAATCTTTGGATTGCTCTGTTAAGAGGTCTTGCACCATAAGCTTCATTATAACCATTCTTTGCAATGTATTCAATCGCAGCCTTATTAAATTTAATATCAAAACCAATTTCTTTGATTCTAACTTTTAATTTATCCAACTCATTATTAACGATAACATTAATATGCTCTTGTTTAAGGGAGTTGAAGGTAATAATCTCATCAATTCTATTAAGGAATTCTGGTTTAAATTTTTTCTTTAAAGCTTTTTCAATAATTAGTTTTGCTTTTTCTTCCTCATTAACAATTGATGAATCAGTTTCAAATCCAACACTTTTTCCAAAGTTACTTAATTCTTTAACACCAATATTTGATGTCATAACAATAATTGTATTTTTGAAATTAACTTTTCTACCAAGACTATCAGTTAAATGACCTTCATCAAGAACTTGCAATAAGATATTAAATACTTCTTCATGAGCTTTTTCAATTTCATCAAATAAAACAATTGAATATGGTTTTCTTCTTACCTTCTCAGTTAATTGACCGCCTTGTTCGTAACCCACGTAACCAGGAGCAGCGCCAATCAATCTAGAAACAGCATGCTTCTCCATATATTCTGACATATCAATTCTAATTAAAGCATCTTGGTCACCATAAATATATTCAGCTAAAGTCTTGGTAATCAGAGTATTATGTGATAAAACTCCATTAGTATAATACCTTCTATTAGAACCTACTTTTAATTCTAAATCATACATTATTTCTTCATACCCTAAATTAGTTAATTCAATAACTTCAGATTCAATTAATTCACCTTTATTATCTGAAACCATTATAAATGAACCAACTTTTAAATTTTTTACAAAAATTTCAACTAACCCAATTGGTTCAAATGTATTTTCATTGTATTCAGTCATAAATACAATATGGTTATCAGCACATTTTAATTCTTTACCATCTTTTAATTTAAGATGATAGACTTCATATGGTATTGTTTCATGTAATGCTTCTACATCAACAAACCCATCATCTGTTAAAACCTCATATTCAGATATTTTACTAGTTTTAGTGATTTTTTTTAAAGCTTCTAATTCATGTTTATCAAATAAAGCTACGTTATCCAATTTTTGGATTCTACTTCTTATTTCATCTAATCTATTCATATTATTTTTTTTATGTAAAATTATTATTTTTTATTTAAAAAATCAAGACATTTATTAATTGTTTCACTTTTATTATCGTATCGGTATTCAGAATCCCAAATAACTAATACTTCAAACCCATTTTTTATTGCAACATCAATTTTTAATTTATCTTTATCCCATATTTCTTGTGCTGTTACATTTTTTCTAAATGGATGTGGATTATCACTTGATTTATATTTTTTTGGATTACCATGATACATATCCCCATTAAATTCAATTATTTTTTTATTAATTGTATCAACAAAATCATATAACCAAACACCACCATTTTCTTTTTCTAAAATATATTCTTTATTATGTGTAGCAAAAAATATTTTATCTCTTTCAGATACATTATAAAAATCTAATATCTCATAAAATAATTTTTGAGATATTCTTGAATAACCAATTTTAAGATTACCCCCAGAAGATAAAGATTTTTGCCATTTTATTTGTCTATCACTAAAACGTTTTTTACCTTCTTCTTCACCATACCTGTCAATACATTTTTGTAATGTGAATGTTGATTGTCTTTCAGCTCTTAATTTTATACCTTCTTCTTCAGTATAACCCTTATTAATCCAATAATCAAGTCTAGTATTAATTAACATTTTATCATAATCAACATGTTTTGCTGCGTATTTTGCATTCTCACTAACCAACTCTTTCGCTTCTTCTTCAGAATAACCTTTTTTAACCCAAAATCTAATAGTTGCTGGTGTTAAACAAATTTCAGTAATTTCTTCTTCAGAATAACCTTTTTCACGTAACATATCTTTAGACTTACCTCGATTATTTTTAACTAATTTTGAATTTTTACTTTGGGTTTCAGATATAGATTTCTTACCTTCTTCTTCAGAATAACCTTTTTTAAGCCAATATTCAACACATAAGGGGTTTCTTAATTTTATTTCCTTATTCCTCTTATATATTTCAGCTAAAGCGTCTGACTCAAGCCACCCACGTTCAATCCAGTATTCAAGTGTTAACCATTTCTTACTTTTAAAGCTATAATTTTTAACTAACCAACCGCGCATTGATGAATATACTATTTCACCTTCTTCAGTTTGTAATAAAAGATATAATCGTTCTATTTCTTTCTTAATAACCTCGTTATTATAAGATATGTTTTTATTTAGGTTTAAAACATAATCTTTAAATGTTTCTAAATTTGGGAAAATTTCAAACACCTCTTGTTTCCCTCTGTTAGTTTTAATCTTCATGACATCTATTTTATAATAAATATCATGAAGATTAAAAAAGTTCGGTTTATTCGGTATCGGGTATGATGTTTTTTATTTTTATTGTGTTAATCTCACCGTTAGTCTTATTTCTAACAATTATTTCCGTGTCACCACAAATACACTTACCTGTGCCACTTCCTCCCAATAGGATAAAGGTAGTTGGTTTATTTTTATCTTTAATACCTAGTCTACCTCTCTTAACAGCTTTTGAAATTTTTGCAACAGCTTCTTCTTGACCAATAACTTTTGAACCAATTTCTTTTTCCATATCAACCAATCTTTTATTTTCTTTGTTTGATATTTTTGAAATTGGGATTCCAGTCATTAAAGATATAACACTTGTTATTAAATCAACGTCAACCACAGTTCTTTTCTTGTCCAATGATTTAATCCATTCTTGTTTTGCTTTATCAAGATTCTCATCCAATTTTCTTTCCTCGTCTCTTAATTTAGCAGCTTCCTCATAATTTTGTTGTTGAACAACATTAATTTTTTTATCTTGGATTTTATTTTTTTCAACTTCTAGCTTTTTAATATTCTCTGGAACTTCCACGTCAATATTTGTTGATGCACCAGCTTCATCCATTATATCAATTGCTTTATCTGGTAATGCTCTATCAGTGATATACCTTGTGGATAATTTAACACATTCTTCAATAGCTTCATCAGTGTAAGACACTTTATGATGGTCCTCAAATTTAGACTTAATATTTTTTAACATTGCAATTGTTTCATCTACTGTAGGTTCATCAATCATTACTTGTTGGAATCGTCTTGTTAATGCAGCATCTTTTTCAACGTTCTCTCTAAATTCGTCTAACGTAGTTGCTCCAATTACTTGAATCTCACCTCTAGCTAATGCTGGTTTAAATATATTAGAAGCATCTAATGAACCCGAAGCATTTCCAGCCCCAACAATTGTATGGAATTCATCAATAAATAATATAATATCTGGATTTGCTTTTAACTCATCCAATATTGCTTTCATTCGTTCTTCAAATTGACCTCTATATTTTGTACCAGCAACTATTGATGCTAATTCCAAAGAATAAATTCTTTTATCTAATAATAATCTTGGAGCCTTTCCATCAACAATTAATTGTGTAAGTCCCTCAATAACAGCACTTTTTCCAACGCCAGCAACCCCAATAATTATTGGATTCCGCTTCGTTTTTCTTGATAAAATCTGACCAACTCGTCTAATTTCTTTTTCTCTACCGATAACTTGGTCAATCTTTCCTTCCTCGGCCATTTTTGTAATATCGGTACAAAAATTATCCAATACTGGAGTTTTTGTAGTTTTACCTTTCTTTGTTGTTGTTTTTTTTGATTTTTCTGAATCATCAAAAGAGTCGTTAGAATCATCGCTCATAACATTTTTAGGAATGCTACTACCTTTTAATTTACCATTTGTCCTCATATCATCCAATAAGATTTTAAAATATTTATAGTTTATATTATACTTTGAAAGGAACGTTGTAATAACTGATTTTTTTTGGTTTAATAACGATAAAACCAAATGTTCCACATCAATATAATTATCATTTAATTTTTCAGATTCAACATCTAATACCATGAAAGATTTTTTCAAATCCTCATTAAATGGTAATCTTAATTTTTTTGAATTTGTGATTCTTGATGTTATATTCTTTTCCCTAATAAATTCACTTAACTTATCATATAATAAATTAACATCAACGATTTGTTTCACACAATCAACAAATATATTTTTTTCATCCAACAATAAAGCCATGAAAATATGTTCAGGTTTTAAATGAGTATCCTCATTATCCTTAGCTTCTTTCATTGCTCTATCTACAATATATTTAACCTTTGGTACGATTTCTCTATTCATAAGACATTTTAAATTTCCACAAAATTACGTTATAATTAAAAAAAATGCAACTATTGATTTTATTAATAAATAGTAATATATTTGCATTAAAAATTTTACAAAACAAAAAACACAAATGAAATATAAATCAATTAAATTGCAAGTTAAAGATTCTCAATCTTTAATGAGTTTGGATTTTAATAATTCAGAAATGATATTTTCTGGGGATTTTTTAATTATTAACGAATTTAAAGATGATGATTCAATAATTGGAAATATCTTTAACCTAAATGAAATAATAAAATATAAATTAAAAAACGATTAAAATTATGTTAATTAATAGAATTAAAAATAATAATGTTATTAAGGCATTTTACCAATCATCAAATATCCTTGCTTCAACTTATAATGAAACAACGAAGGATTTAAATATCGTGTTTAAGAAAGGTAATAGTTACACATATAGAAATGTAGAAACAAAAGATTACTTTAGATTTGAAACAAGTGAAAGCCAAGGGGATACTTTTA
>Ga0209596_1003858_pt1 | contig 11603 bp, 12 predicted proteins | sample M_130807_MF_Meta_FD_187314 | JGI IMG/M metagenome (GOLD analysis project Ga0209596, IMG submission 187314) | Freshwater microbial communities from Lake Montjoie, Canada to study carbon cycling - M_130807_MF_MetaG (SPAdes) (version 2) | ecosystem: Environmental > Aquatic > Freshwater > Lake... | reverse complement strand
TTGCCATCGCCCGCATATTGTCCAAGCGATCCCCATTGCGACACGTTGTCCAACGGCGGAGTCTGAAGCGCGTCGACCACTTTAATTTTTTCAGATCGAATGTGGTCGGCGGAAAAACTTGTGGGTGGTTCCATGGCCACAAACGCCATCACTTGCAACAAGTGGCTTTGAATCATGTCGCGAATCGCGCCGGTTTTGTCATAAAACGCGGTACGTTGGCCAACGCCAACGGTTTCCGCGGCGGTGATTTGCACGTGATCGATGTAGCGATGATTCCACACCGGCTCAAACAGCGAGTTGGCGAAACGAAACACCAAAAGATTTTGCACAACTTCCTTGCCAAGGTAGTGGTCAATTCTGTAAATCGCGTCCTCTTCAAACACGCGTCCAAGCGCGCGGTTCAAACTCGCCGCGCTTTCGTCGTCAAAGCCAAACGGCTTCTCAACAATAATGCGTTGCCACGATTTGTTGTTGGGCGTAATGCTGCACCAACGGCGGCCCTCCGTCACCATTCCGGCCGCGTCAATTTGCGTCACAATTGGTTCGTACAACTCCGGCGCCACGCTCATGAAGAACAAAATATTTTGCCCGCACTTGCGTTGTGTATCAAGCTCAGCCACGCGTTCGGCAAGCCGCGGATACGGCTCGCTTGTGGCGGCGTCACCGGGCATGTAAAAAATTCTCTTGGCAAATTCAGCCCACACTTCCTCGCGGAAACCCTTCACTTGTTTCTGTAGCCACGGCTTCAATTCGTCGCGCCAAGCCACATCCGTCTTCACCGATCGACTCATGCCAAGAATGCAAGTGGCGGGATTTAAAAATCCAGCCTCGGCCATTTCGTACATGGCTGGAATAAGTTTGCGGCTGGTTAAGTCACCACTGGCGCCAAGAATTATTAGAACGCATGGGTCGGCTGTTCGCATATTCGTAGCCTAACGATTCTTGCGCCCGCGTAAATAAGTGGCGACACATTTAAATTCACAGCAACACTGAGCGGCATGTAAATGCACGCGCACATTCAACGCGCTAAATCGAAAGCATCAACTTGCCTCGCGCGGATGAAACTTTCGCAACACCTCGCGCAAGCGCCGCTGATCCACATGCGTGTAAATTTCGGTTGTGGCAATGTCGGCGTGGCCAAGTAATTCCTGAACAACCCGAAGATCCGCGCCGCCACTTAACAAATGCGTGGCAAATGAATGGCGCAATTTGTGCGGATGCACGCCGTGTAGTCCCGACAAGTCCGCGTACTTGCGCACAATTTGCCACACAGCCACGCGCTCGAGCGGCTTGCCGCTAAATGAAAGGAATAATCTGAACAGATCGCGGCCGTCGCGAAAGCGCGCCAACGATGGCCGTGTCTCTTTCACGTATTCATCAATCGCGGCAATCGCCGGCTCGCCAACTGGAACCATGCGTTGCTTGTTTCCTTTTCCAATCACCACGATGCAACCCAGCGTCGCGTTGAAATCATTCATCTTCAGTGAACCAACTTCACTTGCGCGCAAGCCAGAGGCGTACATCACTTCAAGTATGGCGCGGTCTCTACGCCACAAATCACCAGTCTCTGCGTTTGGCGCCTCAACTAATTTTCGCATTTGGCCAGGCGTCAGCGTTCCCGGCAATCTTCTCCATCGATGCGGTCGATCAAGCAAGCGTGCCGGGTCGCGCGTAATTTTTCTTTCCGCCTGAAGCCATCTAAAAAATACCCGCATGGATGCCAGGTGGCGCGTAACGGTGCTTGAATCTAATCCGCGTTCGCGTTTTAATTGTTGAAGGTGCTGCGCTAAATGTTCCATGCGAACAGCGTCGGGCGATTTCACTCCGGCTCCAACTAAATATTCTTTCATGTATCGCAAGTCGCGACCATAGGCCTCCAGCGTGGAAGCGCTCAGTCCAGTTTCAACGCGCGCCCAGGTTAGAAATTCACGCGCCGCGTGATCGAATGGCGATGGTTTGTCCATTTGCGGTCACCTGTACTGGAAGGATCCCGTCGCCTGCGACTCGAGTGAGACGCCGAGTGACAACGGGTTTTTCCAGCGTGCCATGAGACTCTTCCATATTGATTCTGTGAAATGTGGCGCAACCGTGAAAGGCGTTGCAGCACACCGAAAATGCGCTTGCAACCGTGGCCATAGTGAAGCGGTGGTTGCAACGCAAATCTCCCGCGTCCATATGCGGGCAGAAGTGATCAGCGGTTTGGTTGGAAGATTGGTTCATGGCAGTGGTGAGAAATAAATCGGGTGAAATGAGTCTAGAACTGTAAAGATAACGAAATTGACGACGAGTTCAAATGTTGGATTGAGCGACAGTTACACAAAGATGACGCAGGACAAACGGTCATTTGCAGTCGAGGCGTTAAAAAATTAATTTTACTTCAGTAAGCCTGTTTAAACGCGTGAAATGGCGTTATTGAAAGCGGTTTCCCAAGCGAGCTGGGTTCATTTCCGCCGCGCATCTTTGGGAGCAACCAACAAGCCCGTTGCAAAGTCAATCTTTTTCCCCACTTCGGTTTCAAACCAAATTCACCCGCGACCAGATTAAGACTTGGTGGAGTACGAAAGAGTGCGCGGAAAGAAATGCAACCCGGCAGCTTTACGTGCCGCCTCTAAGGTGATTTCCGCGGTGAGGTTCGCCTTGCGGCAACCTGAGCGCAAAATATCCAGCACCAAATCGTCGCGGCCTTCAAGCGTGGCGCGGCGTTTCTGCATTGGAGCAAGCAAGGTATTGATGGCTTGGGCAACCTCTTTTTTAATATGGCCGTCGCCAATATTGTCGCCGCGTGTGTAGAGATCTTTCAATTCAGCAACGCGCGCGGCGTCTGGAATAAAAGCCTCCACATATTGAAACAGCGCGTTCTTCACATCGCCTGGTTCAGTGGCGCTCTGGCGCCCGGTGAAAATACGCATGACTTTCTTTTCAACTTCTTTCGGAGGGTCGGAAATAAAAATGGCATTGCCCAGGCTCTTGCTCATTTTATTTTTTCCATCAACACCCATCAGGCGGCCAACCTCGCCAACATCCGCGCGCGGCACGGGAAATACTCCGCCAAGTTGCACGTGCTCATGGTCTTCCGCCTTCTCATTCACTCCGCAATACATTTGATTGAAACGGCGAGCGACCTCGCGCGTCATTTCTAAATGCGGAACTTGATCTTCACCAACCGGAACGCCCTCGGGGCGGAACGAAAGAATGTCGGCGCACTGGCCAACGGCGTACAACGGAAATCCAAATGAATACGTCTCGCCCAAATCCTTGACTTTAATTTCATCTTTCAAAGTTGGATTTCGCATCACGCGATTGAACGGCAACAACATGGCGAACAAAAAAGTAAGTTCGTGAATCGCCGGCACTTCGCTTTGCAAGAAAATAGTTGAGAGCTCTGGATCAATTCCCATTGCTATTAAATCACGCACAATTTCCAGTGAATCACCGCGGATCTCCTTGGATTTGTCGGCGCGCGTGGTGAACGCGTGGTAGTTGGCCACGATGAAATAGCAATCATGCGTATGTTGCAACTGCACGCGACGCTTGGCGCTGCCAACCCAATGACCCAGATGCAATCGACCCGTCGGCGTGTCGCCCGTAAGAATGCGGGACTTGCTTTCGGCGCGTGTGTGTGAATCGACGGCGTTCATTGAGGAAGCATAGAGAACAGAAAAATATTTGCACAATTAAATAGCGCGTGCGCCATGAATGAACCCCACAGGCGGCCGGTGCGCTCCATAAGAAAACCAAGCGCAATGCCGAATACAGCCAAGGCGGGAATGGCTGCGGCGTGGCCATATTTAGGCACGGCATCCCAGTGGAAAAGCGCGAACACCGCGGCCGTGATCAAAATAGCGCCGGCGCGGGGTACTCCAATTTGTTTCAGTCCTTGTTGAATAGCGCCACGCCAAATTATTTCTTCGGCCAATGGACCCAAAATCACAATTGTGAAAATCAGTCCCCATGTGATTGGATTGTTTCCCTGTTCACGAATGGTTTCAAAAAATTGATGGCCCACGGTTGGAGCTTGCACACCAGCGAAATAAAATTGAATCGCGCCGCCAAAGATCGACGTCACTTGCACCAATGGCCACACTATTAAAAAACCAACAACACCAATGGCCATATTTTTTGCAACACATATTGATGTGGTTGTAACCTGAAAAGATTTATTCAGCTCGGTTGTTTGTGTCGCGCCTGGATTTTTACTTTCAGCGCGCGAGAAATATTGCAACACGAAATACGCCGAGATTGTGGTGAGCGATACGGCGACCAAAGCCACCAAGAGCGCGGATGGAGCAAGTGGACTTTCGGTGCTTGCCCCAAGGATTCTCAGTGCCAAAGCGCCAACAATTGCCGAAAGCAATATTCCACACGCCGCCAACAGCGCGCATTGTTTTGTGCTCAGCCGCCATTGGTGTGGCGCGGCATTTTTAAGGTGTATCCATTGAACTTTCCAAAGCAAGGCCATGGACACGCCAGCCCACGCCCACATGATTGATACGGGAATAAATTCAGAATTGACGGCGTTGTCTTGCGACGCAATTTCGGCGCCACTGCATAGACTTGCGGAAAATATGCCCAACGCGCTCCAAAAAATTATTGAAAGAAAATTCGTGGAGGTGCAGGAGCGCAAGCAACACGCTCCGCTTGAGCTACTGCGGGAAAAAGTGCGCTCCATGCCGCTTCCGCGAAATTTCTTTCGCGCGGTTGTGCGTGATGGCGCGGAACCCGTGCGCGTTATCGCCGAAATCAAGAAGAAGAGCCCATCCGCTGGTCTTATTCGCAATGACTTTGATCCAGTGGACATAGCTCAACGCTATCACCAAGCTGGCGCGTCAGCCATTAGTTGTTTGACTGATGAGTTTGACTTTGGTGGACATCTGGATTTCATAGAACGCATTCGCGCGGCTGTTCCACTTCCTGTTCTGCGGAAAGATTTTATTGTTGATCCTTGGCAAATTTGGGAAAGTCGCGCAGCGGGTGCCGACGCCATTTTATTGATCGCAGAATGCTTGACCGAGCAGGATATTGTCGACTTTCAAATTCTCGCCGTTGAGCTTGGTCTGACCACCCTGCTTGAGGTGCACGATGTTGAAAGTTTGTATCGGGTGCAAAATCATGTCGGCTTTCCGCACGCCGGCTATTCGCTGCTTGGGATTAACAACAGAAATCTAAAGACCATGAAGACGGACCTTGCCCACACTTTTCGCATGGTCGATTTAATCGAGGACCGGCGCGTGGTGGTCAGCGAAAGCGGCATTCGCACCACGCAAGATATCCAACGTTTGCAACAGCACGATGTTGGAATAGTTCTTGTTGGCGAGCACCTGCTTCGTCAACCCGATCCAGGCCAGGCGCTGCGCGAATTGCGCGGAGTAAATAAAATTTAGATTCAAGCGGCGATGAGTAGTTCAACAATTTGAACCGCGTTCAGCGCCGCACCCTTGAGCAATTGATCACCAACAGCCCACAGCGCCAATGATTTTCCGGGCGTGCCGCCGTGGTCAACGCGAATTCTTGAAACCAAAACTTCATTAAGGCCAGAAGCCATTTGTGGATCCGCCGGTTGATCGCCGTTTGATTCATCCACCACACGAACGCCTGGTGCTCGCGAAAGAATTTCCATGGCCTGGGCTGGAGAAATTACGTTGGTAAATTCCAAGTGCAATGCAACGGCGTGGGCGCGCAACGTGGGCACGCGAACACAGGTCGCGCTTACGCGCAAACGGTCGCAAGCCAAAATCCGGCGGCTTTCGCGAACAAGTTTGTGTTCTTCCTCATTTGATCCATCTGATTGGCGCGGCGAGTTGTGGGGAAACACATTGAATAAAATTGGTCTTGGAAATAATTGCTCCGCAACTTTTTCTCCCGCGGCCCATGCGCGGGCTTGTGATTCCAACTCATGCATTCCCGCAAGGCCAGCGCCTGAAACCGCCTGATAGGAACACGCGGTCATTCGTTCCAGTTGCGCCACGCGGTGCAGTGGCGCCGCGACCATTAAAGAAACAATCGTGGTGCAATTTGGATTGGCCACCAAGATTGGTTTGCTTTTTAATAATTCACCATTGATCTCGGGCACAACAAGTGGAACGGCGGGATCGGCGCGAAATGCGCTGGAATTATCCACCGCAACAATATTCAACTCGGCAAGCATGGGCGCCATGGAGCGCGCCGTTGTGGCGTCCGCGCACAAAATGGCGTAGTCACTTCCCACCAAAGCTTCGCGATCAACGGTGTGTGCCACCAATGTTTGTCCGCGAAATTGAAATGTTTTGCCGGCGGATCGTTCGCTACAGAACAAACGTAACTGCGACACAGGAAAGTTTCGTTTTTCAAGTAGTTGAATCACTTCAAGGCCAACCGCGCCGGTTGCGCCAATCACGCTTACGCAAAACACTTTTTTCCCCGCATGTGATTTTGTTGCCGCGGATATGGATGTAGACGCATCCGCGTTTCCCCCACTCACTGGTGCGGCCCAATGAGAAAGAAGCGCGCAATCTCCACCTCGAACAAAGATCCATCATTACGCTCCATGGTGTACGTGCCCTGCATTGTTCCCCATGCTGTTTGCAAAGGACAAAAACTTGAGTATTCAAATTTTTCCCCCGGCGATAAATCTGGATGATGTCCAACCACACCAAGTCCCTGAACCTCATGCCGCTCACCACTAGAGTCAACAATGACCCACTTGCGACTGCGAAGCCTGGCGCAACTTGTTCCCTCGTTATGCATGGCCACCTTGTAGTTAAATAGGTAGCGGCTATTTTCCGGATCGGAATGTGAAGGAAGGTAATGCGGATCAACCGTAATACGTATTCCATGTGTCACGCATTCACTGCCCTTGCATGTTCGAACTGAAGGTGTTGCCATAATGATGGCACGATATGCGAGCCGGACGTTCTTACCAAGTCCAAATCAACGTCTTAGCCCAACTTTCAACAAGTTCAAATTCATGCCTATTCAAACCATCCTTTTTTTCGGACATTGACCTTGATCACTTCGCCATCTTTTAATGCGCGCCAATCAAGACCAAGGGAAAATCTGTGGTAACCGGCGCATTCCGTTTCTATCACAAGTGGCATCATATTTTGAATGGGAACCAGTGGCGTAAATCCATCTTCGTTGCTCACAACGGCAAATTCATTGGGGCCAGACGCAAGCCCATTTCGCTGTTCATTTAAGCGCACCACAACATTGGGAATGGGTTGGTTGCTCTCTGAATTCAAAACTTTAAATTGAACGGTCTTCTTTTGCAGTTGGCGAAGCTGGATAAGCAATTCAGATTCAGAATTGCTGGCATCTAGATCCTGTCGAACTTCTTGATAGCCAGGTTTTCGCACAGTGAGCACATTGCGAAATCCCGACGCGTGGCTTACCTGGGTGTGTCCGTCGCCATCACTGCGCATGGTTTGTAAATCAGGAAACCCCCAACGATTTTCAATTCCAGGCATGGGCAAGTATAAAAAAGTTGTGGCCGAGATTTCGGCGTCATCAATTGGATCGCCATTTGATTTTTCAACCACGCGCACTTGAATGGGCACAAATTTCACTGGCGCAAGCTTCATGTTGTGCGTCGTTTTCTCATCCAGGTCTTGAAAGCGAAATGTTTGATGCGCGGAGTTTGACGACACCAGCATGTTGTCGGTGGTTTTGGAGTTAAACACGTCGATTGTTGCGGGCTCAAATCCCGACTGTAGTAAAGTCAACTTGGTATTGAATGGGGGCACCCAAATTCTGGCCTCTCCATCAGGTCCGCTTTGAACCGCGTTGGAGTCCGTGGCAAGAAGTGAAAGTAACGTCACGCTGTGTCGATGGATTGTGACTCCTTCCACGGGCTTGTTGTCCGAGGCGTCTGTCAGTTGCAAATCAAGCGGGCGCGGAAAGCAACCGGATTGCATGAATATTCCACCAACCACAAATAATGAATAGAGCACAGCAACAACGCGAGTGAAATTAATATACATAGTGCGATTCAAGTTCGGAATACTTTATGTATGTTCATGTCGAATAACGCGGGGTGATTGATGGTAGTTCCGTGAACGCTTGACGGGAAATCAATTGCCATTCAAAGGCAAAATGTTATTTATAAAGCGAGCTGGCACTTGAATTCTGAAACAGCACGCACATCAAGATAGCCGCAACAGCAAGAATGACGCATCCACAAATTCTGGCGCACGCGGACGGAATTTTTCTTGAACAAATCCCCGGGAATTCTCCCAGGCAAAGTCCCAGTGGCGCGGCGGCAGAAAGCACCCAAATCCAAATCGGGATATTGGTCGTGTCATAACCAAACCCGGTGGCGCTACCAAGACCAGCGATGCTTGCAACCACAACTCCCCCACCCACGCCCAGTCCGAGGCATTTGCGACCGCGCATTTGGCGGACAAGTTCAATGAGTGAAATAATGCCCAGGCAAAACGCGACGGCTCCAAGTGGTATCGCTAGTTTTGCAAATCCCGAAAGCATGGCAAGCACCGACGGCGCGATCAATGAAAAACTAAGGGCCAGTGACGTGGAAAAACATTTTCGTTTTTCAACCACAAGCACAAGAACCGTGGCGCAACCCCCAACCGCAACGCCAAGAAACAGTCGGCGCGACAGATTGTCCCATGACGGAATAAGCAACAAGGCGGCGCCTAAAATAATGACTGCGCAAGCAATATAGATCCGCAGTGGCATAATTTTTTTAAATAAGCCGCACGCGTCGGTCAGCACGGCGATCATGAATGTGGTTAATGGAAACCACAGCCACCTATTTTGCGATGCGAATTGAATCAGGGATTCTTGCGACATTGAGCTTAGGAGTAATGTGGCGGCCAGGGCGCATCCATTGAATCCAGTCAACACCGAAATTTTTCTTGCCAAGTTTCCACAATAACTAAACATCACCCCAACAAATGATGGCAACGCAATTGCAAACAACAGAATTTCCATTTCCATGTTGAGGCGCTCAAGAGCAACAATAATTTTTGGTTGCGAAAAAGTGGATTGAAACTATCTCAGTTTGAATATGGGATTGATCGAGTGGCTTATGTCAGGAGGCCCCAGCTTCAAGAGCCACAATAATTCGCACATTTTTTCCAATCGCGTTCTTTTCAATTCCGTAGGTCATTCCAAATTCGCCGCGATCCATTGTGAACACGGCTTCAAATCCAATTTTTTTCCCGCGGACTGACTCGCTTTGTCCGGTCATCTCCACATTCGCCGTCAATGGTTTCGTCACTCCATGCACGGTGAGGTTGCCAGAAACCTCCCACATATTGCCATCGAGTTTTTTAGATGAGGTGCTTATGAATGTCATTGTTGGAAATTCTTTCACACTAAAAAAATCTGGGCTTCGAAGGTGGCCATCTAAATCTTTGTTTGCGCTTGAAACCGAGTTGGTGTCAATGGCGATATTCATAGCTAGGCCTTGCGCGCCGGAGCCATTGGTCGTGACTGTTCCTGAGACGTCATCAAATCTGCCCCAAAACATTCCCGCGCCTGAATGTTGGACTCGGAATAATCCCATGGAATGCGTGTCATCAACTTTCCAAGTTGTCTCGCTGGTTTGTCCTTGAATAGAAGTTGTTGAATTGGTCGCTGTTGGTGTTGGGGCAACTTTTTCACCCGGGCTTTGCAGGGCTAGTGCGCTGATCGTGATTACAAAGAGTGAGGTGATTGCGGTGAATGACTTCGAAGACAAATGCATTGTTATTCCTTTGTTGATTTGTTTGTTGTGAGTTTGGTTCACTATAGACAAGCGATATATTTTTCACTGTCACATTGCGCAACACTCGCCAGAGTGCGGGATCGCTTTTGTGTATTCAAATTTGTAGACGCCCAAAGTCTTACATCACAAGAACCTATTTTGTATTGTGTTAAGCCAAACGCACACTTCTTTAAGTCCATATAATAAGTCTTATAACTTAAAATACAGAAATTGTTCCACGTGGAACGCAAATGGATAATTTAAGTGTTACATTCTGTCTTGCTTTAAAAGGAGGCACATGACTAATCCAAATAACAATTCCAAAAAAGAATCTCCTGTAATTACTGGTACTTCAATTAATTCAAATACAGTGGAAAATAGCCCAAAAAAACCGTCTCAAGCAGTTCCAATTACAAAACTTGGACGCGGACTTGGCCGACTTATTCCGATTAATAGCCCACAAAAAGATCCAGCACATTCTGGAGTTTCGATTGTTGTACCCACTGTTGTTGTTGCCCAACCAGAAACTACACCCGATCTATCAACAACCAAACCCATTATTTCGACATCGCTACAAAAAAATCCAGAGTCAAACAAATCTTCAGTTGTATTTGGCGACGGGGTTGCTCTGATTGAGATTTCAAAAATTAGACCCAATCCAAGACAGCCAAGGACCGATTTTAAGACTTCCGAACTGTCTGATTTAGCGGCGTCAATAAAGTCCAATGGATTGCTACAACCAATAATTGTTCGACAGCTTGATGACGCTACTGGCCAATTTGAAATAGTAGCCGGAGAACGACGTTGGCGAGCCTTTAAGATGCTTGGCAGGAATTCAATTTCTGCGATCGTAGTTCAGGCTTCGGACGAGTATTCGGGTATTTGTGCCCTAATTGAGAATGTACACAGAACAGATCTTAATCCAATGGACAGAGCTCTGGCAATACTTAAATTGGCTGAAGAATTCTCGCTTACCCATGAAAAACTCGCTGAAAAACTAGCTTTAGACCGTACTACCGTAACAAATCTTCTGCGCTTAGCTGAACTAGACCCATTGTCTGCGGGGTTGGTCCGCCAGGGCTTGCTTTCACAAGGCCATGCTAAAGCTCTTCTTGGCATTTTAGATATTAAGGCCAGATCAACGCTTGCAGAATCAACAGTACGCGGCGAATGGTCTGTTAGAACTCTTGAGCGCGAAGTACAAAGACTCTCTTCGGAAGCAAAGGGAAGAGTTCCACGTGGAACAGTACCCGCAAGACGTCAGGCCAATGTAAAGGATTTAGAAACACGATTAAGTACCCTTCTTGGTACTCGAGTCACAATTCAGCTTGGTCGTAAGCCAAACACCGGCAAAGTTTCAATGGAATTCTTTTCGCTCGATCAGTTTGAAGGAATGCTGGCAAAGCTTGGACTTCGTACCGATCAAATTCGTTTCGAAAATTAAATTTAGAATTTTAGCAGGGCGTCTACAGTCATAAATTCGCCTGCCCACAGGTTGTATTTTTAACACATCGATTTATGCAGAATTTTTAAAAACACATTATTTCAGCCAAATAATCCTCAATTTGACAAAGCACCCATCCTAAAATATTAAGTTATAAGACTTCAATACTCTTCATAAAGTCTGGCAACTCAGTTTCTAAACCCAGCCCAGACCGAATTGCCCCAGCCAGCGCAACTCTAGAAGCTTGCTCGCCGTGATTTAAAATCACCCGCGGCGTTCCACCCTCACGCGCGCCAATCCAAGCCACCAAATCACCTTGATCCGCATGGCCACTTAATCCCTCAAGATGAACGCGCTCGGCTTTCACCTCAAACATGCCTTCTTTTAATTCAATCAATTTCGCGTGATGCAAAAGCGAATGTCCAAGCAAGCCAACAATTTGATGGCCCGCAAATAAAAGCGCGTTGCGCGAATCCG
>Ga0209596_1003857_pt1 | contig 11605 bp, 13 predicted proteins | sample M_130807_MF_Meta_FD_187314 | JGI IMG/M metagenome (GOLD analysis project Ga0209596, IMG submission 187314) | Freshwater microbial communities from Lake Montjoie, Canada to study carbon cycling - M_130807_MF_MetaG (SPAdes) (version 2) | ecosystem: Environmental > Aquatic > Freshwater > Lake... | reverse complement strand
AAAATTCCATATCCAAGTTCTTTACAGCGCTGCTCAACTCCATTAATTATTGCGGAATACATGGGGTTAGCTAAATCGGGCAGTAATAGACCAATCATCTGAGTACGAGCAGTTTTCAACATTCTTGCAGCTGAATTGGCACGGTAGCCTAATTCTTGTACTGCATCCAAAACACGCTGACGTGTTGCGGGAGATGCGCTTGCTTTAGGATCATTATTAACAATCCGAGACACAAGGCTTGGGTCAACTTTTGCAATTCGTGCAACGTCTCTGATCGTTGCGCGCGCTTGCTTTACATCAATCGTTTTTTCGCTCTTTGCCATGGTCTCTATTTGCCCTCAGTTTCGCCTATTCATTCATGCATTGGGATTGTAATATACGAGAGGCTATAAGGAATAGCCCTATTAATGTTGATTCGAGGAATTTTGGGCATCACCAGGTCTATTGCTAAGAAATCAATTAGCAGTAAAACGATTGCGGACGTTTCAGCGGCCATACATGCTGGGCGCTTGGTTATTTTACCGGCAACTTCTGGCTACATAATTGTATGTGATGCGCAAAATGCCTCGGCTATTACCGATTTGAATCTTCTAAGGGAAAATTCAGAGGAATACATTCTTTCAATGATTTTTTCTTCAATTTCTCAAATGGATGGTGAAGTGACTATTCCTAGCTTTAGTCAGGAAATCAAGGAGTATATTCAGACTGGACAATTGACATTAGTCCTTCCTCGAGATGAATCTATGCGAGTAAATGCAAATGGATTTAAGGAACTAGTCGCGGTAAATATTCCGATAGATGAAAATGTAAAGAAGTTACTTGAGATATCTGGGCCTTGTGTTGTCGCCGCTGCGGCAATCCCAGGACTTGGTTTACCGCTCACCACCAAAGACATAAGTTTAAAGATTAAAGATGGCGTTGAATACATATTAGACGCTGGAAAGATTTCAGGAATAGCTTCCACGATTATAAATTTTGAGAAGAGAAAACCTATACTTTCGAGAATCGGTGCAGTGCCAGAGGAGATTGTAAAGAGGCTATTTCCCGAAATTTAGCTAAAAATTCCGTCCGGATCATCAAATTGTTGCGAGTGAATCCAATCCTTGTTTACTAGATTTCCAAAACCATTCTCTTCTGGAAGTGGACCCATATTGCCACCCGTCAAGATTTGAGGTTGGCAAAGGCTGTCTGCGTAAGGATCTACTCCAGTCCAAGGAACTCCCCATTCAATTGGCACTGATGTATGGCCCCAAGCACTAAAAACTTGACTATGGACATGTGCAAACATGTGTGGCGCAAAATCTATTCTTGAATCAAGACACTGTTTTACTATTTTCTTCCCCCCTGTAATTCCACCCATACAGGTCAAATCAATGCGTACGACATCAACAGCAGATTTTGCAATTAAAGATTCTGGGTAATAAATTCCTCCTTGTTCATCGCCCATAGCGATAGGGATTTTAGTTTGTCGTCGAAGGTCGGAAACAATTTGAGCATTTCCCGGTGGAAAAACATCTTCAAACCAGCCTAAATTAACATCCCCTACTAGATTCAGTAAACCCAACGCAGAATCGACATCATCAAATATCCAAGCAGCATCACAACCAATCCACGCATCTGGAGCTGCCTTGCGTGCTGCTAGTAACCGTTCAGCAGTTGACAGATTACTTGTTCCTACCGGTGCTTTGAATCTACGCCAACCCTTTTTGTAAAGTTCACTTACTTGTTCAAATACCTCGACGCCCCCCATATTTGCAGGTGGATATCCAATGATCGCTGTAGCCGGCATTGGCTCAAGAGTTCCACCAAGTAGTTTTGAAATGGACTGGTTTGACTGCTTTGCACGTGCATCCCAAGTAGCCAAATCTAGAATTGACAAGGCTCTCAGGCCCAGCCCAGCAGAATGTGAGGCCAAACTTCTACGTAATGCGGTTGTGTATGTTTTTTCAACTTCTTCAGCATTTGTTCCCAAGTAGATATTCTTTAATGTCTTTCGGATTTGCTCAGCGACCGCGCCATCACGCGTAAGGGTAAATGCCCAGCCCTCTATTCCTGAATTCAGAGTTACTCGGACAACCACATACTCTCTTGTTTTCATAATCCAATCACCAAAAACAACTGGTGCAGGAAGTTCCCCAGCAACTGTGGCGACGCTTATGCTGGCAATGGTTGAGGCGCTCATGAATCAAAAGTAAACCTAGCCCTCTTTTTAGTCAACCGATTGACTAAAAAGAGGGCTAGGTTTAAGGTATGGTCAAGAACTTCAAGGACTAAGGGCAAGGATCGGCTATGACACGTGAATTTGATGCCCGAACTGATCGGTATGGGCGCTTTTATGATGAATTTGAGGTCGGGGACATTTACCGCCATTGGCCAGGGAAAACCATAACCGAGTCCGAAGATCATCTCTACTGCATGCTAACGATGGCTGGTAGCCCACTTCATGTTGATTCTCACTATGCCAATTTGGAGATGCCACAAGGCAAAAACATTGTTGTCGGTACCTATATCTATGCATTATTAACAGGAATGTCCGTGGCCGATGTTTCAGGAAAAGCAATTGTAAGTTTGGGTGTTAAAGAACTTAAGCATCTGTTACCCGTTTTTCATGGTGACACTATTTACGCTTCTACCGAGATTTTAGAGAAGAGGCTTTCAAAATCAAAAGAAGATCAAGGAATCGTAAGTGTGAAGACCTCGGGGATAAATCAGAATTCTGAATTGGTATGTACTTTCGAGCGGGCATTCCTTGTGCCTTTACATAGGACTACCTAATGACTTCTAAAGAACATGCGGGACCACTTCTAGGCCTCAAAGTTATTGACTTATCAACAGTGGTAGCTGGCCCAGGGGTAGCGAAGTATTTTGCAGATTACGGAGCTGACGTAATTAAAATTGAAAGGCCTTCTGGGGACTCCACAAGATCTATGGGTTGGACTGAGCCGGGTGAAACTGATTCACTCTGGTGGAAATTAGTCAATCGTGGAAAGCGCTCACTCGTATTGGATTTAAAGAATGATGAAAATCTTTCTATTCTAAAAAAACTCATTGATTCTGCAGATTTATTGATAGAGAACATGCGACCAGGAAAAATAGAGCAACTCGGGCTTGATCCTGAGCAATTGATATCAAGAAATCCTAAATTAGTAGTTTTGAGAGTGTCTGGCTTCGGACAGACAGGTCCGTATTCACAAAAGCCTGGCTTTGCGACAATTGCGGAAGCTCTTTCAGGCCTTTCTTCACTTTTAGGTGAACCTGATGGGGGTCCACTGTTGCCACCCATTGCATTAACCGATGAGGTAACTGCTTTAGTGGGATCTTTCTCAGCCATGATTGCGATTTATCACGCAAAATTAACCGGACAAGGACAAATTGTAGATATTGATCTCGTTGACTCAGTCTTGCAGATAATGGGTCCACTCCCAGCAGCATGGGATTCACTTGGCTACCTGCAACCACGACTTGGTTCAAGCATTCCATATTCAATTCCACGCGGAACATACAAGTGCTCTGATGGAGTTTGGGTAGCACTTTCTGCTTCAGCAGAAACTGTGGCTAAGCGGCTTATAGAAACCGTAGGAGGGGGAGGCGATCCCCGGTTCACATCCTTCCAATCTCGTTTTGAGAATAGAGAAGCTCTTGAAGAATTAACAAGTAGGTGGATCGGAACCAGAACATCTAAAGAAGTGATTGAAACCATTGAAGCGGCAGATGCAGCAATTGCTCCAGTTTATAACATGCAACAAGTTATTGAAGACCCACATTTTATTGCTAGAGAAAGCTTCACAAAGGTAGACGGGATTCTCATGCAAAATTTAGTGGCTCGGCTTTCCAAGACGCCTGGCAAAATTGTTTCAGCTGGTCCGAAATTAGGTCAACATAATCAAGAAATCAAAAGGGAACTTGATGACAAAAAGTAGTTTCTTATCTAAGAGAAGTGTCCTGGCGGTTCCTGGCTCCAGTGAAAAAATGATTCAAAAAGCACGACTTTTAAATCCAGATGAAATATTTTTGGACTTAGAAGATTCTGTTTCCCCCTCAGAAAAGGAAGCAGCTCGATCTCTAGTAATAATTGAATTAAATAAGGGTGGTTTTAACTTCTCTTCGGTGGCTGTGCGAGTAAATGAACAAAACCAACTTATAGGGGTCGAAGATATTGAACAAATAATTTCAAAAGCATCTTCCAAATTTGACTCGATAATCATCCCTAAGATTGAGGCTCCAGAGCAAGTAAAGGAAATTTGTCACAGATTGACCGAATTGGAACTTTCTTTAGGATTGGTTAATCAAACAAAAATTCAACTTCAAATTGAGTCAGCGCGTGGGCTAATAAATGTTGCCGAAATTGCAAGTGCATGCACACGCACAATATCCCTAATTTTCGGTCCTGGAGATTTTGCTGCAAATATGGGGATGCAGGTTTTGAATATCGGTGAGAATCCCGTCAATTATCCAGGCGAAGATGCTTATCACCACGTCTTGTTCTCAATACTAACTGCGGCACGAGCAAATGGCTTATTAGCAATTGATGGTCCATTTAGTGACCTCGGCAATGAGTCTGGGCTAAAACTTAGGTCCCAGTTATCAGCTTCAATTGGCTACGACGGAAAGTGGGTGATTCACCCATCACAAATTGAGCTTGTAAATTCAATTTTTACACCCTCTCAAAAGGTTTTTGAAAAATCTTGCAAAATTATGGCGCACTTTAATCAATCTGCTGGATCAGAAAAGTCCGCTGGTGCTTTTCTCTATGAAGGTAAAATGATTGATGAGGCAACAAGGAAAATGGCTGAAATGATTTATTCAAAAGGTATCGCTGCTGGTTTGAAGCTTCCAATGGATGGAGATGATAATGGCTAAACACAAAGCTGTACTAGGTAGATTTTATGAGGATTTTGTTGTTGGAGATTCGTATGAGCATCCTTTCGGCCGTACTATAAGCGAGACCGACTGCACATGGTTCACGCAATTAACTTGTAATACTAATCAAAATCATTTTAACGCTCATCTTGCTCTATCTAATCCCGTGTCAAACGGAAAGATAATTGTTAATTCTGGTCTCACCGTTGCAATTATTCTAGGAATCTCTGTCATTGATATGAGTCAAAATGCGGTGGCTAACCTGGGCTGGACAGATATTAAACTTACCCACCCGGTTTATGTTGGAGATACTTTGTATGCAGAGAGTATTTGTACAGATGTCCGCGAGTCCGCCTCTAAACCAGATATGGGAATAATTTCGATGTTCACCAGAGGGTTAAACCAAGATGGTGTCGAAATTGTGACTTGGTTCAGAAGTGTCATGATCCCAAAGAGAGCCTCTGGGATCGGTCAGAATTATTTCCCTACTCCAAAATCTGGCCCGATCGAAGAGCGAATGTCATAAATATGGCCTCCGAACTACCGATTCTTTCTGGTTTAAGAGTTATTGAGGGTTCGGCTTTTGTGGCCGCTCCCCTGGGCGGCCTCACGTTGGCTCAACTGGGTGCAGAAGTAATTCGCTTTGACCCTCTCGGAGGAGGACTTGATTTCAATCGTTGGCCAATAACGAAGTCCCAGGGATCACTCTTTTGGGCTGGCTTAAACCGTTCAAAGAAATCAATTCAAGTGGACATGAAAAACGAAAAAGGCAGAGAATTAATCTCTGACCTAATAACAGCGCCTGGTGAAGGTTCTGGGATATTTCTAACTAATCTCACTTCTAATGATCAGCTGAGTTATGAAGAACTTCGCAAGAAAAGAGCTGATGTTATTATGATTTCAGTGACCGGTAATTTTGACGGCTCAAGTGAAGTTGATTACACAGTTCACCCTGCTTTTGGTTATCCAGTGATCACAGGGCCAAAGAATTCCAATTTTCCGACCAATAGTGTTTTACCAACTTGGGATTTAATACTGGGAAATCTCGTTGCAATTGCAATTTTGGCTGCCGAGCGGAAAAGACTATTAACAGGTGAAGGTGAATTAGTGTCAATCGCTCTCTCAGATGTTGCACTTTCTGTAGTTGGCGCCCTTGGCCGTCTTTCTCAAGCCTATATTGGGGAAGAAACGATTGCTCAAGATGGTAATTATCTCTACGGATCCTTTGGTAGGAATTTTCTAACAGCAGATCATAAGCAAATCATGTTAGTTGGTTTGACTTCTAGGCAATGGAATTCTCTCAAGCTTGCACTGGATATAGAAGGTTCTTTAGCAGAACTTGAAAAGATTACTTCAGCAGATTTTAAGAATGAAGGTCAACGATATCTACATAGAGAATCAATAGCACAAATCATTGAGAAAGTTGTGTCCTCTAAGAACTTGGGGGAATTAATCCCTCTTTTTGTAACACATAAAGTGAGTTGGTCCAAGTATCAAAGTTTTGAGGAACTACTCAAGAATGACCCAAGGGCTTCAAAACAGAATCCAATTTTCTCTCTCCAAGATCAGCCTGGAATTGGCCTTACCCCCAACATTACTTCTCCAATGAGATTCAAATTTAGCCGCAACCTAGGGCCAGAAGTTGCTCCAAACTTTGGAGAACACACCGAAGAGATTCTAAGGGAGATTCTCAATCTGACTCCTGAAGAACTTAACAAGTTAGCCGATGAAAAAATCATAAAGAGAAACAATAGGAGGTAGACAGTGCATACCAAAGTAAAGATGCCACGAGTTGGAGAAAATGTGAATTCTGCTTTTGTAGTCGACATTAAAGTCCATCCAGGACAAGACATTCACATCGGTGAAACTTTGATATCAGTTGAGACTGATAAGGCTACCGTTGATATTGAATCTCCAGTTGCGGGCAAAGTTATAGAACTTTTAGTAAAATTAGATGACGAGATTGAACCCGGAACACCATATATAAGTATTGAAACACCATAAAGTGAAATTTGTGGTTACTGGCGCTGCCAGTGGAATTGGCAAGGCCACAGCTCTGAAACTTCTTAGTTCTGGTCACGATCTCATTGTCGTTGACCTGCCTGGTAGCAATTTTGATTTCTTGTCTAACACAAAAGTGGAAATAGTCTATGCAGATGTCTCTAAACAAAATGATAGAAACCTACTAATTGCAGCTTCAATTGGTGTGAACGGTTTGGTCAATGCTGCTGGAAAAATTGAAACAAAAAATGTTTTTGATTATTCAATCGCTGATATTAGGGACCTCTTCTCAATAAATTTTGAATCTGTCTGGGATTTAACTTCCAATATTGGTGCGATGATGCCGGCGGGCAGTTCAATTGTAAATATAAGTTCTGCAGGAGCAAAAGTGGTAACCAACTCTAATGTGGGTCCCTACGCAGCGACTAAGGCAGCGGTTTTAAGCTTGACCCGAACATTTGCTTTCGAATTTGCAAAAAGAGGTGTAAGGGTCAATGCAATTTGCCCAGGTCTCATCGAAACCCCTATGCAAACTAAAGTAAGTGAGCGGCTAGCAAAAGAACAAAACTTACCTATTGAAGACATTATTCAGAAGAGAGTGGAATTGATTCCCCTCAATCGCTTTGGAACTGCCACAGAATGCGCTGACTTAATAACTTTTCTGCTGTCATCAGAATCAAGCTATATGACAGGGCAGGCAATCAATATTAGTGGTGGTTGGATTACTTCATAAATTTAGCTTTGTGGACTTCTTGAGACACAAATTTCCATAGAACTGGGTTTGACTGTTGATTTGCAGTTGTTAACCCCGCCCAAACAGTGCTCACTCGTAGCATATCTGAGGCAGATCTATTCTCATATTGAGATAGTACAACTCCGGCCAGAAAAGAGTCTCCAGCACCAGTTGAATCTGCAACATTGATTTCCATTGCTGAAATTGTGAATTCTTTGTTATCTTGAAAGAGTTTAGAGCCATTCGCCCCATCTGTAATAATAACTTTAGAAAATTTGGCTTTGAATTTATTTATAATTTCAGGATGTTCAACTTCACTACTTGAAACTACCAAAATATCGCCTGTTATTTCATGCTGACTCTGAAGAGAGTTTGAACCGATGATCACTGTGCATTTCTCACGTACTTCCTGAAGCATTGGAAAGAATGCGTCTAGCCAAAATGGCCAAACGACAATGTCTCCCGGAGCAAATGGAATCGATGCAGATGATATTTCTGCAAGTAAATTTTTTTCCATTCCAATCATTGTTCTCTCACCAGATTCTTCGACAAGAATGGTCACATGCGGTGAAGGAGTGTCAAAAGTTTCAATATACTCAGCTGAAAGGCCACTTTCTGAAATAGCTTTCATTAGATTCAATCCTTCTGAATCATTCCCAACATACCCGACAAGATTAACTGGAAGGTTTGCACTGCAGATGCCAGAAGCAAGGTTGAATCCTTGCCCTCCAGGTCTTTCTTGATGAGAGCTCGCATGGACAAATCTTCCAGAGGTCGGAATGTGGGGTACATAAAGAACTGTATCCCAGGCAATAGGACCTATCACCCAAATATTAGCTGAATTCATATAAGGACTCTATTGCAGACTTGTTCTACTTATAGGCAATCACTGCTAATTTTGACCTATGTCCGCAAGACAAGTACCAAGTAATTTACTGGGAAGCTCACTCGGAGAAAATGGATTTATTGGCACTTTTGATAGTGATCTCTCTAAAAAGGAAATTTCAGAGTTTATAGCTAAGGCTTTAGAGACTATCGATTTCAGTGGTAAGAAAATTACTCTTGTTATACCCGATGGAACACGCTCGTGTCCCCTACCGTTAATTTTACCAATTTTTTATGATGCAATATCTCCCACAGCAAAATCTTTATCTGCCCTGATTGCACTAGGTACACATGCTCCCATGTCTCTTGAAGCAATCGATAAATTTTTGGCGGGTGAAAATCAATCATCTATTCAAAAATATCCGAAGATGAAAGTTTTTAATCATGAGTGGTGGGATCCTTCAACCTTTGCACATCTAGGAGTAATAACCGCAGAAGAAATCTCAGAAATCTCATTGGGAGAAATAACTTCTGAGGTTCCCATATCAATCAATAGATTAATCACCGAATCCGATTTAGTCATAATCATTGGTCCCGTTTTCCCACACGAAGTGGTGGGCTTCAGTGGCGGAGCAAAATACTTGTTCCCAGGTGTTTCTGGTCAAGAAATGATTGATTCCTCTCATTGGCTTGGAGCAATAATTTCTAGTGCAGAAATTATTGGTACTTTGGGGGTTACCCCAGTGCGTGAAATGATCAATCTAGCTGCCAGCAAAATAGAAGTACCGCTACTTGCTCTTTGTCTTGTTGTAGAAACTGGTTCTAGCACAATTTCATCTCTATCATTTGGTGCTCCGCACACTGCTTGGGAGTATGCCTCGGCGGTATCGGCGAAGAAACACATTAGATTTCTAGACAAACCAATGAAACGCGTAGTCTCAATAATTCCATTGAGATATCAAGATATTTGGACAGCTGCAAAAGGTATGTACAAAGTGGAACCAATCATTCAAGATGGTGGCGAAGTAATTCTCTTTGCTCCCCACATAGACGAGTTTTCAATTACACATAAGGAGCTTGAAGATATTGGGTACCATTGCCGAGAGTACTTCTCATCTCAAATGGAAAAGTTTGAAGGAGTGTCAAAAACCTTGATGGCACATTCCTCGCATCTAAGGGGGGCAGGAAGTTTTTCTCCAGCAAAGGGAGAACAGTGCCGAATCACGGTAACACTTTCCACGGGAATCTCGAAGAATAGAACAGAATCTATGAACCTGAAATATCTTGATCCCTCTGTGTTCTTTCTTTCGGATTATGAAAATGACTCAGAGACATTAATTAATGAAAATGCAGGTGAAATTCTCTACCGATTAAAGTAATTGAAACGAGCACTTAAATGACTCTCGGGTGAGAAGATAAAAATCTTGTAGCTTTTGAAGTACTTCAAGGGAAAAAGGAAAGAATCCCGTTATTTATGAACTTAAGCCTTATGGCCGCCGAATTTACTCCGCATTGCACTGAGTACTCGATTAGCAAATTCATCATTGTCCCGGGAAGCAAATCGTGAATATAAAGCAGCACTCAAGACGTATGCCGGGACTCCAGATTCAAGGGCTGCTTCAACTGCCCAACGCCCTTCACCACTGTCACTCACAGATGATGAATACTCAAGAAGTTGGGGACTCTCTTGTAGTGATTGCGCAGTCAAATCCAAAAGCCAAGACTCTATAACGCTACCTCTCCGCCAGAGTTGAGTTATTTCTGGAATATCAAATTGATAAGGGTGTGCCATATCATCGGCAGCTTCGAAAATCGCCAGTCCTTCTGCAATTGCCGCCATCATCCCGTACTCAATACCGTTGTGAATCATCTTCACAAAGTGACCAGCTCCATGGGGGCCACAATGGAGATAGCCATATTCGCTCTGTGATGGAACACCAGTTCGCCCTACTGTTCGTTCAACAGAATCAACGCCAGGTGACAGCGCTTTAAGAATTGGTTCAAGTTTATTGATAACTTCCTTTTCACCACCAATCATCAAGCTATAGCCTCGTGTGAGGCCATGAACTCCACCACTAGTGCCAATATCTACAAAATTAATTCCATGTGTAGCCAATTTTGTTGCGCGGACTGAGTCATCCTTGTAATAGCTATTTCCACCATCGATTATTGTGTCGCCGCGTGAAAGTAGTTTTGATAATTCATCAATAGTTGCATTCACTTCTGAAGATGGAACCATAATCCACACAGTGCGCGGAGTTGTCAGTTTGGAAACAAAATCTGGCAAATTTGATGAGGCAATTGATCCTTCAGCAGCTAATTGCTTTATCGCCTCTGGAGAGTGGTCATAAACTACAGAGGAAATTTCGTGCTGAGACAGGCGGCGGACAATATTGGCGCCCATACGGCCAAGACCAATCATGCCGAAATGAATTGAATTCACTTGGCCCCCATTTCTGCAACATTTACGGACACCATTCTAGTGCTACCAAAGGTTCTGGGGAAGAACATAGTTATCTATGCCTTTAGCTTCTCTACGATTAATTTCACAGCAATCTCTGGGCCTACGCTTATGTCAATTATTAGAGAGGCAATTCTGCGATATCTCGGGTCACGCCGCTCAAAGCGTTCGCGGATAACTTCCGATGGATTTTCAATTAATCCTTGGCGGCCAACACCTGTCGTTCCTGCATTTTTCATTAGATTCTCAAGCGGTGAATATAAATAGACTGTGAACTCATTTTCTAAGGCATCTATTAAATCTAAATTATCGGCAATCGATGCTGCTGCTCCAGCAATCAATGGCGCTGGACGATTAAGAACATCTTGAAGGTATTTAGCTTCGAGCGTATGTAAAGTTGGAACATCTAATTGAGCTAACTGTTTCATTGACATGGAAGCGATTTTAGATAATTCATAGTCATTATCAATATATTTCCAGCTAAGAGTCTCTGACAACAATTTACCCACAGTTGATTTTCCAACACCCATTGCACCAACAAGAATGACTCTACAACTGGGAATTTCATTAAGATTTTCTACTTTCAAGAAATTCCTTTCTTAATGCTGGTGGCGGGTGAAGGATTTGAACCTTCGAAGGCAGAGCCGGGGGATTTACAGTCCCCTCCCATTGGCCGCTCGGGCAACCCGCCAAGGTCGAACAAGTACTGCGGCAATTATGGATAA
>Ga0209596_1003856_pt1 | contig 11607 bp, 10 predicted proteins | sample M_130807_MF_Meta_FD_187314 | JGI IMG/M metagenome (GOLD analysis project Ga0209596, IMG submission 187314) | Freshwater microbial communities from Lake Montjoie, Canada to study carbon cycling - M_130807_MF_MetaG (SPAdes) (version 2) | ecosystem: Environmental > Aquatic > Freshwater > Lake... | reverse complement strand
CCGATGCTTCCCATGTCCTCAATATATCACTGCAGGTAGCAACCACTCCAAACAGCCCGATAGGCAGAAGGGGTGCTGGAATGCGTCATCAACATCAGTGAGGGTGGAGACCCAGCCAAGCTTGCTGCTCTCGTTGCGGCATTGGGACCAGACTTGCTCGATCTGCACAGCGATGTAGACCACAACCGCAGTGTGTTCACCCTCGCTGGCACCGACCCAGCGCGAGTGCTCGCGCGCGAAGCGCTCAACATGTTCAACATCAGTACACACTCTGGAGTGCACCCGCGAGTTGGCATTGTTGATGTGGTGCCTTTTATTGCTCTCGAGCCAAGCACATTTGAAGACGCTCTGCGAGCACGCGATGAATTTGCGCATTTTGCAGCAGACGAACTTGGAGTGCCATGTTTTCTCTATGGACCAGAGCGCACGCTGCCCTACATTCGCAAACACGCATTTATCGATCTGCTCCCCGACTTTGGCCCAAAGACCCCACACCCCACAGCAGGCGCAATGTGTGTTGGTGCACGACCGATTTTGATTGCCTACAACATCTGGCTCAAAGACTCGACGCTAGAAAAGGCTAAAGAAATTTCGGCTCTTTTACGCAGTGATTCGGTGCGCACACTGGGGTTGCAAGTTGGCAGTAGCGCGCAAGTGAGCATGAACCTGATCGACTTTGCCGTCACCGGACCACTCCAGGTGTACGACATCGTTGCTCAACATGCGCAAATTGATCGCGCCGAGTTGGTTGGTTTGGTGCCTGCTCGCGCACTTGCCGGCATTCCGCGCAGCAGATGGAGCGAACTTGATTTGAGCGCCGAAAAAACTATTGAGTCAACAATGGCTGCGCGAAACCGCAAACTCGCGAATTATTTACGCAGTGGCGATAGTGCGACTTGATTGAGCGCGCTGACGACGCAAGCGACGACGCTCACGCTCCGATAGACCGCCCCAGATACCAAACTTCTCACCGTTGTCAAGTGCGTACTCAAGACAGTCGTTGCGCACTACACAACCGCGGCAGACTTCTTTAGCCTCGCGAGTTGATGCTCCACGTTCTGGGAAGAACAAGTCTGGGTCGACACCGAGGCAGTTGGCTTGATCCTGCCAGGCTCGGTCTGCGCTCAGCGCTATTTGTTCGTCTTCCACGTAACTTGCCTCCGTTTACTTCTGATGGACTCGGGGGTAGTCGCGAGCACGCGCCTACACCGAGGTAATTACAACAGTGTCATTCTGCCAAATTCGCAGCCAAAATGCAAATATTTAGGCAATTTGGTTGATCTCAGATTTTTGATCGCAAACTTCGATCATCACCGTTGTGAAGTTGCACTCGCCGATCGTCCACGAGAAATGTTGCGTTTGTGTTCCAAATAATCAACGAGCACATAGTCACCAAGGGTTTCAGGAGATGTGAAAAACGCACGCCCACCATTGATTTTGGTCAACTGCTCAATGAAATGTCGCAATCCATTGTCAGCATCCAACATAAAAGTATTAATCCGGATTGCTTCTTTCGTGCATCGCAATGCCTCACGAAGAGTGATTTCAACCGTCTCTCGCACCGGTGGATAATTAAAAAATATCTCGCCAGATGACATCACATGCGCAGTTGGCTCGCCATCGGTAATCATGATGATCTGTTTGTTGCCCGTCTGGCGTGCAAGTAATTTGCGCGCCAAGGTGAATGCGTGGTGCATATTTGTGCCATACGAGAAGTCCCAGCTGACTTCTGGAATGCGCTCGGCGGCTAGTTCACGGGCCGTTGCACCAAACCCAACAACACCCAAATAATCCCGTGGAAATTGCGATGAAATCAGGTGATGGAGAGCCATTGCCACCTTTTTGGCAGGCAAAAAATTGTCGCGCATTGGCATGGACAGTGAAAGGTCGAGCAGGAGCACAGTTGACGATCGAGTTGAGTGCTCCATTCGTTCGATCTCAAAATCATCTTGCGAAAGTTTGATCGGTAACCCTGGCCCACCGCGTCGCAATGCATTGCGCAGGGTGCCATGAAGATCGAGTCGAAACGAATCACCAAACTCGTATGGCTTCGTGTCGTTGGCACGTTCATGGCCAGTGCCGATCTTGTCGATCTGATGTTGACCAATCATGTCTTTCGACAAATTGCCAAACAGATCTTGCAGAGCCTTGGCACCAAGTTGTCTGATGCCCCGCGGTGTGAGCTGTAAACGCCCATCCGACTGGTCGATGAGCCCTGCATCCTTCATCATCTGGGTTAATTGCGACAGTTTCTCGAGTGATTTCGCGGAGTCTTCGCCAAGCAATTCACGCACCTTGTCCATGTCTGCTTCGGCCAAAGCAGCAGGATTTGTGGCGTTTTTCATCAGGTTTTCCAGTTGGTCCAGCTCGGACAGCTCTTGCATCGACTGCATGGCCTGACCAAAGCCCATCGGGTCTTGACCCGAAAAATCGTAACTTTTTTGCCATCCGGCCTGCGGAAACATCGACTGTAAGTTTTTTGATAGCTGATCCATCTGCCAGCGCAGATCCATGTCTTCAAGAAGTTGTTCCGAGAGCTGCTGCAACTGTGCTCGTTGCTCGGGAGTCATCGAATTGAGCATCGCCTGTGCGGCAGCCATGCGTTGCGCCATGATTTCAAGAAGTTCGTCGAGTGTTTCTGGATTCTCGGGAAAAAAGTCACCGAAATTTTTCATGAATTCTTCAAACTTCGGATCCTCACCTTGCTGACGACGCTCAAGCATTGCGTTGAGTTCGGCCATCATGTCTTTCATCCGTTGCATGTCGGCGGGGGTGAGTTTTTGCATCTCTCCAGACATCTGGTCGAGATGCTGTTGCATCAGTTGCTCACGCAGTTTTTCGATCAACTGCTCAAAACGCAATTGAGCTTGTTTGGATTGAAAGTCGTAGTGCTGCAGTTCGGCAATCTTGCCCGCCAAGTCTGCAGGCAACATGTCAAGCCGAAAATTGCGATCCATTGCCGACTGCTCTGCCATTTCCGCTCGACGTTGATCACCAGAGTTTTTTGCTTCGGTGGTGTAGTTCTCGATCGCATGACGTTCTTCGTCTACGACATCATTGAGTTCGTCTGCAATCTCTGAATACACTCCGCCAAGATCTCCACGCTCCTGAATTGATTCACGCTTTTCGCGCAGTCGTTCCATCAATTCACGCATACCCGCAATTCGGTCACCGTTGATGTCGCGCATTCCATCTTGCATGGCCTTGCGCAGCGCACTGTTGACATCGCCGTGGTACAGCAAATCATCGGCCAATTCGCCCAGAAGCCCTTCTGCATCGAGATCAAACCCTCGTTGCGAGCCGTCCCAACGCGAATAGGTGAACTTCGATGGCATGCCCGAATATTAGTACTAACTACTGTGGCAAGACATCGGTCACACCCCTAGGCTGAGGCTCAGTATGCGCTTCGGAAGAACGTTCATTTTCGTTGACCTCTCGGGGTTCACTAATTACACCGAGAGTTTTGGAGATGGTGCTGCCGCGCAGTTGCTCACCCAGTTTCGCGGTGTTGCTCGAGCCGTAGGTTCGCACCAAGGCGTGCGCATCGACAAATATCTCGGCGATGGACTGATGGCAGTGGCTGTAGAAGCGCTCGATGGCATCACTTTTGCAATGGAATTACAACGCCATGCGATCACGGCTTGCGCACCACTTTCATTGCGCATCGGTATTGCAACGGGAGATACCATGCTGTTTGAAGGCCAGGACTACATCGGGAACGCACCAAACCTGGCAGCGCGACTTTGCGATGCAGCAGTTGGCATTGGCACATTGATGCCGGCAGACCAAGCCACAAATTTGCCAGTAGGCGTGTATTCGGTGCTACACAGCCCGGTCAACTTGCCGGGTTTTTCCAAGCCGATTGAAGTTGTGTCACTCGCGGGTGAGCCATTGATTGACGGACGTTACGACATCAATGATTTTTGGACGCGCTCGCCGTTCGTCGGCTAACGCTGTATCTCAAACCCGTTACCAGCTCATTATGTTCGTGAGCGATATGTTGCGCGCGAACCAGACTCATCTTTGTTGAGGCGCTTCGAAAGATGCAGCCCCTCTAAAACAAACTCGACACCGCTGGCAATTTGCGCAACAGACTCTGTTTTGCCTACTGCAGCCACAACCAGTTCGCGCAGCGGCGGAACTTGGTTGAACAGTTCAATATATTGAGCGGATGCGATGTCTTCTCCGACGTGGGCAATCACGCCGCCCTCGAACAACGCAATCACTTCGCCAATTTTTGCAGAGGAAACCCGTTTCTTAAACACTTGCAACACCGCTGCCTTGACAAAATTTTCAAGGATCTGAGACTCACGCCCCTCTTCCATGCTTTCAATTTCAATTTTGCCCGAAGTGGATGCTGCAAGCGCTGCAAGATCGCTCACGCGTGGAGCAACATCACGTTCGCCCACACGAAGTGCGCGGCGCACCGCATTTGCAGCCAATGTCTCGTAGTTGCTTACCGATAAACGCACGCTCACACCACTGCGTTGGTTGACCTGTGAACTGGATCGGGCAACATGACTGATTGTCGTGATGATCTCTTCCATAAATTCTGGCCACTGCACTTGCACATCGCCGATTGAAGATGGTCGGGCTTCTTGTCGCACGATGTCCATCTCGGTTGCTACCTCGAGTGGATAGTGCGTACGAATTTGGCTGCCAAAACGGTCTTTGAGTGGCGTGATCATGCGACCGCGATTGGTGTAGTCCTCTGGGTTTGCAGAAGCCACGAGCATGACGTCTAGTGGCAACCGAATTTTGTAGCCACGAATCTGTACGTCGCGCTCTTCGAGCACGTTAAGCAAGCCGACCTGAATTCGCTCGGCTAAGTCTGGCAATTCGTTGATCGCAAAAATGCCGCGATTAGTGCGCGGTACGAGACCGTAATGAATCGTGAGTTCATCCGACAAATAGCGGCCCTCAGCAACTTTGATCGGGTCGACTTCGCCAATCAAATCCGAGACCGAAGTATCTGGAGTGGCAAGTTTTTCTCCATAGCGATCGCTCGAATGCACCCACGCAATGGGTGTGTCGTCACCGTGCGTCGCTACCAACTCGCGCGCATGACGTGACACAGCGTTGAACGGATCATCGTTGATCTCGCTGCCTGCGATGATTGGCATCCAATCATCCAACAAACCGGTGAGCGATCGAATGATGCGTGTCTTTGCCTGACCACGCTCGCCCAGAAAAATGACGTCGTGACCTGCGAGCAACGCATTTTCAAGTTGCGGCATCACCGTGTCTTCGTAACCAAGCACACCTTCAAACAATGGAAGACCTGCAGCAATGCGTTTGACTGCATTACGTCGAAGCTCCTCTTTGACTGGAAATGATTGCCAACCCGACGCCCGAAGCGAGCCGATGGTGAGGGGAAGATTTGATGGGGTTGTGTGCGCATGAGCCATGCGCGGAGGTTACTTGCTCGACTCTCACTGACGCATTGTGAAGAAATTCTCACAGTAATTACGCAATATGCTGACCAAATGAGCGATCAACAACCATCTAAGCCACAGCCAGTTGCCATAGTTACCGGGGCCAACTCGGGTATCGGCCGAGCCACCGCCATCTACCTAGCCCAGCAGGGTTACAGGGTGTTTGGCACCGTGCGCAGTCTTGATAAAGCAGCCAAACTCGTGGCACTTGCCGAGAAACTTGGCGTAGCGATCGAACTCGTCGAGATGGATGTCGCAGATGACGCATCTGTGCGCCAAGGTTTTGCCGATATTTTTCGTGCGACGCCCCACGTTGATGTGCTTGTCAACAACGCAGGCATCGGCGGCAACGGTGTCACCGAAGAAACGACACCCGAGCAATATTTTGATTCGTTCAATGTCAACGTTGTTGGTGTAGTGCGTTGCACACAACAAGTGCTGCCGCAGATGCGCGCAACCAAAAGTGGCACCATCATCAATATTTCATCAATTGTCGGTCGCATCGCCGCTGTTGCACAATCACCGTACGTCACTTCCAAGTGGGCGCTTGAAGGGCTCACCGAAGGTCTTGCACACGAAGTCGCACCGTTCGGTATTCGTGTCGTCATGATCGAACCCGGCATCACCAAGTCATCAATCTTTATGAAAAATCTTGATGCACCAAACGCAAGTGGCGCATACGACGCGCATTACCGACGCATGTTGCAGTTTTATGCCGCAGGTATTCCGCACGCCACCGACCCAACCGAAGTTGGCGTACTGATCCTTCATGCCATCACCACCGATACGCCCCAATTGCGATACCCATGTTCGTGGGGCGGTCATGAATTCATCAATGGTCGCGCCAAGATGAGCGATGCCGACTGGATCGCACTCGGTGCAGTCGAGAACGACGCCGATTACGAAGTTGCGTTCAAAAATGCCTTTGGAATTGACATTTCTCAAAGTTGACAAGTTTGGTCGGGTTTCCGATATGCTGACCGCCCCATAGCAAGTTGCCCAACTGGGCGACCAAACCAAGGAGCCCCTCATGTCAGTTCGTCTCGGAGACATTGCCCCAGACTTCACCGCCCAAACCACCCAAGGCGAGATCAAGTTTCACGACTGGCTCGGCGACTCGTGGGGCGTGTTGTTTAGTCATCCAAAAGATTTCACACCGGTCTGCACCACCGAGCTTGGCTATGTCGCCAAGATCAAGCCAGAGTTTGACAAGCGCAACGTCAAAGTGATCGGCCTCTCTGTCGACAGTGTTGAGTCGCACGAAAAATGGGAAAGCGACATTGGCGAGACTCAAGGTACGACAGTCAACTTTCCAATGATCGGAGACTCAGATCGCACGGTCAGCAACTTGTACGACATGATTCACCCAAACGCCAATGACACGATGACCGTGCGCAGCGTGTTTGTCGTTGGTCCAGACAAAAAAGTAAAACTCACCATCACTTACCCTGCGTCAACTGGCCGCAACTTCGATGAAGTGCTTCGTGTCATCGACTCGCTGCAACTCACTGCAAAGTTCAAGGTTGCAACACCAGCCAACTGGACTGACGGCAAAGATGTCATTATCGGCGCTGCAGTTACTGACGAAGAGGCAAAAACATTGTTTCCAGGTGGCTGGAAAACGATCAAGCCATACCTGCGCACCTTGGCGCAACCAAAGTAAACGTAAGACAAATTTAGTAATTTCTTACATAACACAGGCTCTTTATCTAAGAAGTGATTTTAGTAAGAAATAGACTGAGGGGTATGAACAACCCCTCAGTCGCATTTCCCCCACCAATAGTGAGCTCAGAATCGGCTGCCGCACGCGCCACAAACGTCAGCAAGATCTACGGCCATGATGACAGCGAAGTGCGCGCCCTCGACAATGTGTCGGTGCAGTTCGAAAAGGGAAAATTCACTGCCATTATGGGGCCAAGCGGCTCTGGCAAGTCAACACTTATGCATTGCATGGCGGGGCTCGATGAAATGACCGCGGGTTCGGTCACCATTGACGGTATCGATGTCGCAAGTTTGAAAGACAAAGACCTCACCAAACTTCGCAGAGACAAAATTGGATTCGTGTTTCAGGCGTTCAATCTGGTTCCAACACTGACGGCAGATGAAAACATCCGACTGCCACTGCTCCTCGGTAACAACAAGGGCAACGAAGAATGGATCCAAAAAGTGATCGATACGGTCCATCTACAGGATCGTTTGAGTCACCGTCCGAGCGAACTTTCAGGTGGACAACAACAACGCGTGGCTGTTGCTCGCGCACTTGCCAGCGAACCAGCAATTATTTTTGCAGACGAACCAACCGGCAATCTCGACTCAACTACTGGGAGCGAAATTCTTTCGTTCATGCGCAAAGCAGTTGATGAATTAGGACAGACCATCGTGATGGTCACCCATGATCCAGTCTCTGCAAGCTACGCAGACCGGATCGTGTTTTTGAAGGACGGAAAAATTGCTGGTGAGTTGCTCAATCCAACACCAGAACTCGTGCTTGATTACATGAAGGAATTAGGCCACTAGATCATGTGGCGCATTGCCCTTAAGGGCATCCTTGGCCGTAAGGCACGCTTGGTTCTTACCTCTCTCGCAGTCATATTGGGCACAGCATTCTTGTCAGGAACCGCAGTATTTTCTGCGACGTTGAACCAAACGTTCGACAACTTGTTTAGCGATGTATTTCGCAATGTCGATTCGTATGTTCGATCGACGCAAGTCATTGAAGCCGACTTTGGGCAGCAAGAACGCCAGCGAATTCCTGTCGCACTGGTAGATGTCGTCAAGCAAGTTCCCGGAGTCGCTGATGTGCAGGCAGACATTCAGGCGTTTGCTCGAATTATTGGCAAGGATGGCAAGCCTCTCGGATCCGAAGGTAACGGTCCTCCAACATTTGGAGGTGTTGGCCAAAAATTTAAAGGCGCATTGTGGTCGATCAGCAAGGGTCATTTCGCCGCTGGGCCAACAGAGGTCGTGCTCGACGAAGCCTCAGCAAAAGTCGGAAAATTTGCACTCAATGACACGGTAAAGGTTGTTGCTCAATCCGGCAGTCGCGAATTTACTTTGGTGGGAATTGCGTCATACGGCGATGTGCGGTCGCCAGGCGGAGCAACGTTTGCGCTCTTCGATCTTGCAACAGCACAGGAATTTTTGGCGAAACCTGGATTCATTGACAACATCTTGGTTTCCGGAGATGGCTCCCTCTCGGACGTTGATTTGGCAAAGGCCATCAATGCCGCCGTGCCTGATTCTTTCAAAACTGAGACCTTGACTGGTGCACAGATCACAAAAGAAACGCAAGATGAAATTGGAACTGCCTTAAGTTTCTTTGGCATTTTGCTCTCCGTGTTCAGCTACATCGCACTCGGTGTTGGCAGCTTCGTGATTTACAACGTGTTCTCCATTAGTGCCGCGCAACGCCAGCGTGAAAATGCGCTCCTTCGAGCAATTGGCGCGTCAAAGAAACAAGTAACTCGTGCAATGTTGATCGAGTCGGTTGTTGTCGGTTTGTTCGGCTCGACAGTTGGGTTAGTGGCTGGTATCGGACTTTCAAAAGCACTCAGCGCACTACTGAAAGCCGCCAGTATTGATCTGCCAAGTGGCGGCCTTGTAGTTCCGCGTTCAGCAATCGTCAATACCATCGTGATTGGCCTCATTGTCACCGTCGCCTCAGCGTGGCTACCAGCACGCCGTGCCGGCAAGGTTCCCCCACTTGCCGCAATGCGTGAGACAGCAATCGAATTTGTTGCTCTTTCTCGTCGACGCACAATATTTGGACTTTTCCTCATCGCACTTGGCGCTATTTCAATATTTTCTGTCACTAATGGTGCAAGCAAAACTTTGCTTGGTTTTGGAATTCTGTTTTTCTTTGCTGGCACCATCACACTTGGCCCAGTGATTGCTCGACCGGTTGCGTTGCTCTTGGGCAAGCCTGCAGAGAAGTTCCGTGGAGTTACGGGAACCATGGCTCGCCAAAACAGTGCGCGCAACCCAAAACGCACTTCTCGTACTGCTGCTCCGGTGCTCATTGGAGTAGCGCTCGTAACTGCCGTCGCAGCACTTGCAGCAAGTATTAGCTCGCAAATTGACGGAGTATTTACGCAACAATTCAAAGGTGATTATGCGATCAGCACCACTGCCCGAGGATTTGGTGGACTCAGCCCATCACTTGCCGATGACATCAATGCGATGCCTCAAGTGCAGCGCGCAACAGGGATTGGTCGGCTCACGGTAAAAATCGACGACAAGGGTCAGTTCCTCACCACCATTAACCCAGCAACCGTTGAAGGTGTTTTTGATATTGGACTCATATCCGGTTCGTATGCAGATCTCACTGCAGACACAATTTTCGTTTCACAAAAATATGCAAACAACCATGCCACCAAACTTGGTGACACCATCCAGGTCACGCTTGCCGATGCACAAATTAAGACATTAAAAATTGCTGGAATTTATATTTATGACGAGCTCGCTGGAAAATACACTGTCAGCAGGGATCTCATAAAAGATTCATCAGTTATTTCGTTTGACCTTGGTGTCTATATAAAATTGAAACCAGGTGTGAGCGACAAATCCGCGCGCAGCGAACTTCAGGCTGCTGTCGACAAGTACGGGCAAGGAACATTGCTTTCAAAGCGCGAGTACATTGACTCACAGTCGGGAAGCATCAATACACTTCTTGGCCTGATCTACGGTCTACTTTTCTTGTCGGTCATCATTGCTGTGGTTGGAATCATTATCACTCTGCTTCTCTCGGTATTTGAACGTCAACGTGAGATTGGATTGTTGCGTGCGGTGGGTATGACGAAGAGCCAGGTACGCACCACCGTTCGCTGGGAAAGTGTCATCACTTCGCTGATTGGTGCTGTGGTGGGGATTGTGCTGGGTGTCGGGCTTGGTTGGGTCATCGTGTACGCATTGCGCGACCAGGGTCTCTCATCGTTCTCTGTGCCCGTTGGATCAACCGTGTCAATTTTGATTATGGCCTTCATCATTGGAGTACTTGCTGCCGTATATCCGGCATGGCGTGCAACTCGTGTGAACCTTCTCGATGCAATCACCACTGCGTAATGAATCCTTCAGAGATCACTCCCGAGATGCTGCAGTTCTTGACCGAACGTCATCTTGCAACGCTCACAACACTGCGGCAAGATGGCTCGCCCCATGTCGTTGCAGTCGGTTTTAGTTACGACGCCTCAACATGCCGTGCACGAGTAATCACTTTTTCAACTGCGCAAAAAGCACTCAATGCATCTCGTGGTGGACGAGCCGCAGTTTCACAAGTCGACGGCGGACGTTGGCTCACGCTTGAAGGTACCGTGCGTCTCGCGACGATGGACAATGACCCCGAAGAAGTGCGTCGAGCAGTTGCTGGATATGCACAGCGTTATCAAGACCCCAAAGAGCGTGACAATCGAGTGGCCGTGATCATCGATGTCGACCGCATTATGGGTCGGGCTTAGTTTTTTAACTAGCCAGCATCACGGAGCGAAATAATTTCGTTCATAAATTGCTTCGCTGCAGGATGACTGTCGCCCATACTTGCATCACGCTCGATATATAACGGCGTAAAGTTTGGTCGCACGAGTGGCTCGTGAGCAGTTTGACAACCTGCACACCAATACAACACCCGGTTTGCTTCGCCGTGATGATTGACCTTCACAAGATCGCCACAACGTACACATGATTTGCCCTGTCGGCCGTAAATTGCCAAGTTGTCCGACGATACATCGGCATTTTGCAACATCTCATGAGCAAGCGTGAGCAATTCTCGACACTCTGCGCGCTTGAGAGTTCCGATATTGGCATATGGGTGCAACTCGCACGCCCACAAAATCTCACAACGAAACACATTGCTCACTCCGCGAACAACTCGTTGATCAAGCAGCACGTCAGCAACTGTCTCATCGCGCTCTTCGTACTCCATCATTCGATCAACAGCTTCTTCGATGTCAGCATCAAGATGTGCGAGGTCTGGTCCAAGTTTGCCGAGGATCGGGTGACGCCGAGGATCAAAGTCGTGATACACGTCGATCTCTGGTGTATCAAAACACACCGCAACCCAATCTTGTACATCAATCAAAATATCTGCGTGCTTTGCATTTTTTCGCCACGTGTCGCCCTTGCGATACACGTCCCATGAACTCGTCAGCTTCATTCGGGTATTGAGCACGATGCCGTT
>Ga0209596_1003855_pt1 | contig 11608 bp, 8 predicted proteins | sample M_130807_MF_Meta_FD_187314 | JGI IMG/M metagenome (GOLD analysis project Ga0209596, IMG submission 187314) | Freshwater microbial communities from Lake Montjoie, Canada to study carbon cycling - M_130807_MF_MetaG (SPAdes) (version 2) | ecosystem: Environmental > Aquatic > Freshwater > Lake... | reverse complement strand
CAGCACCAGTCAGCCTTCATGGACTTGGTTGCCTTGACCGACCAGCTTATAAGCGCCCGGACGCGTGGTGTTGCACGGGTAACGGCTAGGATGGAAGGTGAAGAACCAGAAATCCTTAAACAAGCCGCCGCTGCTGTAAATGCAAATATACCCTTTATGAAGAGAGCGGAAGCTAAGTCCACCGCTAGTGCGTTCCCATACACTTCAGCAACGCAGGACTTCATGAGTGCGCGTGGGGCTGGTGCCAAATTCCAAGTAGTTAAGACGGTACTGGGTTTGAGCAAAGACGCCGTACTAAACAGAATCTTGTTGTCTGCCGCGTCTCCGCACCATATCAAGCAGATGTATGGGAAAGAGCTTCAAAGTATAGGGGATGTTGCGGACGCACTTGCTCAAATGGATGGTAAGACCGATGCGTACTTGAAGGAAAGCTCGGATATCGTAGAGCAGTGGTCGGATATATTGCGTAAGAACCCGGCTGGCGCACACCTTCTGCATAGCGTGATGAACACCAGCACGGCTAACGGTATAGACCCATCCACTGAAAAAGGTCGTAAGACAAACAGCGACGATAACCTTGATAAAGCAAAAGCGCGGGTGCAGCTTGCAAAAGATTGGGTAACCCTTGGGCAGATAAAGGGCGCACATAAGGTATATATCTTGGCACGGGACTTCCACGCCAAGCGGTTCCAGCTTAACCAGACTCTCCTTATTCAACGGGTTGAGCGGTCTTTGGGTGAGCGTACTGATACCACGGGCATGACGGCAGCGGAAGCCAAAGCAGCGAACAAGGCGTACGACGATCATAAGACGCGGGTTATTGCTGGTATTCAGTCTATGTTTGAGCAGAGCAAAGTCGAGACGCCGTACTTTCCGCTGTTCCGTGTCGGTCAATACTTTGTGCAAGTCGGCAAGGGCGAGGAGATGATCTTCGACATGTCGGAAGACCTCTACGAACACCAAAAGAAAGAAGCCTATTACAAAGCGCAGTATCCTGACAAAGAAATAACTTCAGGTTCCGACATTCAGAAATCCCGTGACTTCATGCAGTCGGCCAGCAAGTTCCTGAAGAAGACCTTGGACAGCGTAGAAGGTTTTGATATTAGTACTGCTTCCAAAGAAGACTTGAAGGATGCCATCTATCAGTCCTATCTGGAGACACTGCCCGAAGTAAGTTTGCGTAAACACTTCATACATCGCAAAGTTATAGAAGGATATAACATCGACGCTTTCCGTGGGTTTGTTAAGTCTGCGTACCATACGTCCGCCCAGCTTGCGCGTATGGAGATGTCTAACAAAGCCTTGAATGCAGTTGACTCAGCACGGGCCGCTGTTAAGGGTATGCAGGGTGCGCCGAACCAACGGGAGCTAGAGGCAGTCGTTGCGGAGTTGCAGAGCCGTGTGCAGCACGCCATGAAGCCAGCCGACCCCAACGACATGATGGAGAAGGTAGCGAACGTAACGACAAACATCAGCTTCTATTACTATCTGTCCTCGGCATCCTCGGCCATAACCCAGATGTTCAGTGTGCCGGTGTTCTCTTACCCGCAGCTATTGTCTGAGTTCCCTAAGTCCGGGGGCGTGAAAGTAACCACTGTGCTTGGTAAGTATACGACGCAGATTCTTGGTGCCAAGTCTTCGTGGTCTAAGAAGGGTTCTATTGCTTACCCGTCCTACGACAACGTAGCGCCTAAGTTTGAGGCCATATACGCCGAAGCCGACAGCACTGTAGAGAAGGCACGGGAGCTTTACAACAAGAACAAGCTGCCCAAAGAACGCATGGGTGAGCTTGACCGCAACACGGTGCTGGATACCTTGGCTGCTAAAGTACCCGAAGCCCAACGGATGGACTTCGACAAACGCCGTGCTTACGAAGAAGGCGTGCTTAACAGCGTCATAGATACCACACTTACCTCAGACTTCTTCCCCGGTCTGAGAAAACCTTCTGCGGAAGTTGCATCCAGAAGCAGGGTGCTTGATATAGCTCATAAAGCTTCGGCTGGCCTCTTCCACAACATGGAGAAAAACTCCCGCGAGATAACCTACATGACCGCCTATGATCTTGCGCGGGGTGAGGGTATGCCGCACAGTGAGGCTGTTACTAAAGCAACGGAGCTTTCGTTCAAAGCACTGGGTAACTACGGGCGCAGTAACAGGCCGGGGGTGCTGAACCACCCTGTAGCGCGGATGCTGTTGCAGTTCAAACGGTTTCCGATTGAGACGGTCTTCTATCTTGGCAAGAACATGATAGACATAAAGGCCAACCTCATGGCGCTGGCCTTTGACAAGTCATTGACTCCAGACCAGCGTGCCGACGCTAAAGCTGCTGCTCGTGCAGCTTCCATACGTTTTTCAGGCACTCTTGCAATGACCAGCATGTTTGCCGGTGTTATGGGGCTACCCTTCCCGATTGCTAAAGCTATCGAACTTGTTCTTATGGGGCTTGGCGAACTGGACGATGAGGACGAAGACAAGATGCTGCGGAGAGACCCCAATCTCTGGATGCGTGAGTGGATGCGGCAGACGTTTAAGAATAACCTCATAGCCGACTCTATACTCTACGGCCCTGTTACCGCAGCTACAAACATAGACTTACATAGTCGGCTTACGCTGAACGATATGTTCTTCAAAGATACGGCCATTAAGCAAAACCCTGACAGTGCCAACGAGATGCAGCAGTGGATGGTGGCTATGCTCGGCCCGGTAGCAGGGATGGGTGTAAACGCTGCTAAAGCATGGGATCAATTCAGTGACGGAAACATAATGCGGGGGCTTGAAACAGTGCTTCCTGCGGGACTCCGCAACGTGTTTGTGGCAGCTAGGTTTGCAAGGGAGGGTGTTGTTACCCCGGCTGGCAGAACCGTATTTGAACCCGAAGAGGTTAGCGTGTTGGACATCTCTAAGAAGATGTTTGGCTTTAGCCCGCAGGAGATTGCTCTTCAGCAACGGGACAACATGGAACGGATGGGTATAAAGATAGGGCTTGAGCAGGAACACACCAAGCTGCTGGATGATTACTACAGATCAGTCAGAACCGATGACTCCAATGCTGAAGACAAAATACTCGATAAGATTGACTCCTTCAATGACAAATATCCCGACAGGTCTATCTCTGCCAAAGACCTGAGAGAGTCAGTGAAGCGGCGCGACAAAGAAGAGAGCTACGCCGAACGCGGTCTGGTGCTGCCTAAGAAACTGCGGGATGTATTAGGGGCAGACTAAAAAAACCCCCGCACTAGGCGGGGGAAGGGAGGGAGGAGCAACAAACCATGACTCGGGAAAGTCACGGCTGCAATATATCACACCCCCAGTGTAAAGCCAAACGCCTCACAGTCAAACACCAGCACCTCTGTGGGCGGGGCTACCAGCTTCGTGCCTCTAGTTAGCTGGCGTTTCTTCTCACTTATCAATACCCTCTGGTCGCGCATGCTGGCTAGCACATCAAGGAAGGTTAGTTGACTGTTGATGCAGAAGTTGCGGAACTCTTTGCGTACCACACAAAGCTCTTTGGTGTCGGGTTCGTACCTAATCAGAAGCTCCCCATGCGGTTCTTTAATGGGCAGACGGTGCAGACCGGTGCGTAGATCAGCCACACTGTCGATTACAAGCACGTTGCTGATGTGTTTGTTGACGAAATCCCCGATTATGCTGCTTACATCCATAGGTGGTGGGAACAAAGACTCTTTAGATGCTACCAACATCGGGACGGCAAACCCATAGACCCGCTTCATATCTATGTTGTGGAGGCTCAGGTTGTGGGAGATGATGCCCCCTGCAAGAATACACGCTGCCGAGCCAGACCAGAACCGCTCACGACTGTCCAAGCCTATCTGTGTATCTATCTTGGTCTGCACGCGCTTCACAACATCCAGCGTTTTTTCTAAATTAGCCGTGACGTATTGCATATACGGAACCATCGCATGCCCGTAGTTTGTGTGTAGTAAGCTAAAGGTGGAGTCGGCTTTAGCTTTGCTCAGGTTTCCAGTTAAGTCTATCTTGTATTCCAGCATCCGCATCATCTCCCCATCAGGAGTATCCTTCAACGAACTCAGCTTATCCCGAAAGCTGGCATTGGATGTGGAGACCCACAGGTTCGCCCACTTGGTCAGGTTTACCCGCTCCTCGTTTGTCATATGCTTCATGCGGTTCTTGCCCCGCCCTTGCGTGATACTGTAGGCTAGGTCAGAGAACAACTCTGCTTTCATCTTAGTAATCTCGTCAATCCCCAGCATGAGGTTGTTCATGACCCCAGCCCTGCTGATGATGGAGTTGTAGGTATCCTTCCATGTCAGCAGCATCTCTTCAGGGTGCCCGTAGACGCTACTCCCCATACGCAGGATGGTGGATTTGCCCGTGCCGGATGTGTTGTTTATCAGGTTAATCAGGCACCCCTTCAAGTCTAGGAACTTAAGCAGTGGAGACCCAAACGCCGCCAGCGCCGCAAACGCGTGTGGCTCAAACCCTTCCATCGCGTAGGTATTGAACACCTCTTTCCATACGTCAAACGACCCCTTCGGCTCCATCACCTTTGCTAGTTCAAATGTAGAACTAGATGGCGGGCTATATATCACACCCGTCGCGGAAACCTCCCGCTCACCGACAATAAATTTAGTGTCGTCGTCTGCCCACCCAAATTGCGTCCTCATCTCGTCTGCCTTTTTAGTTATTTGTAAGTTTTTAAGCGCGTCCACTATGTACGCCATAATCCCATCGTAGGCTTTTGGGTGCGCTATGATGCCCTTCCTTGATATCTCCCGACGCAACTCGTCTCTGGATGTGAGTGCGTAGTTAGGTATCGTGAATTCCTTCCAACCTTCTTTGGGCAAGAACCGCTTCAACAAAGCACACTCCCCCTCTATGGGGTCGTTTAGACGCTGCACTACAATCAGGTCATGCTCGTATATAAGCACAGGTTCGTCGTCTTTGATTTCTCTGTAGATACCACCCGTCTTACCCCTGAAATACGGCCACGGCAGTTTCACTTTTATCGCAAGCCTGTCCTTCTCTGCGGCATCCTCCTCAGTGCCGACTGCTTCGGCCTCTTGCCCTTCCGGTTCCTCTCGTGCGATGTCGTTGCCGAGAACGATGGGGCTGCTTATCCGTCCTTTGTGGGGGCAGTTGTCGCAGCCAGAGGGGTTTATATTCTCAAATGTGTGGCAGAGATACGGGCCTTCCGTGCCTACTGCTTTCTGTTCTGTAGCAGCAGGGTCGTAGTTCGGGTGCAGTTTTGAGATGTTGTGTATTGCTGAGTCCCTGTCCTCACACCGTGTAGCTATGGATAACCCCGCCCTCCACAGCGGCTCTTCAATCGTAGCCTGATTTATTACTATGTTATAGAGTTGGTTACATCCAACTCCAGCGGCTGTCTTTTCTAAGATTGTTTTGAATACGGAGATACGGTTGCCCAACAACGACAGCGTCAAAGCGTTCAGCGTGCCTGATGTACTTGCGGGGGGTTGAAACGGCGCTGCTTTCGCCACCCCCAAAAGCTGCCTGAATTGTTCGTAGTTTACGGGGTTACCGGAGTGCAAGACCTCCACCAGCAGTGGGTTCGCGGGGTCTTTATGGTTGTATGTTTCTGGAACTCTGAGAATACGTGCTGCGTCCGCAGTCACTACGGGGTCGGCGTGTAGCCCCTGTGACACGCATAACTCTTTCAATCTCTCTGCGACAACAAGCCAATCTTCTTGCCCGATAACGGTGGTAAGCGGCCAGTAAACATGCACGCCCCTACCAGAGTTAACTATTGTTGGGCGAGGCACTGTGTTCGCCATGCAAAACTGCTTAAGGGCTTCTATACCGTCCGCTTGAGTTGCGTATGGTTTGTTTGCGCCACAATCAATATCTAACCAGAATGCTTTGAAAAAGGCCGCGTTCGTCTTTGCTCTACTTCCTTTATCGCGGTATTTCGCACATCCAAAATATACATCGTAGTCAGCCATCGACAGCTTCTTAGCGTCTACATTGGCAGCATCAAGCGTCTCTGCAAAAAGTTGTTTTGGCATGCTGCCCTGCTTCAGCCCAATGATGCAATACCACCCCTCAGATGGCAGCACTTGGGCAAGTAGGTCTGTCATAGCCATACCCTTCAAGTCAGAAAAAAAAAGCAACTAGGGTTATCTAGTTGCCTGTTACGTATAATTTATATACTAAGAAGAACGGGAAGCAAGCTTGTTGGTTAGCTTTTGCACTATGGCTGAGATATCCTTGCTCGGCTCAAAATCACCTTTGAACCAATTGTAGACGGTCATGCGGGATACTTTGCAGTAGTCCGCTACATGAGCTACGGGGATATCCAGCTTAATGCACAGCCGACCTAGCTTAACCCCACTTTTTTTAGCGTTAGCTACTTTATTATCATCAATCAGCCGTTTGCTGTACCCATTCATTTTATTCAGCCCATTGCTTCATAATATCCTGCAAGTCTTTCTTAGGCTCTACCTTGACTTCCTTGCTTGCGCGTTTCTTCGGCTCCGGTGCGGCTTCGGCTTCTACCGCCTTGGCTTCCGGTGCGGGCAGGGCTTTCTTCTTGTCCGACGCAGTAGCATTAACTGAGTACGATATAGCGCGTTTGGCTTCATCCGTGGCACCAGCAGCTACAGCAGCGTTGTATTGCGCTTCCGTAACGTGCGCTACAGCATCAAAGAACAGCTTGGGTGTAGCACTGTCGGTATCGAACGACGCCTGCGTGACAACCGTATTGATACTGCGACGGTTAGACGCTACGAACTTCACGTATTGGTCGAACGGCATGCTGTCCTTATCGCCCTTGCCGAAGATAGACTGCGACGGCACAACCAACTGATATACATCAGGGTCTCCGGGCATCGTAACCGCCAGCCTCCGCAAGTACCGGCACGCACGGCTGTCACCTTGACCAGAACCTTTGATGTTCTGCGGACAGCCCGAGCAGTCGGTATGCTGCTTATTCCCTGCGGTTGTGTCGGGGGTCTTGCCATCCAGCGACCAGCAATCAGCGGCACCTTTGTTCTCGGGGTCGTACGCGCCAGCGTAGTACTGCCGCGCCACATGCGGGGATGCGTTGACGACGATAAATTGCAGCGACCGCGAGTCTGACTTACGGACTTCTTCCCCACCAACAACCATACGGAACACATTACCCCGGATAGAAATCCGCTTGTTGCTCGTGTTACCAGCAAGGGCTTTAGTAAGCGCATCAGGCTCCGCGTTCTTCAGGAAGTCGGGGAGGTCATTTTGAAACAGGCTCAGTTGAGTAGACATGTAGATTCCTTGGTATATTAAGTTTTACTGCGACGGACAGTGACGGCGTATTCATTGTCTATATTTAACCCCGCTGGTTTTACGTCGGGGTTCTCTTCAAGAAACTGCTTCATATTGGTTTGGTGCAGCCGTTTCTCCAGAAGCAGGAATGCATCATGCTCACGGATGAACGAATACATACTGTCCCAATCGCCTGTCCAATACTTGCTCTTGATAGTGCGGATTGCTGTGCCAGCTTTTGTTTTGATGCTGTCGGCACCCTGCGTCTTACATATTTCCAACAACTCTAACTCTATAACCTTAAGCTGCTGCGCGATACCTGCGTCTGTGTCCTCGAATGCATGCTTCAACTCGTTGCGATGGTCACGGATACGCACATAGGCTTCTACAAGCTTATCCGTTGGCATGGCGTCTGAGTCTTCTCCCCCTGCAACCACTAGGGGTTCCATTACTGCGTCTTCCATTTTGCGCCTCCTGTTTTTTGTAATCAAGCTTCCCGAACTGCACACCCGATTCTACGCTTCTATTTGACTGTGTCAAGCTCCCCTTCAACTATTTCTCTATAGAGGTCGATAACCTTATTGTGTATATCAATTTTGTTTCGCAGCATTGAATACAAACGGGTTTCTATCTGGCTTCCTGTTATGTGTATGATAGTCATCGGATGGTTCTGCCCCGGCCTGTCAATACGTGCGTTAGCTTGTAGATAGGTTTCTACGGACGTTACTGGAGCGTACCAGACGATAATGTTAGCGGCAGTCAGCGTTAACCCATGCGAAGCTGTCTGCGGCTGTATCAGAAGCACTTTAGGTGTAGGTTTGTTTTGAAACGCGTCGAAAATATTTGAGCGTTTGTTTAGGCTTACGTCACCATTGATTATCTCTGACGCTATCCCTGCCTTGTCCATGTGTTTCTTAAGCAGTTGCAGGGTATGACGGAACGGCACGAACACCAAAACCTTCTGTGTCGCTTCGTTGATTACCTCCTCTACCGCAGCCAGCCGGTTAGATACATCAAACTCTACGACCTCGCCGGAGTCGGTATACACAGCCCCACCGGATATCTGTAGTAGCTTGTTCATGTTAGCTGCTGCGTTTATAGCGGTGACTTCCTCCCCATCTGCGTACAGCCGAAACTTATCTTTAAGCTGCTTGTAGTATTTAATCTGCTGGGACGTTAGCGGCGCGTCCCTATCTACATAGGTTACAGGGGGTAAGTCTAGGCAGTCCTTCTTCTCAAACCGTATGGCTGGCTGCAACACCGCATGCACAACCTCCTCGGCTTTAGCGCGTGGCACCCACTTAAACTGCGTCACTTTCGTCATCACAGAATCACGGAACTGGCCTAAAAACTTAGGGGTTCTTGTAGGGTTAACGATCTTGGCAAGTCCATACGCATCAACCGGCGACTGTGAAGCAGGAGTTCCGGTCATCATCCACACACGGGTTTGGGGTTTGAGTATGTCCCGCAGCACCTTCCACCGCGCTGTCAGCACGTTCTTGTATGCGGTAGCCTCGTCTACAATCACCAAGTCGAACCGGCCATCTGCGATGATAGCGTCTTTAACTATACCGACGCCGTCGAAGTTTATTATTACAAACTCTGCGCCACTGTTAATGATGTCAGTACGCTCTCTATAACCTCCATGAGCCACGGCACAGGTTCTATGCATCGCAAACTTGAACATATCCCCCTGCCACGCAGACCGCATGATGGACAGGGGGCAGATAACCAGCACCCGCCGCACTAGCTTCTGCTTCATCAAGTAGTCCGCAGCCCATATAGCAGACGCAGTCTTGCCGGTGCCTTGCTCATTAAAACAAAACGCCCTATCCCGCAACGTAAGGAACTCGGACGTTTGCTTTTGGTGAGCGAATGGTTTGTGCAACCCCGGCCAGTTGTAGTCTCTGTTGATAGGCGACGGTACGTTCTTAATTAACTTGGCTAGTTCACTAGCTTCTTGAAGTTCCCAGTTGACCAGCACCTTATACACATCCTCCGACTCATTACCGATCATCCTACTTTTCTTGATCGCATCGGTAATGCGTTGGGGGTTCTTGGTGCGAACCAGTAAAGCCCTACCCTCTATGATGTCCATTATTTTGGTTTGTTTTTCTTAACTGTATGGTCGCTGTTGCGGCTGAACGATGCGTTCTTCGCTCTGCTGGTAAGCTTTAGGTTTGACGGGGCGTTAGTGCCGCCCTTCGACAGCGGAGTTACATGGTCAATGACCTTACCCGCCCTTTTGATACCCTTCTTATCCATCTCGTTCCTAGCCCGTTGGCGCTCCATGCGAGCAGGTAACTCCCCCCGCTCTACTTGTTGTTTATATTCTTTCTTATAGGGGCGTGCTTTATTGACGTAAGGCATTTTTATCTCCTAAACCTACAGTTGGGTGAATCCGGTTCGTATTTCGGGGTGTACCCGTACAACAAAGCCCCGAGGATGGCCGCACCATTACTTATATACTGCCGCTCCTCTCTGCCTTCCGTCCAACACTCAATGTCGTGCTTCAACCCATAACTGGATTTACTCTTGGGGATTGGGTGAAACTCTAGGTACCGGATAGCTGTTTTTGTCTCCCTAAGCCTTCCATACAACTTATTGCGGTCAGCGGCAAACTCTTTTTCCGGTATACATCTGTTCGCCCACCCAAAATCTCCTAGGTTTGGGTAATGATCTAGCATTTCCTTTATTTCTCTACTAAAGGCAAACAGGGCGTCAACCGTTTCTGTATCACTCATCCTATGCTCCTCTTCCATTATGTGGACAATCGGTTACGGGGCACCACTTCCTGCATGTGAAGTTCTTGGTGGGGTTCCATACGTTGTTAGTTACTGATGCTGCAAGCCTGTCGGCTTCTTGCCGCCACTTGACCCACAACTCTTCTTCTTCCGCACGCTCGTATTCAGCAGGTACAAAATCGTTATGCACTGTGAACAGCAAGGCAGACTTAACCTTCTGAACCTCTGGGTAGTGCTTGAACACCGCAAGTGCCAGTAGTTCCAACTGCTTGGTGTCGGCGTACGCGGACTTACCTGTTTTATAGTCTACTATACGAGCCACATCATTTTGCAGGATCAGCAAATCAGCGATCCCACGCCACCACACGTTCTTCGCTGAGAAGCTGCACGGCTGCAAGTCCTCTGTCAGCCCCAACTTCTGCTCACACAGCTTTTCCCCATCCAGACTGCGTAGCTTGTCGAGCATGGCTTTCATATAGTGGTGCGTTTTGGGTATGGCCTTCCCATCCCGTATATACTCCTCCGCTATCTTGTGGGCTTCCAAGCCGTACGACATAGCATGAGAGGTTGGGTTCTTTACGTCCGCCACTACTCGTAGCCTGTAGTATTTCTGTGGGCATTGCTGAAACAACGACATGCTGCTGTAAGACCAACTCATTAGTGTAGCCCCCATGCTTCTATAGATTTCTTCTTACCCGCTGCATCGTACGATGCTCCATAACCAACTTCGCACGTTAGCGGTAGCCCCGCCGCCCAAGCTGGCGTTGTTCTCATGCACGCCGAAGCAAACCTTAGACCTTCCTCCCAATCATCTGCCGGTACCAAGAACGCTATGGAGTCATGCACGGTCAGCACAACAGGGTACTTAGCAGCCACCTGAATTAGCTGCTCTCCTATAACTATTCTGGCAAGTGCCTGACAGATATTCTCTACCAGCTTGCCGCCATAAATCCGAGTCAGCGTAACCGACTTGCCACGCTTGTTGTCATACACATACTCGTATTTGTTTGCGGTCTCGTTGAGTACTTTGCGTAGGTTTGGGTACTTAAGAAACATTCCGTTGGGTAGCTCAATGCCTTTCGTGCCATGAACCACCAGCACGCCCGCCTTGCCCAAGTCGCATGTATTACCAGCAGCCATAGCCGAAACCGCTTCGCGTGCGCTCTCCCACAAAGCAGTAATCTTAGGATACGCACGCCGATACACATTAATAGTATGCTCGGCGTCTGCAAATTTTGTTCCCACGCCATAACTCATCAGCATAGCCTGAAACTTGTCCGCTCCCATACCGTAGCCGCAACCCAGTATGGTTACCTTACCTATAAACCTTTGTTCTTTGGATATGTAGTTAGGGTGCCGGTCGAATATCTTACCGGCCATTATCGTGTATACATCCTCGCCGTTTGCAAAGGCTGTAACCAAATCATCCTGTCCTGCCATCCATGCCAGCGTCCGTGCTTCTATCTGGGATGAGTCGGCGTCTATAAGAACGTAACCATCCGGGGCTAGTATGGCTTTCTTGAGTGGGGAGATACGTGGTAAGTTATGCAGGTTAAGTTTGTCATCTCCGCCCCACCGTCCGGTATGCGCCGCATAGTAGCGTAGAGGAACTGGCATGAGGC
>Ga0209596_1003851_pt1 | contig 11634 bp, 9 predicted proteins | sample M_130807_MF_Meta_FD_187314 | JGI IMG/M metagenome (GOLD analysis project Ga0209596, IMG submission 187314) | Freshwater microbial communities from Lake Montjoie, Canada to study carbon cycling - M_130807_MF_MetaG (SPAdes) (version 2) | ecosystem: Environmental > Aquatic > Freshwater > Lake... | reverse complement strand
TTTTTCTACCATTGAAAAAACTGGGAAAATGAAGCAGACTAGCGTAACAGCTAAACTATTCATTCAGGACTAAGCGATAACCTCATCCTTTGTAAGCCCACCATTGATATTTCTCCAAATACCTAATGGGTTAGAATTTTGTAATGCCATTGGCAGTAAATGATTCGACCAGTTTTGAAAAGAAATAGGTCTTAACCATCTTTTAGCTGCATTTACACCTACTGCTGTAAATCTACTATCGGTACTTGCAGGATAAGGACCACCATGCACCATACTATCACAAACCTCCACCCCTGTTGGCACTCCGTTTAATAATACACGGCCTGCAATTTGTAAAGACATATTTAAAAGTTCAGGTGCATTAGAAAAATCCGAATCCGTGCCCATAATTGTTGTAGAAATTTGACCCTTTATACTTTTCCAAACTTCTTTTAATTCGTTCATGGAATTGCATTGCACTAATATGGAATAAGGACCAAATACTTCTTCTGCTAAATCAGGATTGCTTAAAAATGTAGGGGCGTCTACAGTGGTTAAAACTGGATACCCATTATTAGAGCTAGGTGTATTTTTTGTTAAACTCGTAATTCCTTTTTGCGCTAGTGCATGTGTACTATTTTTTAAATAGGCTGCTTCTATACCTGCGTGCAACATAGCCGATGGTGCAATTGAATTCATTTCAGTGGCTAGTGTATTGGCAAAACTATTTAGTGCATCAGATTTTACACCTACTAATATACCCGGGTTCGTACAAAACTGTCCCATACCTAAAGTAATAGAGCCTGCATAATTTTTTGCAATGGCTTCTGCATTTTTATCAAGCGCATCTTGCAATAATATAACAGGGTTCACAGAACCCATTTCAGCAAAAACAGGAATTAGGTTTTTTCTTGTGCTTGCATAATCTAATAAAGCGCGTCCTCCTGTTCTTGAACCCGTAAAACCTACTGCATATATATTATCATCTTGCACTAAGGCTTTTCCTGTTTCAAAACTAGTATCGGTTACATGCTGAAAAACATTTGCTGGCATTTGAGTAGCTATTGCTGCTTGCAAAATGGCTTCTGCCACCATACTAGATGTAGCTAAATGTGCGGGATGTGCTTTTACAATAACAGAACAACCCACCGCTAGTGCACTAGCCGTGTCGCCACCTGCAGTGGAATAAGCAAAGGGAAAATTACTTGCACCAAATACTACTACCGGCCCAATCGGGTGCATCATTTTACGAATATCTGGTTTAGGGGGTGTTTTAGTAGGAATGGCTGTATCAATACTTGCTTCTACATAATTACCTTCCTTTAACATAGTGGCAAACATGCGTAGTTGAAAACAAGTACGTCCTCTTTCACCTGTTAAACGAGGCAGGGGTAAATTGGTTTCTTTATTAGCTTGTTCTAATAAAGCGTCACCTAAGGCTTCTATATTAGTAGCAATGGTTTCTAAAAAATGAGCTCTTTGTAAAGGGGTTGTGAAAGCATACTGCTCAAATGCAAGTGCTGCTTTTTTAGTAATTTCAGAAATATTGCTCATGCGCTATTTTATATAATTTATAAACTATGAAATTCAGGAAGTGTAGGTCTGTTTTTTAAACCTGTATCAATAATGGATTCAATTCTTTTTCTTTCCTCCCCTTCTAAAATTAATCTTGGCTTTCTTACGGTTTCAGAACCAATACCTGCCTTGGCTTCTGCAAATTTGATGTATTGAACTAGCTTAGGATGAATATCTAATTCTAATAAAGGCATAAACCATCTGTATATTTCTGTAGCTTCTGCAATCTTACCCGCTTTCGCTAATTTATATACGGCTACTGTTTCTGCTGGGAAGGCACAAACTAAACCTGCAACCCAACCATCGGCGCCTACTAATATTTCTTCTAATGCAAGTGTATCCACACCACATAAAATGCTAAATCTGTCTCCAAATTTATTACGCATTCTAGTGACATTGGTAACATCGCGTGTCGATTCTTTCACAGCTTGTATATTGGGAACACTTGCTAATTCAGAAAACATATCAATGGTAACTTCTATTTTATAATCTACAGGGTTATTGTAAATCATAATAGGAAGTTTTGTACTTGCTGCTATATCTTTAAAATACTGCACTGTTTCACGGTGATCCGATTTATAACGCATAGGAGGAAGTAACATTAAACCCTTCGCGCCCCAGTTCTCTGCATCCTTGGCGCATTGAATAGCCACAGAAGTGCTGCCTTCTGCTATATTAATAACCACCGGAATTTTTCCGTTAACTATTTTAACTGTTTCTTTTACTAAGATTTCTTTTTCTGCATTGGTAAGCACACTCGACTCACCTAATGTACCTCCTAATATAATACCATTCACACCAGCAGCTATTTGCGCTTCTATGTTTTTGGTAAATAAGGCTAAATCTAATGTATCGTTACTAGTGAACTTGGTAGTTACTGCGGGGAATACTCCTTTCCAATCTATTGCCATAAAATAATTTTTAGTGATGAATGCGTATTCAATTTAAGAAATATTATCTATATATGTATCAAAAGTAAAAGCGAATTAATGTCTGTAAATAGTATTTGATGAAAATAGTATTAGTTTGTAATTATAAATAATCAGTTAATCAACTAATTCCCCCTCTAAATCGTAATCATAGGCCTTGGTTATTTTAACCATCACAAAATCGCCTGGTTTTAAGCGCTTGGTGGTATTAATAACCACTTCGTTGTCTACTTCTACACTATCAAATTCTGTGCGGCCTAAATACCTGCCTGCCTCTTTTTTATCTACTAATACCTTTAATACTAAACCTTCTTTTGCCTGGTTTCTGACTAAACTAATTTCTTGTTGCACTTCCATAATTTCCTCTGCGCGTCTTTGCTTTTCAGCTGCAGGCACATCGTCTACTAAATCATGCGCGGAAGTATTTTCTTCATGGCTATAAGTGAATATACCCACTCTATCAAACTGATGCTCTATTAAAAATCCTTTTAATTCTTCTATGTCTTCTAAAGTCTCTCCAGGAAAGCCTGCAATTAAAGTAGTACGAATGGCAATACCCGGAACGCGCTTGCGAATTTCTTGAATGAGTTCCCCCATTTCCTCACGCGTAATATTACGCTTCATAGCAGCCAACATATTATTACTTGCATGCTGCAATGGGATGTCAATGTATTTGCAAATATTAGTTCGCTCTCTCATTACATCCAATACTTCTAGTGGAAACTTACTTGGATAAGCATAATGTAAACGAATCCACTCCAAACCTTTTACATCGGCAAGTGCATTTAATAAATCGGGAAGCGCACGCTTTTTATAAATATCTAAACCGTAATAAGTTAATTCTTGTGCAATGAGCATTACTTCCTTCACTCCTTTTTTAACTAGGCCTTCTGTTTCAGCCACTAATTGCTCAATAGTTTTACTTACATGTTGGCCTCTCATTAATGGTATCGCACAAAAAGAGCAAGTTCTATTACAACCCTCACTAATTTTTAAATAAGCATAATGCGAAGGCGTACTTAATAAACGCTCGCCTAAAAGTTCTGCTTTATAATTGGCATTCAATTGATTCAACATTAAAGGCAGTTCCATAGTTCCAAACCAGGCGTCTACTTCTGGAATTTCTAAGGCTAGGTCGGTTCTATATCTCTCACTTAAACAGCCTGTCACATAAACCTTGTCTAATTTTCCTTTTTTCTTTAAAGCTACTTGGTCAAGTATGGTATTCACACTTTCCTCCTTGGCTTTATCAATAAAACCGCAGGTATTCACCACTACTATATTATGATCTAATTTTTTGTTCTCATGCACCACATCAATTTCATTGGCCAATAATTGCCCGCTCAGCATTTCACTGTCCACTAAGTTTTTACTACAACCTAATGTGATAATGTTTACTTTATTTTGTTTGAGCGTTTTAGACTTCATAATTATTTATTGACCTCGTTGGTGAAATGAAAAGTAATATCGGGGTTATTGGTAATTTCTGTATTTAAAAACCATTCACTTTGTGCCAAGTACACCGGCGACTCATCTTTATCCATGGCAGCGTTCTGTTGCTTGAATCTTAAAAAGTCATGTAGTTTGTTTTGATCCTTGGAAGTTAACCAACAAGCTTTATAAAAAGGCAGGGTTCTAAATTCACAGGCCGCACCATATTCTTGTAATAGACGGTACTGTATTACTTCAAATTGTAAATCACCTACGCAACCAATAATTTTTTTATTCCCTCCAAACTGCGTAAACAATTGTGCCACCCCTTCATCGGTTAATTGGGTAATGCCTTTTTCAAGTTGTTTGGTTTTTAAAGGATCTTTATTCACTAGCTCCTTAAAAATCTCTGGTGAGAAAGTAGGAATACCCGTGAAATAAAATTTCTCTCCTTCGGTAAGCGTGTCTCCTATTTTAAAATTACCTGTATCAAATAAACCTACCACATCTCCTGCATAAGCATCTTCAATCACATCCTTGCTACGTGCTAAGAAACTATAGGGGTTGCTAAAACGAACGTCTTTTTCTAAACGCACATGCTTATAATAGGTATTGCGTTCAAACTTTCCGCTACAAACACGCATAAAGGCAATACGGTCTCGGTGCTTAGGATCCAAGTTGGCATGTATCTTAAATATAAAGCCACTGAATTTATCTTCTCCCACTGCTAAAGTTCTTACGCTGGTTTCTCTATCTCTTGGGACCGGTGCTATTTGAATAAAAGTATCTAGCATTTCTTTAACGCCAAAATTATTCACAGCAGATCCAAAAAACACTGGTGCAATTTTTCCTGATAAATAATCGGCAGGGTTTAAGGCTCCATAAACGCCGTCTATTAATTCTACATCCTCTCTTAATACAGCAGCGTCTTTCTCGCCAATTTTATCTTGCAAAACATGACTCGATAAATCTTCAATAGCTACTGTATCTTCTTCAGTGGCCTTAGTGCTTGCTGCAAATAATCTTAAATTTTTATCATGCAAATTGTACACACCTTTAAATTCCTTACCACTATTAATGGGCCAGGTCATGGGATGTAAAGAAATTTTTAATTCATTTTCTAATTCTTCTAATAAATCAAATCTGTTCTTGCCATCTCTATCCATTTTATTAATAAAAACAATCACAGGTGTGGCGCGCATACTACAAACTTCCATCAACCTTCTTGTTTGTGCCTCTACTCCATTCACAGAATCAATTACTAGTATAACACTATCTACTGCGGTTAAAGTACGGTAAGTATCTTCAGCAAAGTCCTTGTGACCTGGTGTATCCAATAAATTAATTAAGATATTGTTGTATTCAAAAGACATTACGGAAGTGGCCACCGAGATACCTCTTTGACGCTCAATTTCCATAAAGTCACTGGTAGCGTGTTTTTTGATCTTATTGCTTTTTACCGCACCTGCTGTTTGAATAGCACCACCAAACAACAATAACTTTTCAGTTAAAGTAGTTTTACCAGCATCTGGGTGAGAGATAATAGCAAATGTTTTTCTTCGGTTAATTTCTTTTTCGTACTTCATTATTGTTAAAAATGGCTCGCACTCAAATAATTTGAATCACGAGCCATTCGTCTATTTTATTTACTCTAGTTAGATATCGATTGCTTCACCATAAGCAGCTGCTACTGCTTCTTTTAATCCTTCACTCATGGTTGGGTGCGGATGTATCGCATTTAATAATTCATGAGAAGTAGTTTCTAATTTACGCGCCAACACTGCTTCTGCAATCATTTCTGTTACATTCATTCCAATCATATGACAACCTAAGAACTCGCCGTACTTAGCATCAAAAATAACTTTTACAAAACCTTCAGTAGCACCTGATGCACTTGCCTTACCACTTGCCATAAATGGAAACTTACCCACTTTCACTTCATAGCCCGCTTCTTTAGCTGCTTTTTCGGTGTAACCCACACTCGCAATTTCTGGTATGCAATAAGTACATCCTGGAATATTATTGTAATCAATGCCTTCTGGGATATGATTATGTTTCTTTTCTTGATAAGCAATATGCTCAGCAGCATTAATACCTTCTTTTGCAGCCACATGCGCTAAGGCTTGGCCAGGAGAACAATCTCCAATGGCGTAAATACTGGCAATACTTGTTTGTTGGTATTTATCTACAATAACACGGCCTTTATCTGTTTTAATGCCGTTTTGCTCTAGTCCTATATTTTCTATATTCGCTACCACACCTACTGCACTTAAAACAATCTCTGCTTCTAATGTTACGAATGAACCATCTAGTTGTTTCACTTTTGCTTTTACTAAAGCACCTGTTGTATCCAATGACTCTACAGATGCATTGGTCATAATTTCTATGCCTTGCTTTCTATATTGTTTTTCTAATTCTCTTGAAATGTCTTCATCTTCTACAGGCACTATTCTTGGTAAAAATTCTACAATGGTTACTTTAGTGCCCATGCTATTGTATACATAGGCAAACTCAACACCTATTGCACCACTTCCTACAATAATCATACTCTTAGGTTGTGTTGGAAGAACCATTGCTTCGCGGTATCCAATTACTTTTTTACCATCTTGTTTTAAGTTCGGTAATTCACGCGTGCGACCACCTGTTGCAATAATAATATACTTCGTATCTACTACTTGTGTTTTCCCTTCTGCATCTTTCACTTCTACTTTTCCTCTGGACAAAACTTTGCCATAACCCATTATAACTTCAATCTTATTTTTCTTCATTAAGAATTGAACACCCTTGCTCATTTTGTCGGCCACCCCACGACTACGTTTAATAACTGCACCAAAATCGTGATTGACACCTGTAGTAGTAATACCATAAGTGGCACTATGTTTTACATAATCATAAACCTGTGCACTTTTTATCAATGCCTTCGTGGGAATACAGCCCCAGTTTAAACAAACACCGCCTAGGCTTTCCTTTTCCACAATAGCTACTTTTAAGCCTAATTGAGAAGCACGAATTGCCGCAGGATAACCACCTGGACCACTACCAATAACGATTACGTCGTATGCCATTGTATAACTAATTTGAGTAATGAATGAGGGTGCAAAAATACCCCCAAAATCGCAAAAGAAAAAACAAATAGGAAACTATTCAAAGAATACCCGAACCATCTGAAAAAACCATTTATTATCATTGGGGCGCTGCTTACTTAGCTGATTTTCATCAAACTTGCTTAGGCCAAATAGCCCGGCCATATTACCCCCACGAACGGCTATCTCTAAATACCCTGCTGAATTAAACCAAGCCAGTTTATCCGAGATAGGCACTTCTCCATAATGCTTGCTTAAATCGGTGATGGTTTCGTTGCGGGTAAATACAATTTTAAAAGTTCTGCCCTGGGCTTGTATATCAAATTCTTCTTTACGAATATTCACCACCACATTTTCAAACTGATCTATAAATAAAATTTGTCCTTCCATCCAATTCGGACCCAAGGTAGGTTGCATTGGATAAATTTCTTCAATCTCCTGAAATGCAGTACCTGCATCTGCGATATTATTTGTTTTTACAAAAGCAGCGATAGCTTTAAAAATTTCTTGGGTAATTTCTAAAAAAGTATTCGCCGAATTAAAATCAATTTTAATAATTTCTTTGGGCTTACCTCCCAACATCATGGTTAAAAAACCATTATCGGGGGTGATAAAATACTGATTATTGTATTTGGTTAAAAGTGCATGCCTTTTAGGGAATTGGAAAAAATTCACCATAATAAAATGCAGCGTGCCTGCAGGATAATACTTAGCTGCATTATTAAAAATATAAGCCCCTTGTTGATAATTCTTACTGGATAAATAATGCGTGATATCGGCAATGCCCATGCCTGGAATAGTTGACAATATTTGCCCCTTCAGTGCGCCAATGATAAAATCTTCTTGGCCAATATCGGATGTTAAAGTAATGATGGGCATTGATTAATAACGAAAAACTGATTTTTATATTTTAGTAAAATGAGTATTTATTTTTTCATCTGTTACTTCACTAGCTGGCCATCTTTAAAGAAAAAATGATGCACTAATTTATCGGCCCAGGCTGGAAAATATTTATTCATAAAAACGGTGCGCTTGCCTGTAAAAGTGAGCACCAAGCTTCTGCTTCTTTTTTCAATAGCATGAATAATATGTGTTGCACACTGCTCCGAGCTCATCATGGCGCCTTCATCCATCGGAGATTCTCCTTGTGCCTTTGCATTTTTGTCCAAGGCTGCATTTCTAATATTGGATGTAGTGAAACCAGGGCAAACCCACATCACATGGGTACCAGATGCATATAGTTCCGTTTTCAAGGCTTCTAACCATCCGTTTAAGGCAAATTTAGAGGCTGAATACCCACTTCTTCCTGGAAGGCCTCTGTAACCGGCAATTGAAGAAACACCCACAATAACCCCTTTATTTTGCTGAATGGAAGGCAGGGCTGCCTTTGTACAATAGACAGTTCCCCAAAAATTAATATCCATTACATTTTGTAAGGTTTGAACCGAAACCTCTGAAACCAAGGCCCTCATAGAAATGCCTGCATTATTAATTAAAATATCTATTCTGCCCCATTTATCAACAACTTGCTTGATAAATGCTTCAGATTCGTCTTGTTTACTCACATCTACTTGTGCAGTAAATAGATTGGAAGAAGGAAGTTCCGTAGCTAATAAAGAGAGTTTGTTTTCATTTCTACCACAAGTAGCCACTTTTGCACCCAATGCTAAAAACTGCGCCACCAAAGCCTTTCCGATGCCATCAGAACCACCAGTTATTACCACAATTTTGTCTGTAAAATTGGACATCTTTTAGAGTTTATACAAATATAATTCTTATTTGAAGATGAACGACTTAGAAGGGTTTTGAGTGGGGAAAATAAATACCCCCTTTTATTTGGATAGTTTTCATTAAAGCTTATTTTTGCACTCCCCTAAAAAGGCGGTTAGAATTGGTAGCTCAGTTGGTAGAGCAATACACTTTTAATGTATGGGCCCTGGGTTCGAGTCCCAGCCAGTTCACAATCTAGCTAGTTAATAGCAGCAAAAACTCCGAAATCTTACGAAATCGGAGTTTTTTTATGCCCTTTGTGGCACGTTTTTGTACCCTTTTGTACTGTTTTTTGTGGCTCGGTTGGTGTGTTTACAACTTCACAATCTTAAATGTATAGGTCATTTTAAAGTCATTAGAATATATCCTTACAAGGTAAATACCTGCAGATAAAGTTGCAACATCTAAGTTGGTCCCTGAATTCAGGTTCTTTCTGTTAGCTACCATCCTACCAGTACTAAAATCAAAAATATCGGCATTTAAAGTATTATATTTAATTAGGAAGAAGTTTAAGTATAAGTTTGATACATATGGATTAGGCATCACTTTTATAAACTGATTGTCCTCCAAATTAATGATATCTGTTACTAAGAAGAAATAAGAAGAACCTTTTAAACTTGCACAACCATTTTGGACGGTGGTAACCGTGTAAGAAGCATTTTCTAAAGGTTTGTATTTAACATCTGTTGCACCTGCAATTGCCACCCCATTTTTATACCATTGATTGCCTGTAGCATAATTTGAAGTTAAATTACCTGCACTATCTCTTACAATAGTTGGAGTTGGAGGTTTTTGGTAAGGGCTTTTGGTTATAATTATTTGTCTAGATGAATCGTAATGACCTAAACCATCTGTGTAGGCTATTTTATAAACTCCTGTGTCTTTTTGAGTAAGCTTAATTAATGAAGTGTCCTTTGCTTTAAATACACTGTCATTCTTGTACCAAGTATAAAAAGGAGAACTATTGGCTTTAATTGTAGTGGTATCTCCGGGACAAATACTTAAGTCTCCTATAATGGCAACACTAGTATCTAACATGATACGAACAGGTTGCTGAAAACCTACTGTTATTTTATTAGTACCTGAGCTAAAGTTACCTGCCATATATTGACCCACAGAGAAGTTCACGTTGGGGCTAGTAAAACCAACGGAGTTAATGGACCCACGCTTAATAGTTTGAGAAAAACCAGTTAGCGTTAGTACGGTGAATAATAATATGTAAATTAACTTTTTCATTTAATTTTTAAATTCAATTATTAGTTATTCCCAATTATTATCCAATTTGTACCATCACTTGCCACTTTCACATACTTGTATTGTGCACTTAAAGCATATGTTGTAATACCATCAATAGTTTGTGATGATGTTGTTCCGACCGTAACATCATTTCCGCCGGAATTAATTCTTTTAATAGTATAAGTTTGACCTGTTACTCCAACTGCTGTAGGGAGAGTAATAGTGAATAATGCTGAAGTGGCATCTGCTGTAATTATTTCATCTGAAGTTAAAACTGTATAAGCGGAAGTTTTAGCTAATAATGCAGCTTTTATCCCACTTGTTTTTAAATTACCAAATATTATAGCTGATACTGTTGAAGCATTACCAATTACTGTTTCATTTGAAGCAGTAGTAGTAGAAAGTTGTGCATTAGCTCCAATTACTATATTATTTGAACCGCTGTTATATTAGCTACTGCCTACCATTTAACCTCAGTTTTAATGGGCATTATAGCAGCAGCGGGTTACCGGATTTAATTGGCACACTTCTGTTTGTCTTAACAAACAGAACGCTGGCCGAAAACTATCTTAATAACGATTTTTGCCATCCCGTTAATTGTTTTGAAACATTTTCAACCGATTCATTTATTTGAACAAACTGTTTTATGCTGATTTGCTGCATATCTTTCATCAGACGGATAAGCAGCCTAACGACCTCGATACGTTCTCTAGCTTCCTGCAGCAATTCATTTTTGTCACGTTTTAAATTAGCCCTATAAATAAGTGTAAGCAATGCTATAGTTTCTTTTTTTATGCTTTCACCCACCGTGTATTTGTAATCCTTACTAAAATCCTTTGTAAACCGAAAAATAGCCAATAGCAAATCATATGTTGCTTTATAAACCGGTAAGTCGTTGAATAATGCCAAAATTTAAAGTTTTTTTGTCCGCTTCGCGGACTTTATAAATTGTCAAATAGTTAAATGGTTAAAAAGCCCTAATGGCGCGAACATAGTATGGCCAGTCCTTATAGCTGCTGGACTGATTGCCATTGCTGAAACCCTGGAACCACGCGCCGTAGAGGTCGTTCTCCGACGAACTCCAATAGTAGTAATTCGCAAAACTACCAACGGTTCCTGCAACTTTTTGTATATAAAGCAAATTAAGTTCATATTTTGTAGGTAATCTCCAATCAGTATATAATTTACCTGCAGTTGAATGATTAGCTGTAGTACTAATAATATCTTGTGCATTATACCATGAACAACTGCTAGATTGATCCTGCGTTTCTGCAATTAAACCATGTAGCCCATCAGTTGTAACATAAAAAACTTTACCACCACCATATGATTCTCCTATTGTATGTGTACCTCCAGATGCGGCTGCTGAAGTCCATGTTGTTCCATTAGAAGTTAAAACATTCCCAGTGGCGCCTGGAGCGACAGCTTGTAATGCACTGGTTCCATTGCCTAATAAAACGTTATTGGCTGTTAAAGTTGCAGCTCCAGTTCCTCCATTGGCTACAGGCAATGTGCCACTGTAGTCTGTTGCAGTAGTGCTAGGTGTTGTCCAAGCTAAAGTTCCACTACCTGTTGTGGATAAAACTTGACCAGCCGTTCCATGAGATTTTGGATAAGTTACCGCATCAGCA
>Ga0209596_1003847_pt1 | contig 11643 bp, 10 predicted proteins | sample M_130807_MF_Meta_FD_187314 | JGI IMG/M metagenome (GOLD analysis project Ga0209596, IMG submission 187314) | Freshwater microbial communities from Lake Montjoie, Canada to study carbon cycling - M_130807_MF_MetaG (SPAdes) (version 2) | ecosystem: Environmental > Aquatic > Freshwater > Lake... | reverse complement strand
GGCCTCCCGAACGGACCCACCCGATGAGGTCACCTCAATCTCACCATCGAAGCCCAGCCCACGAACCGCGTCGAAATCAACGCCCGGCGCACACTTCACCACCGTTGGCCGGCCCCGGTAGACCTCGGACAGTTCGTCAAGCGCAGGCACATAGGCTCGCGGGTCGAATCGCCGCCGGCCACCGGAGCGCCGGGCCGGATCCAGCAGCACCACGGTGTCGCGGCTGATCGGGCCTCCGGAGCTCGGGCTTCCGGAGATCGGACGAAGTGCGTCGGCGCGGAACAGCGCCACCTGCCCGCCTAAGTTGTTGTGTGCCATCGCGATCCGCACCTCGTCGGTATCGCTACCCATCACAAAGTCCGCGGTGTCGCGCAACGCCGCCAGTTCGGTGCCGATTGAACATGTCGCGTCGTGCACCACCGCGCCGGCGAGGCGGCGTGCCCGGTGTAGCGCCACCGCGGCGGTCGTGGCCTGCTGCAGCGACTCGTCGGTGAACAACCAGTCCGACACATCAGCCAGCCCGTCGAACTTGATGGCCGCCTTGCGGCGCAGTCGCGTTGTTTCGACGAGCGCGGTGGTGCGCTCCCCGAACCGTTCCCGGATCGCCGCAACGTCGGACAGCAGACCGGCGTCGGTCAAACCGAAGCTCGCCACCTCTGCCAGTGCCGCGACGCCCGCATCACCGGTCAGGTAGGCGACGTCGGCGCGGGTGAAGCTCAGGACGGCTTAACCCCGGTGATCATGACGTTGTAGAACCAGCCCTTGGGCACCACGCGGCGCCACACGTTGGCGTCGACCCACGACAGCGCTGTCCAACTCTTGAATGCGAATCGGGCCCAAGCCCAGCCGAGCTTTCCGGGCGGCACCGTCGATTCGAACGTGCGCACCGGCCAACCGAGCATCGCGGCGGTGAACTCCTCGCTGGTGCTGCGGACCTGTACGGCGCCGGCGCGAGCGGCCATGCGCTCAAGATCGTCGGGGTCGAAGGTATGCAGATCGACGATCCACTCCAGGGCTGCCGCGCGGGAGTTCTCGTCGAGTTCGGCCTGTGGGCGGCGCCAACTCTCCAGTCCGGGCAACGTCATCGCGCGAACCGTGGTCTTCCAGGTCAGATCCGCCAGCCGTCGGGCGTAGGCATTGCCCACCGTGGTCGGCTCGCCGGCGAAGACGAACCGTCCGCCCGGCTTGAGTACCCGCACCACCTCGCGCAGCGACTTCTCCACATCGGGGATGTGATGCAGCACCGCGTGGCCCACCACCAGATCGAAGGTGTCGTCCTCGTACGGGATGCCCTCGGCGTCGGCCACCCGGCCGTCGACATCCAGACCCAACGACTGCCCATTGCGGGTGGCGACCTTGACCATGCCCGGGGACAGGTCGGTCACCGATCCGCGCCGCGCCACCCCGGCCTGGATGAGGTTGAGCAGGAAGAAGCCGGTGCCGCAGCCCAATTCCAGGGCGCGGTCGAACGGCAGGTCGCGGATTGCGTCATCGGGGACGATGGCGTCGAACCGGCCACGGGCGTAGTCGATGCAGCGCTGGTCGTAGGAGATCGACCACTTGTCGTCGTAGCTCTCGGCCTCCCAGTCGTGGTAGAGCACCTGGGCCAGCTTGGTGTCATTACGGGCGGCCGCGACCTGCTCTGCGGTGGCGTGCGGATTCGGGGCCGGGTCGAGATCGGTCATGCCGGGCAGCCTAACGGGCCGGGCCGGGCGGCAAACACCTCGCCATAGCGTCGGGTCTGCGCCGCGGAGTCGATGGGCGCGGAGTCGATGAGTTCCTTGGCCGCGGCCACGGCTGCGGCCGGGGCGTCGACGAAGCGGCCCGCCCAGGCTGCCGCGGCGTCGTACACACCGTCGGGAGCCACCAATTCGTCCACGAGGCCGAGTTCCAGTGCCTCCTCGGCCCCGACGAAGCGGCCACTGAACACCAGTTCCTTGGCCCGTTGCGGCCCCACCGCCCGGGTCAGTCGTGCGCAGCCACCACCACCGGGGACCAGCGATGCCAGAATCTCGGTGGCGCCGAGTTTGACGTTGTCACCACACACCCGCCAGTCTGCGGCCAGTGCCAGGCTCAGGCCCGCACCCAACGCGTACCCGGTGATCGCCGCGACAGTCGGCTTGGGCAGAGCGGCGACGGCGTCGATGGCCTCCCGACGCACCCGGTCGGCCGCCTCGGCTTCGGCGCGGTTCAGTGTCTGGAGTTCAGCCATATCGTCGCCGGCGCAGAAGATCTCGTGGCCGCCGAAGATGATCACCGACGCGATATCGCGGCGTCCGGCGACTTCGGCGGCGGCCGAGGCCAACTCCCGGTAGGCCTGCCGGGTCAGTGCGTTGGTGGGGTCGCGCGTCAGCACCACCGTTCCGATGCCGGGATGGGTGTCACTGAGATGGACACTGACGAATTCGCGCACTATTCGCCCTGCCAGTCCAGCTTGTTGGTCCGGCGGCGCGCCTCGTTGTAACGCTCGCTGTCGAAGAACTCAATCTCCCAGTTATCTTGCACCACAGTCAGTTTCGGCTGCACCCTGGCAATTTGTCGTGTCAGCGCCAGAACCTCCGCGACAGTGCGGCCGGTCAGCGAGTCGAGTTGGCTCCAGGTCGGCGGCAGCAGCAGTGCACGGCCCTCGGCGAAGTCCTCGATCGCCGACTCCGGACTGGCCCACGCGGCGTGGTCGGACTCGGTGTTCTCACCGTCGGCGCGTTGACCCTCCGGCAGTGCGCCGACGAAGAAGTAGGTGTCGTAGCGGCGGGTGCGCTCCTCTTCCGGCGTGACCCAGTTCGACCACGGTCGCAACAGATCCGCGCGCAGCACCAGGTTCTCGGCCCGCAGAAAATCCGCGAAGGACAGGCTGCGGTCTTCCAGTGCAGCCCGGGACTGGTGGTAGACCGACGCGTCGCTGACGATCCCGTCCGGGTCATCCGCCGGGCCGGCGAACAGCACTCCGGATTCCTCGAAGGTCTCCCGGGCGGCCGCACATACCAGTGCCTCAGCCAGGTCGGTCTCAATGCCGAAACGTTTTGCCCACCAATCGGGTTCGGGTCCGTACCAGGCTCCGTTACCAGCCAGGCCGGCTTCCCGGTCACGATCGTCGACGCCACCGCCGGGGAACACCGTCATGCCGGCGGCGAACTCCATCGCGGCGTGGCGGCGCATCAGGAACACCTCCAGTCCGACGGGGAAGTCAACAGATGCATCCCGGACCAGCATCACGGTGGCGGCGGGCCGGACAGGCTTCGGTTCCAAGCCGGAACTCTGCGCGATCCGCCTGCGCTCATCGCTGTCACTCATGCGCGTCTCCTGTGGGCCGCGCGGCTGCGTACGCGGCGGGCGAAATAGCGGCCATCGATGGCGTCGACGGCGATGGACTGCCCGAAGGCCGCAGACAGGTTCTCAGCGGTCAGGGTGTCAGCGAGCAGTCCCGCCGCGAGTGCCTCGCCCTCGGCCAGGATCAGGCAGTGGCTGAATCCCGGCGGGATCTCCTCCACGTGATGGGTCACCAGCACCAGCGCCGGGGAGTCGGGGTCGGCGGCCAGGTCGGCCAGCCGGGCGACGAGTTCCTCACGCCCGCCGAGATCCAGTCCGGCAGCGGGTTCGTCGAGCAGCAGCAGTTCGGGGTCGGTCATCAGCGATCGCGCGATCAGGACACGTTTGCGTTCGCCCTCCGACAGCGTGCCGTAGGTGCGGTCGGCGAGGTGTTCGGCGCCGATGCTCTCCAGCGTGTCCAGCGCCCGCAGATAGTCCACGTCGTCGTAACGCTCACGCCAGCGGCCCAGCACCGCGTAACCGGCCGACACCACCACATCGCGTACTACTTCGTCGTCCGGAATGCGTTGCGCCAGAGCCGAACTGCTCAGCCCGACCCGCTGCCGCAGTTCGGCCATATCGACTTTCCCCAGCCGCTCCCCCAGCACGGTCGCCGTCCCGGTGGTCGGGTACTCCATCGCGGCGGCGATCCGCAGCAGCGAGGTCTTACCGGCACCGTTGGGTCCGATCACCACCCAGCGCTCATCGAGTTCAACCTGCCAGTCGACCGGCCCGACCAGCACCCGGCCGCCGCGGCGCAGGGTGACGCGTCGGAAGTCAATCAGCAGGTCGTCGTCGTCCGACGCCACCGGGTCGACATCATCGATCACCCGATCGTCCTCTGCGTCAGCCACTCGCCCATCGTGCCGTACCCACCTCGGCGCTAACCGGGCGGGATCTCCACCCTGCTGACTACGCCGTCGGCGGCGTCGGCGGCCTCGATCTCGGCACGGGTGACGCCGAGCAGGAACAGCACGGTGTCGAGGTAGGGGTGGCTTAGTGAGGCATCGGCGACCTCGCGCAGTGCGGGTTTAGCGTTAAATGCCACCCCGAGGCCGGCGGCGTTGAGCATGTCGATGTCATTAGCGCCGTCACCGACCGCCACGGTCTGCTCCATCGGGACACCGGCCTGCCGGGCGAAGTCGCGTAACGCTTTGGCCTTGCCTGCGCGGTCGACGATCGGACCCACCACCCGGCCGGTCAGCTTCCCGTCGGCGATCTCCAATTCGTTGGCGGCAACGAAATCCAGCATCAGTTCATGCGCCAGTGGCTCGATCACCTGGCGGAAGCCACCGGAGACCACACCGCAGTGAAATCCCAAGCGCCGCAGGGTTCTGATCGTCGTTCGGGCTCCCGCCGTCAGCTCCACTTCATCGGCGACCTCGTCCAGCACCTCGACCGGTAGCCCGGCAAGGGTGGCCACTCTTTGATGCAGAGATTCGGCGAAGTCGATCTCGCCGCGCATCGCCGCACCGGTGATGGCTGCCACCGCGGCACCGGCGCCGGCCCGTTCGGCAAGCATCTCGATGACCTCGCCCTGAATCAGGGTCGAGTCCACGTCGAACACGATCAGCCGCTTGGCCCGTCGCTCGAGGCTGTAATTCTCCACGGCGATGTCGATGCCCTGCTCGGCGCCGACCCGGGCGAGATTCGCCTGCAGTTGACCATCGAGTCCGGGCGGTGCCGACACCCGCAGTTCCAGCCCGGTCACCGGGTAGTCCGAGACGCCACGGATGACATCGATATTGACGCCCAGCGCCGCCGCTTCCCCGGCCACCGCACCGAACGCGACCGCGGTGATCGGCCGGCCCAGGACCACGATGGTGTGCGTCGACGGAACCGCGATGGCAGGCACATCGTCGCTTCGCTCAACACTGGCGTGCAGGCCCAACCCTGCGACGGCGTCGGTGACGTCGCGCCGCAATTGGTCGTTGTCGACGACGTCCGATCGCGCCGACAGCACCACACCCAGGGTTAATCGATCCCGGATAACCACCTGCTCGACGTTGAGAAGTTCAACCTGATGTGCTGACAACACGTTGAAAAGAGCTGAGGTGACGCCAGGTTGATCAATCCCGGTGACGGTAATCAGCACCGACACCTTGGAAATGGTCACTCCTCTTTGCGGCTCCGTGATGAGCGGGTGTGCAGCTTCCCTGATGCGGGATAACTGAACCCGAGCTTGTCGGCGACCGCCCTGGGCGGCTTGGTGTGGCCCTGCCCGATGTGGGCCTCGGTCCGCATCCGCTCCACCATGTGCGGGTAATGCAACTCGAATGCGGGACGTTCCGAACGAACATTGGGCAGTTCGGTGAAGTTGTGCCGCGGGGGCGGGCACGACGTGGCCCACTCCAGTGAGTTGCCGTGACCCCACGGATCGTCGACCGTGACGACCTCGCCGTAGCGCCAGCTCTTGAACACGTTCCAGAAGAACGGCAGCAGAGACAGTCCCAGCGTCAACGCGCCAATGGTGGAGATGATGTTGAGCGTGGTGAATCCGTCGGTGGGCAGGTAGTCCGCGTAGCGCCTCGGCATGCCCTCATCGCCCACCCAGTGCTGGACAAGGAACGTGGTGTGGAACCCGATGAAGGTCAGCCAGAAGTGCAGCTTGGCCAGGCGCTCGTCGAGCAGTCGGCCGGTCATCTTCGGGAACCAGAAGTAAATGCCCGCATAGGTGGCGAAGACGATGGTGCCGAACAACACGTAGTGGAAGTGCGCGACCACGAAGTAGCTGTCGGACACGTGGAAGTCCAACGGCGGACTTGCCAGGAGCACGCCGGACAACCCGCCGCACAGGAAGGTCACCAGGAAGCCGTAGGAGAACAGCATGGGGGACTCGAACGTCAACTGCCCTTTCCACATCGTGCCGATCCAGTTGAAGAATTTGATACCGGTCGGCACCGCGATGAGGAACGTCATGAACGAGAAGAAGGGCAGCAGAACCGCACCCGTTGCATACATGTGGTGCGCCCACACCGCGACCGAAAGAGCGGCGATGGAAATGGTGGCGTAGATCAGCGTCGAATACCCGAAGATCGGCTTGCGGGCGAAGACCGGGAAGATCTCCGAGACGATGCCGAAGAACGGCAGCGCGATGATGTAGACCTCCGGATGGCCGAAGTACCAGAACAGGTGCTGCCACAGAATCGCCCCGCCGTTCGCCGGGTCGTAGACGTGTGCGCCCAGGCGGCGGTCGGCAGCCAAACCGAACAGTGCGGCGGTCAGCAGCGGGAAGACCAGCAGCACAAGAATGCTGGTGACGAAGATGTTCCAGGTGAAGATCGGCATCCGGAACATCGTCATGCCGGGGCAACGCATGCACACCACGGTGGTGATCATGTTGACGCCGCCCAGGATGGTTCCCAGACCGCCAACAGCCAGTCCGAGAATCCACAGATCACCGCCGGCGCCCGGGGAGTGCACCGCATCCGACAGCGGGGTGTAGGCGGTCCAGCCGAAGTCGGCCGCGCCGCCGGGGGTGATGAAACCACCGAGCGCGATCAGCGCGCCGCAGAGGAACAACCAGAACGACAGGGCATTGAGACGCGGGAACGCGACGTCAGGGGCGCCAATCTGCAACGGCAACACAAGATTGGCGAACCCGAACACGATCGGGGTGGCGTAGAACAGCAGCATCGCGGTGCCGTGCATGGTGAACAGCTGGTTGTACTGCTCGTTGGACAGGAACTGCAGACCCGGCACGGTCAGTTCGGCGCGCATCAGCAGCGCCATTAAACCGCCGAGTGCGAAGAAGACGAAACATGCGATGCAGTACATGATGCCGATCAGCTTGTGATCGGTGGTTGTGATGACCTTGTAAATCAGGTTGCCCTTGGGGCCGGTTCGCGCCGGGAAGGGGCGACTGGCCTCTAGTTCTCTGCGGAAAGGAACTACGGCGGTCAACGGGTCCTCCAACCATCCAGATGAAACGTTCCAGGCCAATCTAGAGCGAATCCTATCCCCAATCCAGCCCCGCCGTCCTGTGGGTCCTACATTCTGTCGTACTCGCGTCACATCTGGGCTTCCGGCCACGTCAAAGGCCAGCTCAGCGGGGTGAAGCCGGGCGGGTGTTACCGTCGCGGCGTGCTGCTGCGCAGGAGGCTTCCAGGGCTCGCCGCGGCCATGACGGTGGCCATGGGGATCAGCGGATGTTCGGGGTCGCCCCGGGAGCCGATTGCCGGACCGGACGGCACCGTAGTGACCAGCACCGTGGTGACCAGTACGACCAAGATCGCCTCGGCCGGGGTGCTCGGCAATCAGCGCCGACCCGACGAGTCCTGTGCGCCCGAACCGGCCCGCCCAGACCCGGCGCCGCCCGGACCGCTGCGGCACGCGGCCGGGCAGACGGCGGTGGTCGGCGATCCGCAGCGAATCGTCGCCCTCGCCGGTGACGAACTCGACGCGCTGTGCGCACTGGGCCTGCAGTCGCGGATCGTGGCCGCCGCACTGCCCGACGGCTCGGATACCCAGCCGTCGTATCTGGGTACCGTCGTGCACAACGTCCCGCCTGCGGGCACCCGCAGCGCACCCGACATGGCGGCCATCGCCGCCGCCAAACCCGATCTGATCCTGGGTTCGCAGGCACTCACCCCGGATGCGTTCGGCACCCTGTCGGCGATCGCTCCGACGGTGTTCACTGACGCACCCGGTGCGAGGTGGCAGGACAACCTCCGATTGGTCGGTGCGGCCACGGCGCGCGGTGGCGCCGCAGCGGACCTGATCGCCGGCTTCGACGCGCGAGCCCAGGATGCCGGCGCAGCCAACGACGCCACGCATTTTCAGGCTTCGATCGTCCAACTCACCGAGTCAGGCCTGCGGGTATGGGGCAGCGATAACTTCCCGGCCAGCGTCGTGGCGGCCGTTGGTGTGGATCGCCCTGTCGCACAACGGTTTGTCGATAAGCCGTACCTGGAGATCGGCATCAGCAGTAACTCCCTGGACTTCTCCCCCGCGGACGGTGACATTATCTACATGTCATTTGCGTCGCCGGCGGCCAAGGACCGGGCGCCGGCGATCCTCGACAGCGACGCCTGGCGGAAACTCTCGGCGAACCGGGATAACCGGGTGTTCATCGTCAATAACGAGGTGTGGCAGAGCGGTCAGGGTCTGATCGCCGCCCGGGGGATCATCGACGATCTGCGCTGGCTCAACGCCCCGATCAACTGACACGCCCACTACCGGTCAAGGGCGGAGCAACCCGCGTGCTCACCGGCATCAACCGACTGCTTATTCTCTGTACCCATGAGTACCGTTCACGCTTACGCCGCCACCTCAGCCACCGAACCGCTGACCAAGACCACGATCACCCGCCGCGATGTCGGGTCGCACGATGTGCGCTTCGATATCCACTTCGCCGGGATCTGCCACTCCGATATCCACACCGTGCGCGCCGAGTGGGGTCAGCCTCGCTACCCGGTGGTTCCCGGTCATGAGATCGCGGGCATCGTCACCGAGATCGGTTCGGAAGTAAGCAAATTCGCCGTCGGCGACCGGGTTGGCGTGGGGTGCTTCGTCGATTCCTGCCGTGAGTGCAAGAACTGTAGGGCCGGCGTCGAGCAGTACTGCACCGGTGGTGGCAATGTCGGCACCTACAACGCGGTCGGCAAGGACGGCACACCCACGCACGGCGGTTACAGCGGCAGCATCGTCGTCGACGAGAACTATGTCCTGACCATTCCCGCCGCGCTGCCGTTGGATGCCGCCGCACCACTGCTGTGCGCGGGTATCACCACCTACTCACCGTTGCGGCACTGGAAGGTCGGCCCCGGCACCCGGGTGGGCGTGATCGGCCTGGGCGGACTGGGGCACATGGGAGTCAAACTGGCCGCCGCGATGGGTGCCGAAGTGACGGTGCTATCGCAGTCGCTGAAGAAGATGGAGGATGGACTTCGCCTAGGCGCCAAGCACTATCACGCCACCAGTGACCGCGACACCTTCAAGAATCTGCGCAACTCATTCGACATCATTCTCAATACCGTCTCCGCCGACCTCGACCTGCGCCGGTTCCTTGGATTGCTGGACCTCGACGGGGTTTTCGTTGAACTTGGCGCACCGGAGAACCCGATGGTGGTGCCGGTGTTCTCACTGCTGGGCATGCGCCGAAGCCTCAGCGGTTCGGCTATCGGCGGCATCGCCGAGACCCAGGAGATGTTGGACTTCTGCGCGGAGCACGGGATCGCCTCGGAGGTCGAGGTGATCGAACCGGACTACATCAACGAGGCCTATGAGCGGGTGGTGGCCAGCGACGTCCGCTACCGGTTTGTGATCGACACTTCATCGCTGCGCTAGCAGCGGCGGGGGGTCGGAATCGAGGCGGGTCACTTCATCGCTGCGCTAGCAGCGGCGGGGGGTCGGAATCGCGGCGGGTCACTTCATCGCTGCGCTAGCAGCGGCGAGGATCAGTCGTCGACGTGATCGTCGAGATTGTCCAACGGCCAACCGGCGGCGGCCAGCGTCGAGGCGACCCGACGAATGTTCTCCGGGCCGCCGTCGTGGTGCGCCACGTCCTTGATGAACGCTTCAATCTCATCGTGATCGATGACATGATCGTCCAGAGCGCCAGATTCCTCAGCGGTGATCTCGCGCACCACCTCTTTGACCTGATCCTCGGTCAACGGAGTATTCCGCAACAAAGCCAATAGCGGCACCCGATCTGGGCCGGGAACCCCCGTTGGGTACCCCGCACGAAGCCAATTGAGAACTGCACCTACACGCGACTTTCCGGTCATGCCATCAGTCTCGTCGGCGCTGGACGCTCACGCCAGGTAGTTCATCGCCCGTTCACCCTGTACGGGCTAAAAAGGGTCAAAAGTCCCAATCCTCGTCCTCGGTGTTGACGGCTTTGCCGATGACGTACGACGAACCCGAACCGGAGAAGAAGTCGTGATTCTCATCGGCATTGGGGCTCAGCGCCGACAGGATCGCCGGGTTGACGTCGGTCTCGTCACGCGGGAACAGCGCCTCGTAGCCGAGGTTCATCAACGCCTTGTTGGCGTTGTACCGCAGGAACTTCTTGACGTCCTCGGTCAGGCCCACCTGATCGTAGAGATCCTGGACATACTCCACCTCGTTGTCGTAGAGCTCGAAGAGCAACTCGTAGGTGTAGTCCTTGAGTTCGGCGACGCGGGCTTCGCTTTCGAGGGCGAGCGCGCGCTGGAACTTGTAGCCGATGTAGTAACCGTGCACAGCCTCGTCGCGAATGATCAACCGGATCACGTCGGCGGTGTTGGTCAACTTGGCCCGACTTGACCAGTACATCGGCAGATAAAAGCCGGAGTAGAACAGGAAGCTCTCCAGCAGGGTCGAGGCGACCTTGCGCTTGAGCGGATCATCGCCGCGGTAGTAGTCCATCACGATCGCAGCCTTGCGCTGAAGGTTCGGGTTCTCCTCCGACCAGCGGAACGCGTCATCGATATCGCTCGTCGAGCACAGCGTGGAGAAGATCGAGCTGTAGCTCTTCGCGTGCACCGACTCCATGAACGCGATGTTGGTCAGCACCGCCTGCTCATGCGGAGTGGCCGCGTCGGCGATGAGGCTGACCGCGCCGACGGTGCCCTGGATGGTGTCCAACAGCGTCAGCCCGGTGAAGACCCGCATGGTCAATTCTTTTTCGGCCGGCGTCAGCGTGTTCCAGGACGGAATGTCGTTGGATACCGGCACCTTCTCGGGCAACCAGAAGTTCCCGGTCAGCCGGTCCCAGACCTCGGCGTCCTTCTCATCGGGGACACGGTTCCAGTTAATCGCTGATGTCCGGTCGACCAGCTTGATTCCATTGCTCACCAGAACTCCACTTCAACGCAGAAAAGACCGTGATTCCGGCCGTGGGACAAACACTACCCCTGGGGTCCGACATGCCGGGCTAACACAACAACTTGTGTCGCGGCGTGTCGCGGCACGCAACGGGCAGTGTCGCGGCACACCGCAGGTACAAGCCCTCAGAAAGTACATGACGTCTGCGGTGCCCGGCCGTCAGATGACCTGATTTCTCCGTTAGCATCTAAACCGACCGAGAAGTCCCCCACCGAACGAGACCGAGCCAACAAACTGTGACCGAGCGATTCGATCTGGTAATCGCGGGCGGCGGCCCGTCGGGGTCGGCGGCCGCCTGGCAGGCCGCGCAAACCGGTGCCAAAGTGGTGGTTCTCGACAAGGCGGTTTTCCCCCGCGACAAGCCGTGCGGTGACGGCTTGACCGCCCGAGGGGTTAGCTATCTGCAGAAGATGGGCCTGGCACACGAGGTGGCGGAGTTTCATCGGATCAACCGGGTGACGGTCTACAGTCCATCGCGCTGGGAGCTGACGTTTCCCCGACGACCGGGAATGCCCGACCACGGCACAA
>Ga0209596_1003842_pt1 | contig 11649 bp, 10 predicted proteins | sample M_130807_MF_Meta_FD_187314 | JGI IMG/M metagenome (GOLD analysis project Ga0209596, IMG submission 187314) | Freshwater microbial communities from Lake Montjoie, Canada to study carbon cycling - M_130807_MF_MetaG (SPAdes) (version 2) | ecosystem: Environmental > Aquatic > Freshwater > Lake... | reverse complement strand
CCTTTGTACGTCCGCACACAACTGAAGTGTTCTCACAATTATCGGCACGACATCCGGGCACTCCAGGAATTCATTTTGGGATTGGTTGCGATCACTTGCTTGAGTCAATGAACACTGTAGGCAACTCCATCATCGGACTTGATTGGCGAACAAGCATCGCAAGTGCGCGAAAACGTCTCGGCGCAGACACCGTCGTGCAGGGCAACCTTGATCCTGCTTTGGTGTTGTCGACGCCCGACATTGCGTGTGCTGGCGTTGATGCTGTGCTGGAAGATAACGCTGGTGCGCTCGGACATATTTTTAATTTGGGACACGGTGTGCAGCCCAACACAGATCCGGCCATTCTTGAGACCGTCGTGCACCGAGTACATGAAAGAACTTCGCAATGACAACGCCTTCGCAAAAAACTGCTGTGTTACTAATGGCGTACGGAACCCCGCGCAGCAAAGAAGAAATCCTGCCGTACTACACAGACATTCGGCGCGGTCGTGCGCCAACGGACGAACAACTACAAGATCTATCCAATCGCTATGAGGCAATCGGTGGTTTGTCTCCGTTGAAACAACTCACCGAGGCACAACAAACTGCGCTACAACGTGCCCTTGACAAGCAAAGTCCCGATACATACACCGTATTTTTGGGACTCAAACACGCCACACCATTTATCGAAGAAGCAGTTGCAGATATTGCCGCGCAGGGATTCACGCACATCATTGCGCTCGTGCTTGCGCCCCATTTTTCTTCTTTCTCGATTGGCCAATATGTGGGCCGCGCAGAAGAAGCGGCACGACCTCACGGCATCAGCGTCAAGGCCGTCACGTCGTGGGCAACAGAACCGGCCTTTATTGATTTCTTAGCAACTGATATGCGTCTCAAACTGTCGAACATGCCCGAACGAACAAAAGTGCTTTTCACTGCACACTCGTTGCCTCAGCGAATCATCGACGCCGGAGATCCGTACCCAGAAGAATTACGCGCTACCGCTGCGGCTGTTGCATCTGCAGTTGGATTATCACAATGGTCGCAATGGTCTATTGCGTGGCAGTCTGCTGGTCGCACTCCCGAACCATGGATTGGTCCTGATATTTTGGCAGTTATTCAAGATCTTGGAGCGACGCGTTCAACAGACGAACCAGTAGATGGCGTGCTTATCTGCGCATGTGGTTTTGTTGCAGATCATCTAGAAGTTCTGTATGACCTAGATATAGAGGCAGAACACGCAGCACAATCACTCGGGCTGAAATTCGCCCGCACCGCATGTGTCAACGATGACTCTGCAGTAATGTCTGCACTCGCTCAACGAGTCATCAACGCATGATTCATCCACAGCGAATCGTCGTTGTGGGAGCCGGAATCACTGGGCTCGCCACGGCCTACAGTCTTTTAACAACAACAACGCAACCCATTGATGTTGTCGTTCTGGAATCGAGTTCACGCATTGGTGGTGTTATTCGTTCGTCTCCATTTGGAGGACTCAACGCAGTCGACGAAGGTGCAGATGCATTTCTTTCACGTGTTCCGTGGGCTAGCACGCTTGCTCGCGACGTCGGGCTCGCAGCATCACTCACTTCGCCACGTGCCGTTGGTGCTCATGTATGGCATAACGGTTTGCATCCCATCCCCACCGACCTCATGCTCGGAGTTCCGGCCAATATAAAATCTTTTGCAACAAGCGGTTTGTTTTCATCTCGCGGCAAAGCACGCGCGGCTCTTGAACCACTTCTTCCTCGCACAACCGATACAAAAGACTGCATCGGCTACGTGGTGCGCAAACGATTCGGACGAGAAATTCAAGAATTACTTGTTGATCCCCTTGTCGGAAGCATTTATGCAGCAGACACGGACAACTTTAGTCTCGAATCTGTCCCCCAAATTGCGTCGTTGATGAACCAACGCAGCATGTTGCTCGCTGCTCGCACTACGCGCTCAAAAACTCCGTCAACTGGACCCATCTTTGAATCTCCAATCGGCGGCATGGAATCCCTCGTGACTGCTGTCGCTAAACGAATACAAGAACTCGGTGCGCGGATCATTCTTGATTCTGCTGTCACGCAGATCGAAAAATCTGAGGGCTCTGCCTACGTGGTGCACTGCACCAACGGCACACACTCAGCCGATGCAATCGTGCTGGCGAGTCCTGCTCGACATACCGCACCATTGCTTTGGCAACTCGATCCAATTGCCTCACAACATTTGTCGAAGTGGTCTCACGCATCAGTCGTGATGTTGACACTGGCTGTCCCCCGCTCGCAATGGAAACACTCACTCACGAGTGCTGGCTATCTTGTGCCAAAGCCCGATCAACGATGGGTGACTGCTGTTTCGTTTGGTTCAAACAAGTGGGCGCACTGGAAAACGCCCGATGATGCAATGATCGTGCGCGCATCGGTTGGCCGTGACGGAGTCGACACCCAATCACTCACTGACGACGCCATCATTAATCTCACACTGGCAGACCTCAAACATCACCTTGATATTGATGTTGTTGCTCAAGAAACTCGCATCACTCGGTGGCCTGAATCTTTTCCTCAATATCGCCCTTATCATTTTGCGCGACTCGCCGAGATTGAAGCCTCACTCGCCCTAACTGCACCACATGTGCATCTTGCAGGCGCAAGTTATCGAGGTATCGGCATCCCGGCATGCGTTCAACAGGCGCACGCAACTGCACAAGCAATACTTCAGTCATGAAAAGCTACATCAGGCCGTTGGTCGCTGGACTTCTTGTTGCTCTCTCTATGCCGCCATGGGGTTGGTGGCCACTTGCGTTCATCGGTATTGCGATCTACGCACCGTTAGTTATTCACGACACAATGTCAACGCGCAAACGATTCTTTACAGGATGGATCTTTGGAGTTGGTTGGCTGTCACTGGGTTGGGTATGGATGTGGTTTCTGACTGCGCCTGGGTATCCGATTGCTGTTGTTGTTTTTTCGTTACTTCATGGACTCGCAGCAGTCATTGGCGGTGTTATCGGTAAAAATTCATCCACACATCGTGCGTTTGCATTGTCTTGCACTCACACACTCGCAGAGGTCTTACGGTTTTCGTTTCCGTTTGGAGGCGTGCCGCTTGCTTCACTTGGCATCTCACAAGCGTCGAGTCCGTTGGCACATCTTGCGCCACTTGGTGGAGTAATTCTCATTACTTTTTGCGTGTTTCGTTTAGGGTTCGGACGACATCGTCTGCGAATCGCAGCCTTCATCGTCTTACTGATTCTGATCGGTGTGGTTTATTCGCCCGTGTCGTCAACTGGCACACAACTCAAGGTCGCCCTTGTGCAAGGCGGCGGTGAACAAGGCACCCATGCAGTCGATTCTGATCCTCGAGAAGTCTTTGACAAACATCTTGCTGCCACTGCCGCCATTTCTGTTGATGACAAAGTCGAACTCGTGATCTGGCCCGAGAACGTCATCAACGTGCCTGCATTTGCCGGTAGCGAAGAGCTCACCCTCATAGTCGAACAAGCAAAGCGTCTCGCCGTGCCAATCTCTGTCGGCATCACCGAAGATGCAGGTTCGCTGGCCTTCACAAATGCCCAAGTTGTGGTCATGCCTGACGGCGCTATGACAAGTCGCTACGACAAAAAACGCCGAGTGCCTTTTGGTGAATTCATGCCGATGCGATCGTTACTTGAAACCCTTGGTGCTCCGACAGATCTCGTCCCTCGCGATGCTGTCGCCGGAAAAGATCCGGCAATCTTGGATCTTGGAATGACGCGTGCCGCAGTAGTTATTTCGTGGGAAGTGTTTTTTGGTGGTCGTGCCAATGAAGGTATTGCTCGTGACGCATCGTTCATCATGAACCCAACAAACGGATCAAGCTACACGTGGACAGTTCTTCAAACGCAACAAATTGCATCGTCACGCTTGCGGGCGCGAGAGCAAGATCGGTGGGTCGCACAAGTGTCTCCGACTGGTTTCAGTGCTTTTATTTCACCCACCGGAAAAGTATTGCATCGCACAAAAATTTCTGAACAGAACGTGATTATTGAGAGTATTGATTTACGTGATGGTCGCACCCTCTACTCACGCCTCGGCAACTCGCCCTATATTTTACTGCTCATTTTTATGCTGGCTTGGGTGTGGCGTCGAACAACGCGCAAAGAGTCCTCCCGTGTTACCTGACCTTAATATTTCTTCTCCTATTTTTTCAGTGTGGGTGTCACCACAACATGGTGGTCGCATGACGCGAGTAGAAGTAAACGGACATCCGCTACTCGTTGAAAGTGCCTCTAGAGAATCAGATGCCCCAACAGCATGGGGCAACTACGTCATGGCGCCGTGGGCTGGCCGGCTGCGCAATGCAACTTTTACTCATCGCAATAACAAGCACGTATTTGTGGCTAATGATTCTCCGCACGCTATTCATGGTCTGGCATTTAGTGATGCATGGTCTGTTGTCGAGCATTCCACCGCATCGATCACGTTGCGATATGACTTCGTGTCTCCTTGGCCATTTAATGGCTGGTGCGAACACACCATCAGCGTCGACCAACACGAAATAATCTGCACGCTCTCCGTGAACAGCAGCAACGGTACGTGGCCTGCGCTGTTGGGTTGGCATCCGTGGTTCTTAAGAACATGGAAACTAAAGAGCGACTTTGACACAATGTTGCGCCGTGACCCTGACAACATCGTGGGCACAATCGCGATACCGCCTACTCAACAACCCTGGGATGATTGCTTTATGCATGCGCGATCTGCACCAACTCTCTGCAATGGCCACGACCGACTCACGCTGCAGAGTGATTGCTCGCATTGGATGATTTACACCCAACCAGCACATGCTTTTTGCATAGAGCCGATGTCAGGTCCACCTAATTCATTAGACGATGTACATCCGGACCAGATACTTGTGTCAACAACACAACCGCTTCAACGTACTTTGCGATTTGTCTACACAACCGACGCAGACGACGAGTCCTAGTCGCCTAGTGAGCCTCTGACACTGCAGTCGTCGCCAATGCAGCAAGCGTGATCGCCATATTTTTTCCGTTGTGTTCGGCACGATTATCAACTTTGCTGATGATGCCACCAAGCCAGTCGGTGAACTTGCCACGTCGATCTATCCATGAGTGCGTCACGCGCGAACCAGTCGCTGTTGGCTCGATCTCATACACCCAGTCGCACCAATGCGCCTTGCCCACCCGCAATGCAAAGGCAAACTTCGTTGGCGCATCAAAAGCAATTACTTCAACTGTTGTGCTCCAGTTGCGATTCTTATTGCTGTTTTTTCCCTTGAAACGCGCGCCGAGTGCCGGTCCAGTTGCACCTTCAGACCACTCGCCACCGTTGTTCTCTGGCGACCATTCGTTCATGCGCGGAAGATCTGTCACCAGAGCCCAAATGCGTTCTGGTGCTGCGGCAATTTCTTGCGAGACGGAGACTGGTGCTTTGTCGGGTCGTTGTGATTTCATACTTTCTTTCTAGCAGTTAAGCTTTTGCAGATCCTTGCTTGTTTGAGACAATTTTTAAATGAGTATTGACGATTGTGCGCAGATCATCGATTCCGACACCGCTCGTTGCACTCACCCACACCACATCGTTGGGGTCTAGTTGACAGCCCGCAGCAAGTTCTTTTTTTCTGGCATCGCGCTTGAGTGATTTTACTTTGTCCTGTTTGGTGGCAACAACAGTGTGGGCGACAAGGTTTGCACGCAAGTGGTCAAGCATTTGAATATCTAATTTTGTTGGCCCGATTTCTCCGTCGACGAGCACATAGACCATGGCTAGTTCTTTGCGTCCGAGCAAATAACCCACGATCATTTTCTCCCAGCCTTTTTTAATGCGACCGGGTACGGCTGCGTATCCGTATCCGGGCAAGTCCACGAGTGTCGCCTTGGTAGGTGTTTCAAACAAGTTGATGAGTTGCGTGCGACCAGGGGTGTTTGAGACTCTGGCGAGTTGTTTGCGATGAGCCAGTGCATTGATCAGTGCCGACTTACCAACATTTGAGCGTCCGACAAAAGCAACCTCAACCGGAGACGGTGGCAAGTCAGCCACGTCAGTCGCTGACTGAACAAAAGAGATCTGGAGAGGTTTTGTCACGCCGTTCAGGCTACGGCGCAAAAAAGCCAAGCATTCTGAATCTCAGGCAGGACCCGAGAACATTCCCCCGCGATTGCTCGGAGGCAACGGATCGCTTTCACCCTCGTATCGCGCAATTTCAGCGCGACCAACGACGTGCCAGTGAACTTCATCAGGGCCGTCAGCCAAACGCAGCGTGCGTTGACCTGCGTACATCCGCGACAACGGCGTCCATTGTGAGACTCCAGTTGCTCCGTGCATCTGAATTGCCTCATCAATAATGTGACACACGCGCTCAGGAACCATTGCTTTGACCGCACTCACCCACACTCGTGCCTCTGCATTGCCCATTGTGTCCATCGCTTTTGCAGCACGAAGAACCATCAGGCGCATTGCCTCAATTTCGATTCTGGCCTTGGCGATGACTTCGGTGTTTTTGCCAAGTCGTGCAATTGGCTTGCCGAATGCTTCGCGACTCAAGCCGCGTCGCACCATGAGTTCGAGTGCCCGCTCTGCTGAACCAATCGATCGCATGCAGTGGTGGATGCGTCCTGGTCCAAGACGAACTTGTGAGATCTCAAAGCCACGACCTTCACCGAGCAACATATTTGCTTTTGGTACGCGCACATCAGTGAATCGCAGATGCATGTGTCCGTGTGGCGCATCGTCTTCACCAAAGACGTGCATCGCTCCAAGAATTTCTACACCAGGAGTATCCATCGGCACCAAGATCTGTGAGTGACGGCGATGCGGTGGTCCGTCAGGACTTGTCTGCAACATACAAATCATAATTTTGCAACGGGGATCACCAGCGCCAGAGATGTAGAACTTTTCGCCGTTGATCAACCATTCGTCACCGTCTAGAACTGCACGACACGCAATGTTCTTTGCATCGGACGACGCAACATCAGGCTCTGTCATGGCATACGCCGATCGAATCTCGCCAGCAAGCAGAGGCTCAAGCCATTGCTTTTTTTGTTCTGGCGTTCCGACTCGCTCAAGAACCTCCATGTTTCCCGTGTCTGGAGCACTGCAATTAAAACATTCTGAGGCGATGGGATTACGTCCCAACTCATTGGCAATGTATGCGTAGTCGAGATTGGAGAGACCTTCGCCTGTCTCGGCATTTGGCAAGAAAAAGTTCCAGAGACCGTTCGCTTTTGCTTTGGCCTTTACTGAATCCATGAGCTCTTGTTGTCCCTCGCCGTAGCCCCAGTGGTCGGCGCGATTTTCTCCCAACCGGAAATATTCTTCGGTGATTGGATCAATCTCGTTCTTGATAAAAGCCTTCACGGCTTCGTACAAAGGAACGGCGTGCTCAGACATCGCCAAGTTCATTGCATCGTCAGTTGTTATTCCAGAGTGCATTCCAGTTTTAGGCATGCTGTCAGAGTAGTTGCTTGATCGACTCGTTGTATCAGCCAACTCACTCGTCGCTAGAAACCCTTTTCAGGGTCGTGCGAGGTATGCGTCAACCGTTTGTTGCAAATGTCTGGCGCGAATCTCTTGATAATTGCCCGAGACCTGCGCACCCCTCATGCTGCCCTTAAAACCGCGGGTTTGGGCGGCCATATTGTCCGTGTCTTGGTCATAGACATAGCCCAGGCCTTGGTCGATACCAGGCGCTGACATGTAGCTCTCGTGGACGTCGATGTCGTAGGGCTGTGCCGGAGGCGGAGGGGCTTGGCCGTCAGGGGGGAATCGTAAAAACAACAAGTCAAATGTGCACTCGTCTGGATTGGTTGGATGCGGAAGAAAACGGTACACCATCGGCTTGTGCGCACCAGGGAAAAAGAATCCGTTGGGAAAGACGAAGTATTCGATCGAGTCGATTGTCTCGCTCACTTTGAAGTCAGAAAAATCGTGACCATATTTTTCTTTCAACTGCTGTTGCACAAATATCGAATACACGTCGCGCGCAGTGTGACCCTCTGGAACCTGAGGAATATCGACGCCGCCCGCAAACTTGCGACCGATCATAAAGTTGAGAATCTCTTGTTCTGTTTGTTGTTGCGCAATGTGGGGACTCTGTGAGCCAGATGTATGCATAAACCGCGAGACATGCTCACCGAATACGTCGTACTGCGCATTGGCATCTCCGGTTGCGCGCAACGCTTCTGAGTGTGTCTTAAACACGTGATATGCCTCGAGAAAAGCCTCCATCGCTGCTTTCCAGTTTGCTGGCAATCGCTTGCGAACATGGATTTCGATATATCGCTGTGAGAGATCCCACGTGCCAGTGAAGTGCGTTGTCATTACCCCGAGATATTCGCGCAGTGACTTAGCGTCTGGATCAAAATTCACAAAAACAAAACCACCCCATGTGTCGACTTGGATCTCCGGTAACTCAAAGTCTTCGTCTTTGACATGCGGGAAATCCCAGCGACACGGAATCGACGCTAATTTGCCAGAGGTCGACCACGACCATCCATGAAAAGGACACGTGAAGCGGTTTGCATTCCCTGTTGTATTCGAAGGCTTGAGTTGAGTTCCTCTGTGCAGACAAAAGTTATTGAACGCACGAATTTTCATGTCAGGAGAACGAACAATCAGGATCGAACGATCTCCGATGTCATAGACATGAAAGTCGCCTTCGTTGGGAATATGTTCTTCACGACACGCCCACTGCCATGTTCGTGACCACACTCGCTCGAACTCCGACTTTAAGAACTCCCCCGATGTGTAACGGTCAAAGCCAATCGGCTCATCACCGCGAAACTCGTACTCGCTCTCAAGCATCTGTGGCGGAACCCCACCAATATCACGCAAGACAATGTCGCGATAGCTCGGCCCTGGGCAACGTTGGTCCCCTGCTGCCATTTCTGTTGGTTCCCCTACCGTTGTCACAGTGCAAGGGTATCTCGCCTCGCACTAGAGTTCTAAAAAATCTATTCTGCTGGGGGAAACATGGCGCATCATGCGTACGGAGTTGGATCAGGTGGCATCACGGGCGTCGGCTCGCGGCAAACAATATTGGCGTACTACAGCATGCGCGGCGTGGAGTTTGCCCAGCGAGTAGCCGCCGCATCAGCCGCTGGCTTTGATGGCATCGGGTTTGGGGTGAACGAATACTTACAACTGCGTGCCAGTGGCACAAGTGACGACGACCTAAAACAAACGCTATCTCAACACAATATTCGTATTCTTGAACTTGAAGCTCTTCGACTAGTCGACGACAAGTCAGCGCTTGACTTTGAACACGTGGCAAGAACATTTGGAGCAGAACGCATACAAGTCATTGCGCCATTTGGGGCGAACAAAGATGTCGACCTTGATGTTGCTGCAAAATGGCTTGGTGCCTTGGCACAACGCACTGCTGATGCAGACGTGCATTATGCCCTTGAGTTCTTGCCTCCAACAAAAATTCCAGACATTGCAACTGCACAGAATTTTGTTCGCCGAAGTGGACATCCAAATGTTGGTCTCTGTGTTGATACGTGGCATGTATTTCGCGGTGCTGGTGTGTCATCGCTTGCAGACCTTGATTACTCGCTCGTCAAGAATATTCAAGTTGATGACGGCACAATGAAACCGGGCATGGACGACTACATTCAGGATTGCATCCACAATCGCGAACTTCTCGGTGCAGGCGAATTTGATCTCAAACAGTTCTTTGAGCACACGCCGCCCAACGCTCCGATCAGTGTCGAAATCATCGACGACGATCTTGATCTGATTCCGGCTTTCGAGCGTGCTCAACTTCAAGCGTCATCTCTGCAGCGCCTTTTGGCGCATCGCTAGTCTCAAAAGAGGCTTGAACTCGGGAGTGTCTGCAGAATTGCCGTATCATTATTAAGTAACGAATATTCGGAGGGGTCATGAACTACGACATCATCATTCGCAATGGCACAGTGGTCGACGGCACAGGCAACGCATCGATACGAGCAGACGTCGCCATCACGGGTGATCGAATTGCTGCAATCGGAAACTTGTCTGACTGCACAGCCACGAGAGAGATCGACGCAACTGGACTTACTGTGTCACCTGGATTCGTCGATCTGCATACTCACCTCGATGCACAGATCGGCTGGGATCCGTTTATGACATCTAGTTCGTGGCACGGCGTCACAACTGTATTAATGGGAAACTGCGGAGTCACGTTTGCCCCCGTCATCGAAAAAGATCGCGCCTATCTAGCCGAAATGATGGAGAGCGTAGAAGACATCCCTCGTCAAGCAATTCTTGAAGGTCTGCCGTGGGACTGGGAGACATACCCAGAATATTTAGATTCAGTCGAAAGAATGCGACCTGCATTAAATATTGTTGGATTAGTAGGTCACTGTGCAGTGCGATATCAAGTGATGGGTGAACGTTCTCTCACCGATGAAATCCCGACTCCAGAAGAACTTGCTCGCATGGCAGAAATTGCCCAAGAGTCTGTTGCTGGTGGTGCAGTCGGATACTCAACGTCTCGTCTGTTGCTGCACACGGTGCCAGATGGTCGCTGTGTTCCAGGAACATATTCAATGACCGAGGAATACACCGCTATTGCAGAGGGAATGAATCGTGCTGGTGGTGGATTGTTTCAAGCCGTCAATGATTTCACAACAAAGCCAAAATACGAGTTCGACCTCCTGCGCACGATGGCGCAAAAAGGTTCTGGTGTGTTGTTCTCTGGAGGTGCAGGCGACGGAGACCTCGCAAGCGTGTCGCGCTGGAACAAGTTTCTCACTGACACAAGCCAAAACATCGGACCTATCTCAACTGTCACGATGACGCGCCCCGGTGGCACTTTGACTGGGCTCGTTCAAACCCCCCCAGTAGTGGGCGGAGCATGGACAAAGATGATGGCACTTCCTTCTGTTGAAGAACGCGTTGCTGTCTTGCGCGACAACACACGACGAGCTGAGTTACTCGAAGAAGGCAATAAAAGGGGAACCTGGTATGACCCTGCATTTATTCATCCACTTGGGCTCGGAGATCTCCCCGATTACAACGAAGTCAACCCAGTGTCGCTTGCCACGTTGGCAACACGTGCTGGCAAAACACCCGTCGAACTTATCGTTGACAGACTCATCGAAAGCGAAGGACGAGAGCTCTACAACACTTGGTTCTTTAATCGCAACACAGAATCAATGGATGAGTTTTTGCAACTTGAAAATGTGTGCCCAGGGCTCGGAGATGCTGGTGCACACGCCGGACAGATCTGTGACGCCGACGCACCAACGCACTATCTGTCGCATTGGCACCGCGATCGCAAGCGCGTTTCTCTTGAAAAGGCCGTTCATCAACTCACTGCCAAACCTGCTGCTGTGCTGGGTCTCATTGAGCGTGGCACCTTGAGTGTTGGCAATTTTGCTGACATCAACATTTTCAATCCTCAAGCACTTCAAACCGAATACCCGACCTATGTCAATGATTTCCCTAACGGCAAGGGTCGCTTCATCATCAAGGCACGTGGGTATGCCGCAACCATCGTCAACGGAACAGTTGTTACCGAGCAAGGAAACCACACCGGACAACGACCAGGGCGCGTGCTTCGCAAGTTTGCACGAAACTAAAACACCGCAGTACTCTGCCCAATATAAAAGGAAGCACTTCTTATGAATATCGAATCTCTTTTTTCTATTAAAGGAAAAGTTGCACTCATCACTGGCGGCTCTCGTGGCATTGGCGAAAT
>Ga0209596_1003838_pt1 | contig 11657 bp, 11 predicted proteins | sample M_130807_MF_Meta_FD_187314 | JGI IMG/M metagenome (GOLD analysis project Ga0209596, IMG submission 187314) | Freshwater microbial communities from Lake Montjoie, Canada to study carbon cycling - M_130807_MF_MetaG (SPAdes) (version 2) | ecosystem: Environmental > Aquatic > Freshwater > Lake... | reverse complement strand
AAGGAACTAATATGCAAGACGCAAACTGGACAAATGAGAGTTTTATGGAGGACAACCGAGGCAAGATGGCGGTGTTTTTCCATGCTGTGCAAGTGCAAAACAACTTCAAAACGATGACTGAAAAGCGCCCAATCTTTGAGGAAAAGGTGTTTTTGAAGAAATTAGTGCCTGGTGACTCCACTCTGGTGGTTGATCGTCCTATGCGCGAACAAGATGTAGAAGAGTATCCAATCGAGTGGGCGCGATTTGAGCAAAAGAAAGAACAACGGGTCTCAGGCACTCCGATTGATGTGTGGTCAGTTTTAAGCGAGACCCAAAAAGCGGAGTTCAAGGCTTTGCATATCTTCACAATTGACCAGTTTGCACAACTTGCAGACTCCGTGGGCAACAAGATTATGGGCTTTAACGACTTACGGGACAAGGCTCGGGCGTTTATCGCTGCGGCTAAAGATAGCGCAGTATTCGATAAAATTCGTGCTGAAACCGATGCCAAACTCGCACAACAAGAGGTGGAAATGGCACAATTGAGGGTATTGGTTGAAAAGTTATCTGCTAAGAAAACTGGCAGACCTAAAAAAGAATTGGTGGAATAAATGTCCTACACACTATTAGAGTTGGTTGATCAGGTCTCAGGCGAACTTGGACTTAGCCAACCGCCTCTAGTAGTAGGGTCTACAAACAACCAGACCATTCAACTTCTATCCCTATGCCAAAGACTTGGAAAAGACTTGGTAAGGGATTTTGAGTGGCAACGCTTAGTCCAAGCCTACATCTGGCAAACCCAAACTGCGGTTTCCACAACGGGAACGATTACAAGTGGCTCAAGCGTCATTACAGCAATCCCAAGTACGGCATCATTACAAGTTGGAAATGTGATCACGGGGACAGGACAGACCCCTTACGCTGAAATTCTGACAATTGACTCAGGCACACAAGTCACGCTAAACGCGCCTGTAACGACCTCAACCGCATCGGTCTCGATGACCTTTGCCAAACAGGATTACGACTTACCTGACGGTTATGACAGGATGATCTCGGATACAAATTGGGATAGAACAGACCATTGGCGCAACCTTGGAACGAAATCTAGCCAAGATTGGCAGTTCTTGCAAGGTGGCATTATCTCGATTGGCCCTCGGGAGCGTTATCGCATCTACAACAACAAATTCCGCATCTTTCAAGCCCTCACGACTGTGTACAACTTCTCTTTCGAGTATGTCTCAAACTACTGGGTGTGTGCGTCTGGCTCAGATCAAGGCTCAAAAAACGCATTTACTTTGGATACCGACACCTCTGTATTTCCTGATGACCTGATGATGGCGGGTTTGAAGTTCTATTTCCTAAAAGCCAAGAAACTAGATTACGGCATTGAATTAGGAGAGTTCACACGGGCATTGAGTTACTGCAAGGCGCAAGATGTACCCGTCTCAGCAATGTCTCTAGCACCAGTCGGCATGAACCAATTGGTCGGGCCGTGGTCGGTGCAAGATGGGAATTGGCCTAGCGTTTAACAAGGAGATGATATGAAACTCGATGGACTTTATGCAAATATTCAAGCGAAGAGGGAGAGGATAGCCTCTGGCTCGGGCGAGAAAATGAGAAAAGTTGGCACAGAGGGCGCACCTACTGCTAAAGACTTTAAACAAGCTGCTAAGACTGCAAAACCTGAGAAGAAGAAATGAGCGCGGCTTGGCAACGCAAAGAGGGTAAGAACCCCGAGGGCGGTTTAAATGCCAAGGGACGCGCCTCTGCAAAGGCAGAAGGCATGAACTTGAAGCCTCCTGTAAAGAGTGGAGACAACCCTCGCAGAGCAAGTTTTCTAGCGCGTATGGGCGCAACGGCAGGCCCGATGGAGAAGAACGGAGAACCCACCCGATTAGCACTTTCGCTAAAGGCATGGGGGGCTTCTTCCAAAGAAGATGCGGTAGCAACAGCCAGAGGAATCTCTGAGAGAAACAAAAAATAAATGTTAAATTCTTACCGCAAACTTGCTATAACACGCACCCAAACAGCAAGCACGATTACTGTGCCTGCCCCCATTGGTGGGTGGAACGCTCGGGATTCGCTTGGGTCAATGGCACTTGAGGACGCGGTGACGCTGACGAATTGGTGGCCTGGGACGAACTCCGTGGTCTTAAGATACGGATACACCAAACACGCCACAGGCATGACGGGTTCAGTCGAGACTGTAATGACGTACTCCTCGGGAACGTCTGACAAACTGTTTGCTTGTGTGGGGCAATATGTTTACAACATTACTTCTAGCGGTGCGGTTGGTTCGCCTGACTTAACAAGCCTTACCAATGCCAAGTGGCAATATGTAAACTTTACAACTACGGGTGGCTCATATTTGATGATGGTCAATGGGGCTGACAAACTCAGAGTTTATAAAAACTCCACATGGTATGCAGATGGCGATGGCGCACCTTACGACATCACGGGCGTAGATACCTCGACTTGTAGCAACATCACAGTCTTTAAAAATCGTATTTGGTTGGTTGAGGAAAACACACTAAAAGCGTGGTATTTGCCCATTAACGCGATTGGGGGCGCGGCTAACTCTCTCGATATGTCTTCCCTCGCGCAATTGGGTGGATACCTTGTGGCGGGCATGACTTGGACGCTAGACGCGGGATATGGAATAGATGACTATTTAGCATTTATTACCAGTAAGGGCGAAGTAATTGTTTGGCGGTTAACCGACCCGACTACCCCGTCTGGGATTGCGATGATAGGGTTGTGGCAAATTGGCGCACCCATTGGGAATCGTTGTTATACAAAATTTGGTGGTGACCTCTTGATCATTACTCAGGATGGGGTAGTGCCTATGTCAGGGGCGCTGCAGAGTTCTAGGCTTGACCCAAGGGTGTCGATTACCAACAAAATCCAATATGCCATGAGTTCGGCAATATCAAACTATTCAACCAATTTCGGGTGGTGTTTACTGTATTTCCCCAAAGAAAACCAATTGATTATGAATGTGCCTATTTCCACGGGCGCACAACAGCAGTATGTGATGAACAACATCACTAAGTCGTGGTGTAATTTCACGGGTTGGAACGCTAATTGTTGGGTGTTATACCAAGATAACCCTTACTATGGGGGTGATGGGTATGTTGGACGAGCATGGAATACTAACGCAGATGATGGAACGGATATAACCTCATTTGGTCTGCAATCGTTCCAAACCTACGGCAAAGCCAATCAAAAACAATGCGAGATGATTCGTTACCACTTGTTTACGGATGGTGCGCCTCAGATATATGGAAATGTCAATGTGGACTACAACACGCTCGATGAAAGTGTGGTTTTAGACTTTACTGTTGAGACTTATGGCATTTGGAGTACGTCTTTGTGGGATACGGGTGTTTGGGGGGATGGATTAGTTCCTAATGCTTCTTGGCAAGGGGTGACAGAGATCGGTTATTCATTCGCACCTCTGATAAAAAGTGCCTCCCAAGGCATACAATTGCAATGGGTTGCTAGTGACTTAGTGTTTGCTAGTGGCGGTACTCTTTAGGAGAAATTATGGGTTGGCTCAACGAATTAACAAAAGTGATTGTGGGTAAACCCCCATCAGCCCCCGCAGCCCCAGACTATACGGGGGCAGCCGTGGCACAGGGCGCAGCTAACTTAGAGGCGGCTCGGGCTACGGCAATGCTGTCTAACCCCAATGTCTACTCTCCTTATGGTAACCAAACAGTTACCTATAACGGGGATATTCCTACTGTAAGACAAACGCTAACCCCAGACGCGCAACGCACATTAGAACAACAACAAGCACTAGGTTACAAACTGACAGACTTGGCGGGTAGAGGGTTTTCTGCGGTTGATAAGACAATGGGAACGCCTTTTTCGTTTGGTGGGCCAAGCGTCCAAACCTCGTTAGATACTTCTGGAATAGCCAGAATGCCAGTCAACGCAGGCACTACGGGTCAAGAGGCGATCATGTCTAGACTAGAGCCTAGCCTAGCAAGAAACCGAGTCAGCACAGAGACCCAATTGATCAATCAAGGACTGCGACCAGGCTCAGAGGCGTACGACAACGCTATCAAATTAGTCGGTCAGCAAGAAAACGATGCTCGAACCCAAGCGGTTTTACAAGGTCTAGGCTTAGACATATCTTCAAATAATCAAGGTTTTAACCAAGCCTTACAAGGCGGTCAGTTTGCTAATACCGCACAACAACAAGCGTTGGGACAAGCCATTCAAGAGCGTCAGATGCCTCTTAACGAGGTCAATGCGTTGGTGGAAGGCTCTCAGATACAGAATCCTCAGTTTCAGCAATACACGGGTGCTAATGTTGCGCCCCCACCACTTGCTAACGCAGCTACCTTGCAAGGTCAATTTGACCAAAATACCTTTAACCAAAACACAGGCACATATAACCAAAACTTAGCGGGTCTGTATTCGTTAGGCGGTGCAGCGTCTTATGGCGCGGGTAAGAAATATGGTTAGGAATAAATATGCCTGACATTAACCTAAACCCTTACACGGCAGAAAGCGCAGCGATACAGCGCAGACTGCAAATGGCTCAATTGCTTGGACAACAAGCATTACAACCCGTAGAAGTCCCACAGCAAGCGGGGGTTCGCGCCTCTCCCTACATGGGATTGGCAAAGATGTTGCAAGGCTATATGGCAGGCTCAGAGGAGAAAGCCGCGACTCAGGCGTATAAAGATTTAGCGCAAAGACAATCAACTGAGACAACGCAAGATTACTCAAAATTATTAGAGGCTATGCGTCCACAACCAGCAATAGCAGAAAGACCGCAACAACTTGATGTGCAAGAACAGCAACAAATGGCAGATCAAGGTTCGCCAATGCCCCCAAATATGCCAGCCCAAGCAGCCAAAGGATTTGGTCTTGCGCCTAATTTTGACATGAGGCAATTTAAAAACCCTGAGATTGCAAAAATGGCAATGGCTCAACAATTAACTCAATTGCAAAGTCAAGCCGAACTAGAGCGTAAGAAAAATGAACCACGGGTTTTAAGTGCTGGTCAAGGCGTATATGCGTCAGATGGAACAGTCATAATTCCACCAACGTATGCACCCAAAGAGCGAACTGGGGAGTTGGCGGTTTACGATGAATATGTCAAACAACAAAACGCCCTTGGTAAAAAACCTTTGGGCATCAATGAATTCCAAATTGAGCAAAGAAAAGCAAGCAGACCATTAGCACCGCCAAGAGAACGAGTGGTATTTGACGCTACCCGAGGTGGCACAATCAATTTGGATACAGGCGCATTTACTCCTGTTACCCAAAATGGTGAACCTATTGGATTAAAACCAAAAGAATTGCGCCCAGTTCCTGCAACGATAAACACCGCCATGACTCAAAACCAAGCGGTATTGAACAAGTTGGATAGGGCTGAAGAAATGTTAAATGTCAATCCAAACGCCACAGGAATATTAAAAGGCATTACACCTAATATTATTTTGAACCGCACAGACAAAGAAGGAACTGCGGCTCGGGCAGCATTGGCAGATTTAGCAGCTACTAAAGTGCATGATCTAAGTGGCGCGGCAGTCTCGGTAAGTGAATTTGCTCGACTTAAACCTTTCTTACCACAACCTACTGATGATGCTGAAACAATTAAAACAAAATTGTTTAACATGAAAACAGAGATTCAAGACATTATGAGTGCTACAAACCAGATTTATAGCGAAGAGCAAGGCTATAAACCTATTCCTAACCTAGCACCTTCAAAAGCCAATATGCCTCCTGCAAGTGCCTTAAAAGAAGGTCAAACCACCACCTTTGCTAATGGTCAGAAATGGACATTGCAAGGCGGTAAACCATTGCAGGTGAAATAATGGATAAAAACCCTTGGGAAGTTGTTTCAGTCGCACCGATAGCCAATCAAGCCACCACTAACCCTTGGGATGTTGTGCAACAAACGCCTCAACAACCTAAATACATGGGTTATGGGGAAATGATGGGTCAAGCGGTCTCAAACATCCCTGCTAGTGCAGGGAACATGATCTCAGGGCTATATCACGCAGTTACTAATCCTGTTCAGACAGTTTCTGGGTTGTTGGATGTGGGTGCTGGCGCACTACAAAAAGTTTTGCCAAAGCCCGTTGTGGACTTTGTAAACCAATTTGAGAGCAACCCCGAGGCGGCTCAACGCGCAATGGATGCAGCTACTGCGGTGGGTGGCGCAATGAAAGAGCGTTATGGCTCGGTTGAAGGCATCAAGAACACAATAGCGACCGACCCTGTGGGTGCTATGGGTGACTTGTCTACTTTGTTGGGTGGTATGGGTGGTATGGGAAGAATGACCGCATCAGGATTAAAGGCTGGCGGTGCAAACCAATTGGCTCAAGGGTTTCAAAAAGCAGGCGATATTTACGCTAAAGCATCAGACTTAACCAACCCAATCACTTTGGCAGGCAAAGGTGTGTCAGGAACTGCCGATCTTGTTGGCGCATTAACCAAATATGGTTTGGGCTTAAAAACAGGCGTAGGCGTTGAGCCAATTACCCAAGCGGTCAAAGCGGGTCGTGAAGGAAATCAGACATTCCTAGAAAATATGCGTGGGCAAGTGCCGATCACGCAAGTTTTAGACGATGCTAAATCTAACCTTGCCCAAATGAACTTGGACAAGCAAAAAGACTATCGTTCTGGCATGGTTAACATCAAAAACGACAAATCTGTTCTTGACCTTTCTGGTGTTGAAAACGCTTTAAAAAATGCTGAAAATTCAATAGATTTCAAGCAGTCAGGCATACCCAAAGATGCAAAAGCAGTTGAGGTATTGCAAAAGATCAGAGGCAAAATAGATCAATGGAAAAAACTTGATCCTGCTGAATATCACACTCCAGAAGGTTTAGATCATTTAAAACAAAGCCTTTGGGAAGATTTTGGCAAATTGGGAATGGAAGAAAAAACGGCTTATTCAACGGGTAAACAAGTTTATGATGCCGTAAAAAATCAGATTAGCGCACAAGCCCCTGAGTATTCCAAAGTAATGAAAAATTACACGGAGGCCTCTGACCAAATTAAAGAAATTGAACGCGCTTTATCGTTGGGCAACAAAGCCTCTGCCGATACCGCTATGCGTAAATTGCAGTCTTTGATGCGAAACAATGTCAACACCAACTATGGAAACAGATTGGACATGGCAAGAGAATTAGAGAAGGCAGGCGGTAATGAGATGATGCCTGCACTAGCGGGTCAGGCAATGAGCAGTAAATTGCCTAGAGGCTTACAGAGTGCGACAAACATTCCATCGTCTTATTTGGCGTATGGGGTTGGTGGGCCTGCGTTGGCTGCGGTCGATGTTTTAGCATCTTCTCCACGTTTGGTTGGTGAAGCGTCTTACAAGTATGGACAAATGGCAAATGCTTTGGGGCAAGCCGCACAACCCGTGACAAACCTAACAGGCAAAGTTCCTATGACAGCACAACAGGCTAGATTAGCGGCTTTATTGGCAGCTCAACAACCACCTCGGATTGAGTTAAACAATATGCTACCCAACAGACCATAAGGAAAAACCATGTCATACAACGGAAGTGGAACATTCACCATCAACACTACTGGTCAACCAGTAGTAGCAGGCACAATCATTTCAGCATCAGCGTTTAACTCTCTGACCAATGACTTGGCTACTGGTTTAACAACTGCGGTTACTAAAGACGGACAAACTACTACAACGGCTCGGATTACCTTTGCCCAAGGGTTTACTTCTAGCCTAGTAACGGACTCTTCTAGCACCTCCACAGGCTCGATCATTACTGGTGGTGGTGTAGGTATAGCCAAGGCTCTTTATGTAGGCACAACGGCTAATTTTGCAGGCGTAGTGACGCTAACCGCCCAACCGATCTTGTCTAGTCTGACAGCCTCTAAGCCCGTGTTTACGGACGCATCCAAGGGTTTGGTTTCTACGGGTACTTTAGGTGCTGATCAAGGCGGTACGGGGGTTGCAAACAATGTGGCAGCTACTGTTACAAGTTCTGGTAACTTTGCTTTCACAAGAACTTTAACGGGTACGACCAATGTAACTCTACCTACTACGGGAACATTGGCAACGCTTGCGGGTACAGAGACACTAACCAATAAGACGCTTACTAGCCCAACCATTACCAATCAACTAGCCACTACGATTCGTGAAACCATTACTGTTTCTGCTACTGCTTCGACTGGAACGATTCAATATGACGCATCTACGCAAGCGGTTCTGTACTACACAACAAACGCAAGTGGTAACTTTACGCTGAACTTTAGAAGTTCAAGTACTGTTTCATTGAACACGCTAATGAATACAGGCGAATCTTTGTCTTTGACATTCCTGTCTACACAAGGCACTACTGCTTATTACAACTCTGCTGTAACAATTGATGGAAACAGCGTTACACCTAAGTATCAAGGCGGTACTGCATGGACGGCTGGTAATGCAAGTTCTGTGGATAGTTACACCTATGTAATCATCAAAACAGGAAGTGCCGCTTTCACAGTTTTAGCCTCACAAACAAAGTTCGCATAATATGCCTCGTTTATCCAAAATAGGAGCCGCCGCACTAGCCGCCTTTGGGTGGACAGGACTGCAATCGGTTACTGCTAGTTACCTTGTGGTTGCTGGAGGAGGTGCTGGATGTGGTGGTGGTAATGCTGGCGGTGGCGGTGGTGCTGGTGGTTTATTAACAGGTACAACATCTTTAAACCCAACCCTTTCATATACAGTAACTGTTGGTGCTGGAGGTGCTGGAACAACATCAAACGCTGTTGGTGGAAGCGGGGGTAACTCATCTTTTAGTAGCGTACCCACTACTGCAATTGGAGGTGCTGGAGGCGGTACAAATACAGGAACTGCTCCATCTGGAGGCTCTGGTGGTGGCGGTGGTGGCAATACCACAACACAGGCTGGTGGCGCTGGAACTAGCGGTCAAGGTAATGCTGGCGGCTCTGGTGGTGGCGCATCGCCTTATGGTGCTGGTGGAGGTGGTGGTGCTGGTGCTGTTGGTCAATCTTCCTCTTCAGTTAGTTATAACGCTGGTGCTGGCGGTGTTGGTGTTGCATCATCTATTTCTGGAACATCAACGTATTACGCTGGTGGTGGTGGAGGCGGTGGTACTGTCCAAGGCGCAACTGCTGGTGCTGGTGGCAATGGAGGCGGTGGCGCAGGGTCTGCTAGTGGCGCTGGAACTGCGGGAACAACCAATACTGGTGGTGGCGGAGGAGGAAGTGTTAACTCAGGAACTCCTGCTGGTGGCAATGGCGGTTCTGGCGTAGTCATCGTTTCATACACAAGCGCAACACAATTATTTGGTGGTGGAACTGTTACCCAATCAGGCGGTAACTTCATTCACACATTCACATCTTCTGGCGCACTTAGCCCTTTGTCATCTGTATCTGCAAGTTACTTGGTAGTGGCTGGCGGTGCGGGAACAGCGGGTAACAGAGGTGGCGGTGGAGGTGGCGGTGGTTTACTTGCTGGCTCTGGATTAACACTTGATTCAAATTCAATTTACACAGTTGTAGTCGGTGCGGGTGGTGCTGGTGCTTTAAGTAATACGCAAGCAACTTCAGCACAAGACGGAACTGGCTCTAGTTTTTCAGCATATAGCGTAACTGGTGGCGGTGGCGGTGCGGGTGCTGGTGGAACTGGTCGTAATGGCGGTTCGGGTGGTGGTGGCGGTGGTGGTTCTAGTGGTGGCCCTTTTTCTGGTGGAACAGGAAATACGCCATCGACTTCACCATCTCAAGGTACTAATGGCGGTTCTTCTATAACCTATTCTGGTGGCTCTAATGGTGCTGGCGGTGGCGGTGGAGGCGGAGGCACATCTGGCGTTGCTGGAAGTTCTGCTTCTGGAACAACTGCTGGAAATGGTGGCAACGGAACATCATCTTCTATAAGTGGCTCTAGCACTTTTTATGCTGGCGGTGGTGGCGGTGGCGGTGGTAATGCCGCTAATTCATCGGGTGGTTCTGGTGGTGGCGGTGCTGGTGCTTGGGGTGGTTCTGGTGGTTTGCCAGCAACACAAGTGCCAGGCACAAGCGGAACTGCTAATACTGGTGGTGGAGGTGGCGGTGGCTCTAACTACACTACAACTGACTCAACCCAATCATCTGGCGGCTCTGGCGTTGTAATCATCTCTTACGCTGGCTCACAAGCATTTACTGGTGGAACAGTCACAACTTCTGGTGGCAACACTATTCACACGTTTACTTCTAGCGGGTCTTTAACTGGTGGATATCTTGTTGACTATTTAGTTGTTGCTGGCGGTGGCGGTGGAACAAGAGCAACAGGCGTTGGTGGTAGTGGTGCTGGTGGTTTACGCTCTGGCTCAAGTTTCTTGTTGGCTAAAGGCACTTCTTACACAATCACAGTCGGTGGAGGTGGTGCTGGTGCAACAAGTGATGGCGTTACTGGCGCATCTGGCGTTGATTCAGTTTTTTCAACTATTACCTCATCTGGTGGTGGTGCGGGTGGTCGATATGGTTTCCCAAGCGTACCAGGCGGTAATGGTGTAGCGGGCGGCTCTGGTGGTGGTAGTGATAGCCAAGTTTTGTCAACTGGTGGGGCGGGAAACACTCCATCAACATCCCCAAGTCAAGGTAACAATGGTGGAGTAGGTGGTTCTTCTGCTAACTCTACGGCTGGTGGCGGTGGTGGTGCTGGCGCAGTTGGCAGTAACGGAACTACAACAGTAGGTGGTGCGGGTGGCGTAGGTACGGCATCTTCAATTACAGGCTCTAGCGTTACCTATGCGGGCGGTGGCGGTGGCGGTGCTGGTGGGGGCTACACGGGTGGCACAGGCGGTACTGGGGGCGGTGGCAATGGTGGCGTTGACTCAGGTGCTAATGGCACATCTGGCACAGCAAACACGGGTGGTGGTGCTGGTGGCAATAGGTATGCCGCAAGTGCCGCAAGCAATGGCGGTTCTGGTGTTGTAATTCTTTCCATTCCAACAACCAAATACTCTGGCACAACCACAGGAAGCCCAACTGTCACAACAAGCGGTTCAAACACAATTCTGACCTATACAGCGTCAGGCACATATACGGCATAAGGAGAAACAAATGTCACACTTTGCGAAAATCGAGAATGGTTTAGTAGTCAGCGTAATTGTTGCCGAACAGGATGTCATTGACTCTGGCATTTTTGGTCACGGATGGGTGCAAACCTCATACAACACTCATGGAGGGGTTCACGCTAATGGCAATACACCTTTGCGTAAAAACTACGCTGGTATTGGCTACACATACGATTCTGGGCGTGATGCGTTTATACCGCCACAGCCATATCCATCATGGACTATGAGCGAAGACACTTGTCTATGGTCTGCACCAACTCCAATGCCAACTGATGGCAAGCGTTACTTTTGGGATGAGCCTACATTGGCATGGGTAGAAGTAAGTGCTTGAGGATACTGAGACACGCCTAGCGATTCACGAAGTTCTGTGCGCTGAAAGATACAAGCGTATAGACGAGTCTTTGTCGACGGGCGAGAAGCGCATGACCAAAATAGAGTATTTGCTTTATGCGGTTATTGCTTGCGTTTTGCTCGGGCCTGGCGTAATGGCCGAGTTTGTCAAGAAACTAATCGGAGTGTGACATTGACCCTTTCAGCCTCTTACTTATTGCTCAAGGCGCATTTTCAGCAATTCGTCAAGGGGTTGATTTTCTTCACGAGGGTCGCATACAACTC
>Ga0209596_1003831_pt1 | contig 11663 bp, 5 predicted proteins | sample M_130807_MF_Meta_FD_187314 | JGI IMG/M metagenome (GOLD analysis project Ga0209596, IMG submission 187314) | Freshwater microbial communities from Lake Montjoie, Canada to study carbon cycling - M_130807_MF_MetaG (SPAdes) (version 2) | ecosystem: Environmental > Aquatic > Freshwater > Lake... | reverse complement strand
CATCCAGTTCCTTGACCAGCTTCATGACCTCCTGGACGGCCTCGCCGGGTCCATTGAGCAGCAAGGCATTGGCCCCAGTAACCGGAGTGATGCTGACCCGGCGCAGCTTGGCGTCGGTGCCCTTACCGGCGATGGCCTTACTCACCGATTCGGCCACCGTCTCGGCCACCGTCTTGCGCAGCAGTACGGTCTGGATGACTGAAGACCCACCCGGATCCGAGACATCCACCGATTGAATCACCGATTGTACTCGCTCGAAAACGGCGGGCGGCGCGCTGACCAGCAGTGAGCGTTCGTCGAGGGCAGGTGTGACGACTAAGCGCTGGGCCGTTTCGGTCAGAGCCATTTCACGGGAGAAGAGTTGTCCGAGCAGGGTGATTACGGGAGCGGCCGTCACATGTTGCAGAGGGAGGCTGCGAACGCCGCGGACCGAATTGGTATCTGCTGTCAGCAATCGAGAGGCGATGTCTTGAACAGCCTTCCATTGGGCCGCATTAGCGGTCACCAAGACCCTCGATTGATTGTCATCCGGAATGAGGATCAGGTCCGCGGCATTGCCGGCTGCTTTCAGCTGATCGATGACCAGCGGGCGAAGGCGGGCGACCGCTTCCGACGCGGAGCCTTGCGGGATGTTCAGGATCTGGAGGTCTCGGGGCTCTCGGGTGGTTGTGGCATCGAGTTGTGTGACGATTTGCTCAGCAGCCTGAAGATCTTTGGCCTCGCCGGAGACCATGAGCGTTCGGGCTTTGGCGTCCACGCCGAGGGTCACGCGGGGGGTGAGTCGGCCAGAGGGGTCCAACTTGGCCAGCGTATTGGAGAGAGCGGCGGCGACCTGAGCAGGCTCGGCATTGGTTAGGCGAAAAATCCGGGAATTGCCGGAACGTTGATTGGCCGTGTCGAGATTGAGGACCAGGGCGGCAATGTGTTCCAGGTCGTTGGTTCGGCCGGTGACGATGAGGCGGTTGCCCTCGGTGTCGACGCGGATGACGGCCTGCTCCGAGGGCGGAACGGGCTTGGCCTTGAGGGAATCTTCGTACAGCGAACGGACCGTGCCTGCCAGTTCAGTGGCCTGACGCTCGGCCAAATTCAGTACCCGGGTTTCACGCGCTGCAGGGGTTGCGGTGGGCGCTTGAATGACTCCCAGGAGAGTCTCGATCTCGGCCAAATGATTGGTGCGTGCGGTGACCAGGATTCGGCCATTGGGCGCGTCGTCGGTGAACACTGCATCGGCAGGGTCCGCCGCATCCTGATTCTTCCAGCGTTCGGTGTAGAGTTGGCGGAGCAGGGGAAGGATCCGGATGACTTCATCGGGCTGGCCTACGTTGATGGGTCGAGTCTCACGAGGCCCCAGCGTGGCTGCGTTTTTTTGAAGTTGTTCTAAAATGGTGTCGACCAATGCCAGTTGAGCGTCGCTGCCGGCCAGGATGAGTTGGTTGCTGGTGGCATCATCGAGAACGAGCAAATCTGATAGGGCTAGGTCTGGCTGGTTGCGGGACTGATCGTTGTAGAGTTGGCGGACCCGAGCCGACATTTCGCTCACCTTCCCCTGACGGAGTGTCACCACTTTCATGCGGCGGTCCGGACGGGCCCCAAGGGACGTATCGAGTTGCTCAATAATGGTGGAAACCGCCTGAAGTTCTTTGGGGTCGCCCGTGACGATGAGGGTGCGGCTCTTGGCGTCGACGGAGACCGTGGCTCGCTTCTGGGCGCGGCCAAAGGCGTCGTAGCGGACCAGCGCCGTGGACAAAACCTCTGCGACCTTCTCCGGCTCGGCAGATCGGATCTTGAAGACCCGGGCGGTCGCACTCTGGGATCCCACCTTGTCGAGCTTGCGCACCAGCTCCTCGATGACGGCGAGTTCATTGGTCTCGCCAACGACGATCAATCGGTTGCTGCCGGTGTCCGAGGTGACAGTGGTGTCCGGTGGGGTGCTGCCGAAGCGAGCCTTAGCTTGGTCGAGGTAAAGGCTGCGGACGGTTGTGGCCAGTTCAGATGCGGTCGCGGTGACGAGGTCGATGATGCGGACATCCCGGGAGTCTGCTCCAGGCTTGGCCGGGTTAGTGCCCAGTTGCTGGAGGATGGATTCGATCTTTTGCAAATGGTCGGGACGACCCGTCACGATGATGCGTCCACTGCGGGGATCTCCAAGAATTTGAGCATCGGCGGGATCGGTGTCTGAGCGTTCCTTCCACTGGTCGGTGTAGAGCTTTTGCAGGAGCGGTTGCACGCGTTGCACATCGCTGGCCGAACCGACTTCAAAGGTGCGCGTCTCTCGCCCGAGATTGGTGGCACTCGTGGTCTTGAGGTTGTTAATGATCTCGGAGATGCGGTCGAGGTGGGAGGCCCGTCCCGAAGCGATGATCCGTCCCGAGCGCGGTTCGGTGATGAGTTGCGTGTCCGCGGGGCCATCCGAAGGACGGCTGGAGGCCTGGTCTTTGTAGAGTTGCTGGATGATGGGGAACAGGCGCTGAACCTCGGCGGGCTTGCCGATTTCAAACACCCGATTGGTTCGGGCCTCGGGCAGCTCTGTGGCGACGGTGGCAACGATCTGGCGCACGGCCGCGGCCTGGTCTGCGGTGCCAAACACCATCAACCGTTCTCCGGAGGGATCGGTGTACAGGGTGGCGGGTTTGGTGCTGCGCCCTTGGTTCTGCTCGGCGTAGATCTTGTTGACCATGGGCAGGAGGTCGGCGGCGCGGCTGCCCTGAGGTTCGATAGTGTGCAGTTGACGCTGGGATTGGTCGGGGCGCGCATCGAGGGCCGAAATGACCGTCTCGACTTGCTGCATGAGGGAGTCCGGGGCTAGCACGATGAGGCGGTGGCCGTTGGGCTCCGGGGTAATGCTCACCAAGTTGGTCACTGATCGGCCCGCGTTCTGCGCCATAAAGACGCGGGTGGCGACCGTGGCGAGGGTGTCGGGCTCGCCGATGACCTCTACCATCTTTAGGCTACGGTTTTTGGATCCGCCGCCTGTCCCACCAGAGCCTTCGCCTCCTTCATTGTCGAGGCGCTGGATGATGCCCTCGGCATCCTTCAGATCCTGACGGGAACCCGAGATGACGATGCTGTTGGATTCGCGGTCGAGGGAAACAGAGGCCCGTCGAATGGGTTGGTTGCGCGCGTCGAACTTCACCATGGCATTGGACACGACACTGACAACCTGGGACGCATCGGCATTGGTCAGTCGGAAAACCCGTGCACCGCCGGCCGCCTCCGGAGCTTGGTCCAGACGCTCGACGACTTGCGTGATGAGGGCGATCTCCTCGCGGGGAGCGGAGATGATCACACGGTTGGCGGCAGGGTCGGACATGATGCGGCCCTTGGGGGTGTATTCGGCTCCGCGCTGGCTCTTGAGTAAATCGGTGGAGAGCGTGGTGGCCAAGGTAGCCAGCGCCGCCGCATCGGCCTGCTTGAGTTCGATGACCTTCATTTCACGCGGTTGGACATCCGAAGGAATGTCCAGTTCGCGGACGATCTTGGCCGCGGCCTCAACGGCGGTCGGCTCGCCGGTGATTACCAAGCTGTTGCTGCGGGTATCGACGAGCACCTTCACGGCCTGGGTCTGGGAGCCGAGGCTCTTTTCAACGAGGCTCGCGATGTCTGAGGCGATGGCGGTCTTCAGGCGGATGATCCGGGTTTCCTCTTTGGCGCTCTTCTGACCGGCGGGATCCAACTGTCGGATGATGGCCTCAACCCGAACGATTTCCCGCTCGGCACCGCTGACCATGATGCGGTTGTTTTTAGCATCGGTCATCAAGGTGGCGGGTCCACCCGGAGGTTCAGAGGTTCCTTTGATCTGCTCCTGGTAGAGTTGCTGGATCAGGGGAGTGAGTTCCGCCGCGTTGCGGTTGTGCAGCTCGACATTGCGAAACTGTCGGCTGACGGCCGAAGAGGTGGTGGCGTCCAATTGTTGGATCAGAGTTCGGACGCGCTGAATATCGACGTCGGAGGCCAACACGATGATTTGCTTTCCTGAGGCATCAGGAATGAGCTTGGGCTCGAGCTGAGGATTGCTGGGCTGCTCCCCCAGTTGGCTCATCATTTGGCTCGCCAACGCGATGAGTTCAGCCGGGGTCTTGCCGTTGACGGGGATGACTGCCATCTGGCGTTTCTGGCGCTCCGGAGCGACGTCCACGACGGCCAAGATCGCCTCGATCTCCTTCTTCTGTTCTTCGGTCGCCGTTACCAGCAAGCGGTTGTTGGCGTTGTCGGCAACCACTGATGGCTTGGGCTGGTCTTCAAAACGCCGATCGGACATGCGCTCATTAATCAGGCTGTTGAGGCTGGTGAATGCGGTCTCCAGTCGGGCATTGCGCAGCGCGAGAATATGTAAGGACCGCTGCAAGGGTCGGGATTTCTCGGCACGGAGGTTGCGGACGATTTCCTCGATTCGAGTCAGGTGCTCCCCGGAGGCGGTGACGATGAGTCGACTGGTGTTCGGCTCGGCCATGATCTTGGCGTGGGCGGCTCCGCCCGAGCTGCCGTCGGCCACCTCGCTGCGGTAGATTTGTTCGACCAGAGGAACGATGCGTTTGGCTTCGGCTACACTGCCTAGATCGATGAAGCGGGTTTGTTGAGGGCGGGGACTGGTGGAACCGGTCTCCAGTTGGGAGATGATGTCCATGGCGGTTTGGACATCACCCGGAGAACCGGTGACCACAATACTCTGGCTGCCGGGTTCCACCGAGACGTTGGCTGTGGCCACCTTCTGGCCATTGGGCAGCGTCTTGGTGAGGGCCTCGCTCAAGATCTTGCCTACGTTCTTTGCCTCCGAGGTGCGGGTCCGGAACACTCGGGTAACCTGGACGACTTGTGCCTTGCTTGGAGTGCCGGTGGCCGCGGTGCGGCCTGAACCGTGAACGGGCTTGTCGAGCTTGTTGACGAGGGCCTCGATTTGGTCGGCCATGCCGGCCAACGGCGCCGCGACGATCAATCGGTTGGTGTCCTTTTCGGCGATAACCCGGGCCTTGGTGGCAGCTGCAGATCCCGTTTCGTTGGCGGCGGCCACTCCGGGGATCGCCTGTCGGATCATGTTGGCCAGATCTTCGGCCTTGATCACCTCGGGGGTGTAGATTCGGACGTCGCCGGCACCGGTTCCGCTGTCTTCAAAACGGGAGATGAGTTCATCAGCCAGGCTCAACCGCTCGCGGGGACCAAAGAGAACTAAGGTTCGGGAAGCGTCATCGTACACGGCCGTGACGTAGTCGTTCGGATCGGCCGGAAGGACATCGAGTTGCTTTGAGTTCGGGTTGAACTGGGTGCGCTTCGGAGCCGTGGTGATACCGAAGGTTCGGTTGATGAGGTCGGCAATAACGGCCCCGGAGGCATGAAGCAGCGTGTAGGTCTTCATCTGCCGTTGGGCAGCCGTCTCATTGTCGACCGAACTAATGAGTGACTTGACCCGCTGGATGTTGACCAAACGGTCCGTGAGAATCAGGCCGCGTCCGCGGGACAGGGTGGCCACCGATCCGGCTGTAGAAAGCAGGTTGGTGATCGATTCAGAAATCTCCTTCGCGTCGAGGTTCTTGAGTTCCAAGACCACGGTGACCACCTCTCCCGGGCGGACGCCGTCGGCCTTTTCGCCGCCGCGTAGGATGCGCAAGGGCGTTTGCGGCAGTTCTTTGAAGGGAAGCACGCGCAGGAAATTCCCCTCCTCGACGACCATTTGTCCCTTCATCGAAAGGATGACGTTCAGTGTGTCGAAGGCCTCCGCATAGTTGTACGCGTTGGAATCGTTGAAGGTGATGGTTCCCGGGATGTTGAGTTCACCCACCACGGGTTTGCCCGACATTTGGGCGAAGCGCTCGATCACATCCGCATAGGGAATTCCATCAAACTGGAAGCGGATGTTTTTTGCGCTGGCCGCGGCGGCCGCTGGGGCGTTGGTCGTCGTCGTCGGAGTCGGCGTTGGCGTCGGAACCAGCGTTGGAGCGGGTGCGGCCGGACTGGGAGTGGCGGGCACAGTGCCGGATTTCGGGCTGGCCGTTTGCGCGTGAGCAAACGGGTTGGGGACGCTCAGACCAAGACCCACGCTGAGGGCGAGAGCCAGACGGAAGGGCCGTTGAATGTTCATGGAGAAAAGGAGACGAAATTTAGAATTGGGCGATGCCCGGGGGCAGTTGCTCCGGTTTGAGTTTGTGCCGTTGGGCGAAGGTGCCACCGCGTTCGATGGCCCAATATTCATTACCGATACGCAGGATGACCCGGCTACCGGACAAAATGTTTTCCCGACCCGGGGTCGGCAAGGGGCGGTAATCGACCTGGACGATGACCCCGCCGGCGATGGTATCTCCGACCTTGTAGCGGACCGTTTTTTGCGCGGTGAGATCCCGGACGTGGATCTCCGACTCGCCGGCCCATTCTGACAGTGAGACGAGGCGATAGGCTTCTAGGCCGGGACTTCCCGGGGGAGGCGGTCGGGGTGGGGCCGGTGGCTGGCCTGCGGGTGGGGCCGGGGCCGGGCGTGGAATGTAGGGTCGCAGGAGATCACGAGTGATCATGGCGTCATAGGCGCGGCGCTCTGGGCTCTCGGCGTTAAGACGGGATTCGAGGTCGCCGCGTTCCACCTCGGGGCACGGCATGGGAACGAGCGTCAGGTATCGGAAACTCACCTTCACCCGGCCGGGTGCATCGGAGGGGGAGAGCGTGAGGCCATCGAGTCGATGGACTGGAGTCGCTCGGTCGAGCATGAAAATAAGATTCACCACCTGGTGCAATGGGCCGTCACCGCGGATGGTCCATCCGGTCTCCAAGGCGCCTCGGATCTTACGGGTGCCGGTGGGGAGGCGGCTAAAATCGGCCTCCCGAAGTCCACTGTTGATGAGGGTGCGTGTCAGCATTTCGCCGAACCGCGCACTGGCTTGGTCGATGTCGTCGGAGAAGGTGAGTGTGGCTGCGATCTTCACTTCGTCTTCGGCGGCGAAGTAGTCCCGGCGCTCTTTGGCCAGGCGATCGAGTTTCTCGCGGACACCCGCGATACGGCGATCGATCTCGTTCAGTGGCTTGAGAAAGATGCTGCGGCCGACGACGAAGAGGAGCACCAGACCCACCAACCCACCGATGAGGGTGAGGAGTTTCTTTTCGCGGTCGTTCATCGGGCTCCTCCTTTCCGGGGGGCTTCCAGGGAGACATCATCGGCGGGCCGGGCCGGCGGCGTGAGCTTGGTGAGGTCGAACTTAAGCTTGGACGGTACGGTGAGTTCCACGGTGGTGCGGAAGTTGTAGCCGTTGCGATCGGCTCCCGGCGTCACGGCCAGAGGTTTGACATCATAGCCAGCAGCGCGGAGCAGTCGGTCCACCTTGCCGAGGACCTCGCCGTTGCGGGCTTGGACTCCCAGTCGGATGGCTCGGTTGGGACCGAAGGCGACGCTGGTCAGGTAGATCTCTTCGCTCGGGGGCAGGACTGCGCTGAGGTAGGCGTAATGGTCCAGCCAATCGCGCTCCTCGGCCGACCAGGCTTTCAAGGTGGCCGCCTGTTGGATCATTTGTCGGTACACCGGGCGTTTCTTTTCGCCGGTGGTCAATTCGGTCTGAAGGGCTGTGAACGTGGCCTCGCGACGATTGATGAGGGTCTTGCGGACACCTAGAACGGCCGCCAAAAGAACCAGGGCCGCCGTCGCGCCGGCGATCATGCGAATTTTCCGCAGATCGGGAGGAGGGGTGGGACGCTTGGGATTAAGGAAGTCGAATTCCAGCCCCGCGGGATCGGTGGCTCCCAGAGCCAATCCGATGCTGGAAAATCCTCCCGCCACGGCCGCGGCCTCGGAAGAGTCTAGGCCCGACGAACGCGACAGGGTGACTGGGGGGACCTTGAAGCCGAGCCGTGTCTCGAGTGAGGCCGAGAGGGCTTCCTCGAGACCGGTGCCTCCGAGGATTAAAGCCGACTCAGGTTCTGTTCGGCCCGGGGTGCCACCAAATGCATGGAGGGTTCGTACCACCTCGATCGTTGCGGTGCGGATCCACTGTTCAGGCTCCGTGTCCTTGGAGGAGGGCATGGGCAGGCCCCGGCTGAAGAGTAGGGAGCGTCCTTCCAGAATTTCGATGCCCACCTCTTCTGACTTGATGGCGACCAGCGCACGCGGGCCGGTGTGAAGTCCGGGGGGCTCGTTGGCGGCTCGGAGGCAGGTGGCATTGGCCTGAGAGATCCAGCCGACGGCAGCTAGAGAAAGTCCGGCGGCCTCAGTCAACCGACGTAAGAACTCGAGCGACTCTTGCCGGGTGATGGCCACGAGCACCTCGACCCGATCCACTGAGTCGTTGGCTGCCCCAGTGGATACGGTGGTTGTTTCAGTGTCTGAAGCCAGGCGCGCGGGAAGTCTCCGAACAATCTGGAAGTCGATGATCGCCTCATCCAGTCGAAAGGGGAGATCGCGCGCCACCTGGAAGCGCACGAGTGCAGCGATGGTACCGGTCAGGCCCGTGTCGGGGACGACCACGGTGCGGAGGATGACCTGAGAGCGACCGATTCCTAAAACCACTGGGCCTGGCTTGATCCGGGCTTTTGCCAGCGTCTTGGCGATGGCGGATCCGAGAACGGAGGCATCGGCGCGATCGGCATTCTCAGGCAATTCCAGAGGGAAAGACCGAACCTGATCGATGCGGCTGGAGTTGCCGGATCTCGAGGCTTCAGCGATTCGAAGGGTGAGGCCATCGATCTCGAGACCCATGGCCGAGGGGAGCCCTCGGACGGTGGGCCGAGAGCCTGCCGCTCCAGGGATGCGGGAGCGGATCTGTCCGGTCAGTTCTTTGAGGGAAATACCCATGTTTCGTTGGACTCAGGAATCACTGCGAGACTGCCACATCCTTCGGCGCGTCGCCAACACCCGACGCTAGCGACGGGCCGCTTATTTCAGCTGATTTTTTGGGCGGCCCGGGTGGTTTTGAAGCGCAGACGATCGTGTCGGCCATCCAGCGGGCCCTACTTCGGCTCAGGGCTGCGGCCGATTTGCTGGTTTTGCACCGGATCCAGAGGGTTTTTTGGCCTCTGAAGACGAGGCGCCTTCCTCGGATTCCAAAGCGATAGGGAAGGGCAATCCCAAGCGGGTGAGATCGCGAAGATAGACCAGTCGGGCCGGTTGGCTGGCGGTGTCGATCACCGCTTCTAGGACGCGGAACCGACCGGATCGGGCCCCGTAGCCGACGACGTTGAATCGAAACTGGAGACTGCGCGTTGTCAGGAAGGGAGCGATCTCTCGGAATTTTTCGGCCTCAACCACATTCTCCACATGGATCCACGCGGTGGAACTGCGACGCTCGGCGGGCAGGTTGCGGCGTGCTGAGAGGATGCTTTCGGCCAGAGCGTTGTCGATGCCGGGCACGAGTTGGAGGACGCTGGTCGGTGCCGTGTTGACGTTGATGCGTCCTACCAGTTCGGCCTCCGCTGAGCCGGTGAAACGGTCGAGGGTCATCCCGAGCGAATCCTTGCCGATGCCGGTGGGTACCGCCCGTTCCGGACTGTCGGGTCCGCTCAGGGAAATTGTGGCATCCAGGAGTTCTGCGGGATCCATGATTACGCTCTTGGAGGATCCGAGTTCGGACACGAATGCCACGAAGGCCGGTGGCAGATCGTTTGTCTCCGTCAGTTTTGCGCCCGGGGTGTTTAGGTTGAAACGGCGCTGCCCGTTCTTGTCGGAATTGGGTTCCCGGGAATAGACCGTGAGCAGCGGAAGCAGCCCCGGTTGGAGACGCCCATCGGCATCGTCGGGTGGATCGCGTTCGTCACCGTCGTCCTCGTTGGGATCGAGCGAAAAGTTGCGATTGGCATCCTCGCCCAGAACAACCGAAGGAGTGAATCCGCGGACCAGCAAGAGCTGCTCAATGGTGGACAGCGGGCCGTTGTGTATTCGATAAGGCTGGGGCAGCGCGTTGTAGTATTCTTGTTCGGCGCCTTCCGGTCGGGGTACCTCATCGGCATCGAGAAAATCGAGCAGTGCGTCGGTGAGCGAGGTCTTCATTCCGGGCAGACGACTGACCATCGAGGTGGTGGCCGAGTTGAGGTTGAGTTTGGACGCCTCGTCGGTCAGTCCGAAGCGAATGCCGCCTTCGGGGTTGGCGGAGTAGAGAGTCCAACGCCACTCGTCGGTGCCGTCGTCGTAAAGCACGCGATCTTTGAATCGCTCAGGGGCGTCCATCCAGGTCGTGTCTCCAGGTTGAAATGTCGGAGCCAGACGCATGGCCTCACGAACTCCGCTCATCGCGGTCGCCCAACCTTGTTCGGAGGTTGAACCCGTGGCTCCGGCGGTCTCCTCCGAGCGCATCCGAAACATCACGCTCAGGGCGATCATTGACAGGAGCATGACGACGATGAGCACGCCCACGAGGACGAACCCTGTGCCTCTCCGGACCGTGTAAGACTCGGGAGGTTTCATAGGGCCGATGGCGCGTCAGTCGTTGCCGGCTCGAGCTCTGTTGAAGACGGTGTCAGCGCCGCAGGAAGTGCGATGACCCGGCGGAAAACTTCGAAGGGATATTCTTGGCTGGGGCCACCTTCGGAGTCGGCCGTATCGCTCGTGGACTCCTCTTCGATGGGTTCCAAACCGAGGGAAATTTCGACTGCGGTTGGCGGTTGGGGTTTATCCCAACGGGTCTGCCAACGGCTTCCATTCCAGTAGCGGAATCGCAGGTAAGCAATGGCCTCGGAGAGCGGAATTCCTCCGGAGGGAAGGATCGAGTTGGTGCTGTTTCCAGATAGCGGTTCCATCTCCGTCAACAGGTTGGTCGACACGGGGGCGCTGGCGGTGTGGGTTCGCTCCTGACGGAAAAGCCCCGGCTGATTGGTATCGGAGGACCACCGGTAGGAGACTTCCACCCAGTCGGCTTCAACGATGCTGGCACGGCCAAGATTGCCCCCGCGCCACGGGGCTTTCGATGGCACGGCCGTGTGAAGGATTCTCAAAGATCGGGAATCCCCAGAAAGGATCGAAACACCCGCGGTGCTGGGCGGAACAGTCCTCAACTCGGTGCTGACTCGGTCCATGACCAGACGGACCGCGGACAAGGCATCCGCCTTGCGCAGGATCTCCTCTCGGAGGACGGCGGCCTGCTGGTAAAACATCAGGACACCCGTGAACAACCCGACACCGATGACAATTGCGAGAACCACCTCGATGAGGGTGAAGCCTCGGAAGCCTACGCCGTTGTGGACGGAGATCTTCATAGGGCTGGTAAGGTTTCGTCCGAAAGAGGTTCCTCGGAGGTGGAGCTCGCCCTCGAAGGGGTGAGGATGACTTGGGCGAGTCGGCGCACCAGTTCCGGATCCGCGTGGCGGATGACGATTTCGTGCGGCGATCCCGGCGTGTCACCACCGGGCGGGATGATCTGCCACGTCCAGTTGGTGAAGGGGGCTTCGAAGGGAGCCGGTCCGAGGACGGCCGGCGAGCGAAGGCCCGTTTCCAGTTCGGCAATGACCGATGCTGCTAGGTTGTCGGCGTGCACGCCGAGCCTCAGGCGTTCTTCGCTGTCGATTGCTGATCGGAGTGCGCTGCTGACGACCGCGGCGGCGGCGACGAAGAGAACCAGTGCCAACACCACTTCCAGCAACACCGCGCCTTGGGCCGGTCTGGGATGAATGTGGGACCGATTCAGCATCACGGGAACTGGGAACTCAGAGAGAAGACGGGGCGATGCTGCCGCAGAAGGAAACGGTTTAGCGTCGGGCTTTGCTCG
>Ga0209596_1003830_pt1 | contig 11665 bp, 21 predicted proteins | sample M_130807_MF_Meta_FD_187314 | JGI IMG/M metagenome (GOLD analysis project Ga0209596, IMG submission 187314) | Freshwater microbial communities from Lake Montjoie, Canada to study carbon cycling - M_130807_MF_MetaG (SPAdes) (version 2) | ecosystem: Environmental > Aquatic > Freshwater > Lake... | reverse complement strand
AGAATGTTCTGGTTCAGGTACCATCTTTAAACATGAAGAGAGTCAATATGGTGAACATATAGGTGACTTAACTGAGCTTTATCTTGATCTTCCTAATAGAGCAGAGAATAGATTTACAGATGCTTACACAAAGACATTTGACATCAGGATTGGTAGACCAGTGAGTATGCCTATGGAGAAATGCAGATGGAATACTGATGATTGTGGTTCTGCAGGCTTACACTTCACTAGTGATGAGATTCACTATGTAGGATGTGGTGATACGAGTGTTCTCGTACTTATTAATCCAATGAAGGTTGTAGGTATTGGTGAGTCTAAAGGTAGATGTTATGAGTATTTACCAATTATGACTGTTCCTACAGATGAAGCAACAGAGATTTTACATGACCTAGACTTTGATACACTAGAGTTGGATGAGTCTTATGCTGTACGTGAATTAGATAACTTAGTTGAGAAAGCTAAGGAAGGATTCACAGCTGAAGCTAAGAAGTATGATTTCAATCTCCCTGCCCTATCTGCTGTAGAAGTTTATACAATTGTTAAGAGTCTTGATGAAATTAAACAAGAAATTTCTAAAAGAATTGTAGAAATAGATTAAATTTGTAGTCCCAGGGATAAAACCCTGGGGCTTTAAATAACATATATGATAAAGAAAAATGCTTCAAAGAGAAGAGCTAAGATACCTAGAGCTAAATCTCCTAAAGTGAGAAATGGTGGTACTATGACTGAATCTGCTTTTTGGAGCTTTATAAGAAGTGCATTGAGAAACAAATCTAGATGGTGGAAACCTATTACAGAATGTAAGCTTAAAGCTAAGCGTGCATATAAAGGACCAAACAAAAGACAAAGATTTGAATATCAATGCAATGCATGTAAAAACTGGTTTGCAGAGAAAAACATTAATGTAGACCATATTATACCTGCAGGATCATTAAACTGTGCACAAGACTTACCAGGATTTGTAGAGAGATTGTTCTGTGAGACAGATAATCTACAAGTGTTGTGTGAGAAATGTCATGATATTAAAACTAAATTAGATAAAAAATGAGTGAAAAGCAAGTAAAAGTGTCTATTAACAGACAACCATCATTCACTGAAATATGGTATGAGGGATCTGTTGAATATGATGGTAGAACATTTATGTTCTGGCTTATTAATCCTAGAGGGTTTGATGAACAAGGACGTGAATATGAAATGGAAGTTAGATGGTGGTTTAAACAGGTGCCTATGGAAGTGAGAAAAATGAGTGAACAAATTATTAACGATTTTAAAGATGCAAAAGATGATAGTTCAAACAGTACACGAGATTCTAAATCCATTTGATGTAGAAGTTAAACAATTGGGATATGGTGTGGCACTATTTATGATTGTAGGTAGTATTCACTCTAATCCTCAGTTTATTATAAGGTTTTATAACACAGGACAGCTTAGAACTGTAGATCAAAATGATATTTCTGTATATGGTAATCCCACTGCAGGAGAAAATTTAGATCCTGATGTTGTAAGTAAGTTACCAGCAAACGCAAGAAGAAACACAGATTTTTTAAAAAAGTAAAATTAGAAAGAACATGATACAAGGACAGACAAAGACAGAAGCTCAATATAGAGCAGTTATAATGGATAGTTCCTCAAGTTTGAAGGAATTCTCTCAAAATAGAAAGAAATATCACAAGAAATACATCCTAAATGAGGTTGTAGAAGAAGAAGACAGCAAAGCTTCTGTAATTGGAAGACTAGTAGAAACATTATTACTAGAAGATCATTTATTTGATTCAAAGTTTCACATGTCTGTTATTACTAGTACACCAACAGGACTTATGTTAGATTTTGTAGAAGCATTATATAAGCACACAGCTGCAGCTACAAATGAAGATGGTATATTAACTAGAAGCTTTGAAGATTTATGTAAAGATGCTTATGTAGATTCAGGATTTAAGATTAAACTAGAGGCTGTATTGACTAAGTTTATAGGATCTGATGCTGAGGTTTATTACAAAGAAATCAGAGAGGTGAGAAGCAAAGGGCTCACTGTTATTACCACCCAAGATGTCACAAATGCTGAAAAAATTGTGACAGAATTGAAGACTAATCCTATTACAGCAGAGATTGTAAACTTGGTTAATAGTGCACAATATTCTGTACATAATCAGTTACAAGTGGAAGGTTATGATGTATTTGGTCATATGTTTAAGTCTATGATGGATATGGTACATGTAGATCATGCAAATAAGATTGTACAAGTGTATGATCTTAAATGTACATGGTCTGTAGAAAACTTCTATGAAGAGTATTATTTATATCGTAGAGCATACATCCAAGGATTTCTTTATCACAAGGCTGCAGAGTCTTGGGCTAGTGAAATGGGTTATGGAGATTACAAAATACTTTACCCTAAGTTTATTGTATGTGACAGCACAAATTATAACTCTCCATTAATTTATAAAATGTCTGATATAAATATGGTGGATGCTCGTGCTGGATTTGAGCACAAGGGAAGAGAATATCCAGGTGTTGCACAACTTATTGAAGACCTTGATTGGGCTATTGAGAATGACAAATGGAACATTTCTAAAGAAAACTATATTAATAATGGGGTTGTAAAACTAGCATAGAATGGAGATAAAAAAGACCATCACTAGTATATTTATTGTACCAACGCTGAGTATTGGAAAAGAAAGGCTGTTGGACAATGGATATATTAATGGATATATAAAAGATAAGAGAAGAGAGGTACAATATGAGAATTCTATATATCTTCTGTTTAGACCTGAAAACTTAGATAAATTCAAAGGTTTTTTAGATGAAGAATATGAACGTACGAAATCTATTGTAGATGATTATGATTATGAAGATGGGTTTGTGGTGGTTGTTTATGTTTTAAATTCAAGACTTGATGCTGATATTTCTCTTGTAAAACAGGGTAAATATTCCCAAACTTCTAAGAAATTCCAAGAGATTTTCCCTAAAGTTGTTAAAATAAAGAGAGCTGGCTATTCTAAAGATGAAATAAGTCTTCAGTTTAGAGTGTTTAATAAAACAGACGACTTAAGACAATTTTGGGAAGATAAATTTGGTGTTGAGTTTGATGAAGATATGGAAGTATGGGGTGGATTTATTGAAGAGGATGAAATTCTTAACTTAGATAAAATTAAAGAACATGTATAACAAAGACATACTAGATGAACTAGTAAGAAAATTTGGTGAAGAAAAGACAATTATATTCTGTAAAATGGAATCTGTTAAAAATGCTATGCTTTATGATGGAGCAGAACAAAAGCACTTTCCTGAGCCTAATGAATGGGCATTTGAAAGAGATTGGTGGGCAGAAAATGCCAAAAAATTAGAGGACACTAGATTTAGTAAACAAATTAAAATTGATAAAAAATGAACGCTCAAGAATTATTAGAAACTTATGGTAAAGCAGCAACTGTTGTTAAAGCCTACTATCTAGAGAAATTTCTAGAATCCATGAATACAACAGATGTTCCTGAGAACTTTAAAGAGTTTGCTAAGGATAAAGGTATTGATAATGATACAGTTGCAAAAATGATAGAATTAGCCCCTAGAACGTTATTTGATGTATTTGATGCCTATGAAGTGTACATAGAAATATTGGTAGATTATACAGATGGTGCAAAATTTACATATGGTGTTATAGAGGGTAATGAAATGAATACAGAGTCTACTATCTATAACAGTAGAATAGAGGCTGAGAAGGTAGCAATTGAGAAAGCGTTTCAACTTTTAAATGATAATTTATAACTAATTTGATTAGTTAGAATTTTTAAAATCTCTTGGTTTATATGAAGGGTTGCACTATATTTGCGACCCTTCATTTTTTAACAATTAAAACACAAATTAACATGGATTTAGGATTAGAAGCGTTAAGTAAAATCACAGTGTTTAGCAAATACGCTAAATACCTCCCAAAACTTAAACGTAGGGAAACTTGGGATGAAATAGTGGACAGATATCAAGAGATGATGACCAATAAATATCCTAATCTAAAGGTGGCAATAGTAGAGAGTGCTAAGTTTATCAGAGAGAAGAAGGTTTTACCATCTATGAGAGCTATGCAGTTTTCAGGTCCTGCTATGGAAGTGAATAACGCAAGAGGTTATAACTGTGCTTTCCTACCAGTTGATAGTTTATATAGTTTCAGTGAGACCATGTTCTTACTATTAGGTGGTTCAGGTGTAGGCTTTTCTGTACAGAAACATCATGTAGCTCAATTACCAGCTATCAAAAAGCAAGATAATTATAAGCATAGAAACTATCTTATTGAAGATTCTATCATGGGATGGGCTGATTCTGTAAAAATGCTAATGAAATTCTATTTTGAAGGAGGTCAAAAGCCTAAATTTGATTTCAGAGCTATTAGACATAAAGGTGCTCGATTGATAACAGCTGGAGGTAAAGCTCCTGGTCCTGAACCACTTAAGTTATGTCTATCACATATTGATGCTATTATGGAGAGAAAAGCAAATGGTGAACAACTATCTCCATTAGAAGCTCATGATATTATGTGTTATATAGCAAACTCTGTATTAGCAGGTGGAATTAGAAGATCAGCAATGATCAGTCTGTTTAGTCATGATGATGAAGAAATGATCACATGTAAGTATGGTAACTGGTGGGAACTTAATGAACAAAGAGGAAGAAGTAATAACTCAGCTGTTCTTGAAAGAGGAGAAGTGAGTGAAGAGGAATTCAAAGCTTTATGGAATAGAATTGAGGCTAGTGGATCTGGTGAACCAGGTATCTACTGGACAAACAATAAAGATTGGGGAACTAATCCATGTTGTGAAATAGGTCTTAGACCATTCCAGTTCTGTAACTTATGTGAGGTGAATGTATCAGATGTTGAGAATCAAGAAGATTTAAATAATCGTGTAGCAGTGGCTTCATTCTTTGGTACATTACAAGCAGGATTTGTTGATTTTCATTACTTACGTCCTATTTGGCAGAAGACAACAGCTAAAGATGCATTGTTAGGAATTGGTATGACTGGTATTGGTTCAGGTGAGGTGTTAAAATACAACCTAGAAATAGTAGCAAATACAGCCAAAACAGTTAATAGAGACATCTCTGCATTAATTGGTACCAACGAAGCAGCTCGTATTACATGTATTAAGCCTTCTGGGACCACTTCTCTAGTTTTAGGTACAGCTAGTGGGATTCATGCTTGGCATGCTCCATACTACCTTAGAACGATGAGATTCAATAAGTCTGAGGATTTAGCTATGTACCTGGAAATCAATCATCCTGAGTTATGTGAAGATGATGTGTTACGTCCTAAGGATACATTGTGTGTACGTATTCCTGTTGCAGCTCCTGAAGGAAGTATATTCAGAACTGAATCTCCTATAGATACATTAGAACGTGTTAAGAAGTTTGCTACAGAATGGATTTTGCCTGGACACATTAATGGTGATAACACACATAATGTTTCAGCTACAGTTTCTATAACAGATGAATGGCAAGCTGTAGGAGAATGGATGTGGGAAAATCGTGATTCTTATAATGGTCTCTCTGTACTACCTTATTTTGGAGGAAGTTATAAACAAGCTCCATTTGAGGACATTACAAAAGAGCAATACGAAGAAAAAATTATATCTTTACAATCTGTAGACCTTACAAAGGTGACAGAATTAGATGATAGTGTAGATTTTGGTCAAGTGGCTGCCTGTGCAGGTGGTGCTTGTGAATTGGCATAAAAATTTTGATGGGTGTTCTTTTCTATTTTTAATTGTGTAGCCCTGGAGTTTCTACTCTGGGGCTTTTTTAACAAAATAGTAGAAAAAAACCATTGAAATTAGGTAGAAAATTAGTAAATTTGTATACAAAAAACAATTAAATATGGCAAAAGCAGCAAAAGTTTCAGAGGCAACATCCTCTAAATTTCAAGAAGCATTAGATAAGCTAAACAAAGCTTATGGTGTAGGAACAGTTCTTACATTAGATAGTAAATCAAGTGGTGAATATGATGTAATCAGTACAGGAAGTATTGGTTTTGATAACATCACTCTTGGTGTTGGAGGTTTTGTAAAAGGAAAACTTTATGAATTAATGGGCTGGGAAGGTTCAGGTAAATCAACAATCTGTGGTCACGCTGTTTCTGAATGTCAAAAGAAAGGAGGCACAGTGTTATATATAGATGGTGAGCATGCTGTTGATAAGAAATACTTTGAATCAATTGGTGTAGATACATCTAAAATGTTAATTGCTCAACCAAGTTGTGGTGAAGAAGGTTTTCAAGTGGCTATGGATATGATTAACACAGGAGATATTGATCTTGTCATCATAGATTCAGACTCAAGTTTAATTCCTAAGAAGGTGTTAGATGGTGATGTTGGTGATTCATCTATTGGTAGAAAAGCATTATTAAATAGCAATGCATATCCAAAATTGAAATCAGCTTTATCAGAACATAATGTTTGTGTTATTGTTGTTAGTCAATATAGAGAGAAGATTGGCATGATGTTTGGTAATCCTACTACTACACAAGGAGGACATGCATTGAAATTCTACAGTGATGTAAGAATTGAAGTGAGTAAATCTTTAGGTAAGAATGGGGATGTAAACTATGGTAATATCACTAAAGTGAAATGTACTAAAAATAAAATGTCTTCTCCTTATAGAGTGCATTCATTTGATATTATATATGGACAGGGTATTGACAAGGTGGGTGAGATTATGGAACTTATTAATGAGTTTGGATTGGGAAGAAAGTATGGTCAAACTATGACATTTAATGATGTTAAACACAATCTTGAAGATTTTAAGAAAATGATTATAGACAATCAAGAATTCTATGATGAAATCAGAGCTAGTATTTTAAACAAAATTAATAACGCTGAAATTAAAACTGAAGAAAATGTTGAAGATTAAACTACAAAAAGTATCAGAGGATGCACATATGCCATTCAAAGCATCTTCTGATGCTGCTTGTTATGATGTGTATGCACATAGTATCACAAGCAAAGAAGATGGTAAGATGGCTGTAGGATTAGGATTCAAAACAGAAATCCCTAAGGGATATAAAGGTATATTAGTTCCACGCAGCAACTTAACTAAATCTTTTTGGATGATGAACAACTCTTTTGGTGTCATAGATGCTGATTATAGAGGAGAGTGGATGGCAATATTTACACAAATTCCTGTTCCATTAGGTTCTCATATGGGAAAAACATCATTTCCTTATAATGTAGGAGATAGAGTGGCTCAAATTTACTTTGAACAAGTTATACCTATATCATTTGATATTGTTCCTGAGCTTGAGATATCTGAAAGAGGGGAAGCTGGATTTGGTTCAACTGGTTTGAAATGAAGACACAATGTAAAACCTGTGGTAAAAACTGTGATGGAGAATATTGTTTTCAGCATAAACCTAGAAAACGAATTCCTACTAGTAATTTAACAAAATCTGTTAAAAAAGAGGAATCACTTCGGAATATATTTGAAATGAGAGACTTTTTCTTACAGTTATGGAAGAAAAGACCACATAAATCAGAGGTTAGTGGAGAATATTTAGCATCTGAACCATTACATGTATTCTTTCATCACATTTTACCAAAGGAAAAATATCCTAAAGCTTTATTAGACGAGGAAAATATCATACTTTTGACAATGTGGGAACATGCTAATGTAGAAGGCGATATATATAAATATGAAGAAATTAACAATAGACGTGAACAATTAAAAAAGAAGTATGAAATTAGTTAATTGGGCAATTGGTATAACAATAGTATCAATCGTAACATTTGGTATAATTAAACTTGTAGATAATTTACCAGAGGGTTTAACTACTAGATATCAAGTTTATACACTTAGAGGAGATACATTTGATCTTGATGTCACTGTGCTTGTTACAGAAGATGTAGCATTTGCTACTAAATTTGTAAAAGAAAATTTAGATTCTACAGTGACAATTAAGGATTTTGATGCAAGAGCTGTTTCTTTTCCTACAGATGCAGGAAGATCTCCTATTATATGGATGGCTAGCACAGATGATCAGGGTATTATAGCACATGAGATATTTCACACTGCTTTGAACATAATGTATTGGGCAGGAATGGATATTAACTCAGAGACAGAAGAAGCATTTGCATATGAAGTGCAGCATTTAACCAATTCTTTTTACAACCAAATAAATAAAATACAATGAGTTTATTCTTTTACACAAGAAAACAAGATGAAAAAGTCTATACGGACAGTTTTAACCTAAACAAGGTGATTAGGTCCATTCAAATGGCTGATAATGAATTATTAATCGTATTAGATGATTTACATGAGCGTTCTGAACAAGTACCTGATGTTAAAAACAATAAAGTGGTTGGTTCCAAAAGAGAACGTAACACTTACCAAACAGAAATTAGATTATACGATGAAGACATTACAAGATTTAACAATTTAAACAAATAATTATGCCTACATTATTAGGAAATCGCATCTATTTAGAGATGCCACCACAAGATGACAATAGTAAACTTATTGTGGACGATAACACAAAAGAAGCAGTACAAAGAGAATTGCTTAACAAGATGTCTAAATTAAAAGTGATAGCAGTTGGTACCATTGTTACAGAAATTAAGGTGGGTGATTGGGTATTGGTAGATCCAGCAGCTTTAAACAGAGCTACATTAGTTCCAATTAATGATAACGATGATCGTGTAATATTGGTATCACCATTTGATGTTATTCAAATTTGGTAATGAAATACAAAATTGTATTAAAGACTAGTCATAAACATACTGAAAGAATGGATAACTGCCTTGAAACGTGGTTATCTGCTCTTGATTATGTATGTCTTACAGATAAGCTTACAGGTAAGTATCCTGAAATATCAGGAAGTGATAAAGATGATTATAATAGCAATGAAGAGAAAACAGTCACCTTCATTAATCTAGTTAGAACAACTAACCAATTTGATACATATGATTGGTTAGTGTTTATAGATGATGATGCTATTCTTAACATTCCTTTATTTGAATCTATTATTACTCATCTAGACAAAACCAAGGTGTATGGTTATAGTATGAAAGGATCATACACAAAAGATCCTGAAATAGATTATCCATCAGGAGGATGTGGTTATTTTATATCTCCAGAACTTATCAAGAAGTGTGAACCAATGACTATAAAAGGTTATGGTTATGAAGATGTTTGTCTTGGTAAATGGCTACAGGAGAATAAGATAAAGATTACTAATAAATATATGGTTGATAATTTATTATGCCAGTTAAACTTAAATGGATGGTTTCCATTCCAAAGATATTTTAATGACCTTTGGAAAGAAGGAGATTCATATGTAGAGAAGATGATATCTACATTTACAGAAGAAGATGTTACCTTTTTACATAAACATGTAACACATCATTATATAAGACATAAGAGCTTTATGAAATATTTACACACCCTTCTAAATGAAAAAACCCTCTGAAATTAATCAGAGGGTTCTTTTTTGCTCCCATAAGGAGCAGACCTATAATACTGAGACTATAGGGGAGATTATTTTGAAAGTCTTTTCTTTGCCATTAGTCTTCCTTTTGTTCCAGCTTGACCAGCTTCCTTCATATAATTACCATTAATTGGCTTAGGAGGAGCTACCTTAGGTGCAGGTCTTGGTGTACCAGAGCCTTTAGCTTTACCTGCAGTCATTGGTTTTACTGATTTTGCTTGTTTACTACTTATTTTAGCTAATTTCATTAGCAACCATTTTTACATTTACCACCCATTTTCATCATTGCTTTAGGTGCTTTACTTGCTTTTTTCATAGCAATTGCTGTTGCAGCTTGTTTTTTCATTTTCATTCCGTTTTTAGCAATAACACCACGACCTTTAAGAATATCAGCCTTAGTGATTTTACCATCTTTATTTAAGTCAGGGAATGAACCACCAGATTTAGCTTTTTTCATTTTACCACCATTTTTTTGCATTTCATTAGGTGCATATTTACTTAAAAGTCTCATTGTACGTGTTTTACTCATATCTCCTACACCTCCAAAAGGACTAGAACGTTTCTTAGAAGGTTCATTAGAAGATTTACTTTTAAATGCATTAACTATATCTTTTTGTGGACCTTTAGATTCAAATTGTTTAGGAATAGAAACTTGCAGCTTTTTTGCAGCAGAACCACCACTTTGGTATTTCTTAATTGTTGCCATTTTATTTATTTTTTAATAGTTAATGTATCAATGTTAACAGAATCAGCTTTAACTGAATCAGCTTTAATCTCTTCTGGTTTAACACCAGTTCCACAAGCTGCTAATAATATAGCACCAATAAAAATTAATTTTTTCATTTATTTTTTAGTTTTAGATTTAATCTTTTTCTCTTGTTTTAACATAGCAGCTGTAGGTTTCTTTCCAGATCCTTTGTTAGCTCTGATATTATCCCACAATCCTCTTTTAGAATAAGAACCATCAGCACGCTTTAACATACCACCTGCTTTCATTGGTTTATTAGCTGGAGATTTACTTATTTCATTGGCTGATTGTTTAGCTACTTTTTTAGCTGCTGATTTAAGTATAGCTTTTCTATTGTTATCTAACATCTTAGCATACTCACCATTTGCATAGTTAGACTTAGACTTTGGAATCATCTTTCCTGGGAACATTTCACTTTCAACCATTCCTTTAGGAACATTTGTACCTGTCTGAGCCCTTTTCATAATTTTTGCCATATTAACATTTCCATTTACGAAGTGACTTATTAATTCTGCTATTAGGATCGTTGGCTGTTTTAGAACTTGTAAGTTTCTTTTTCATACCCCCCATTCTAGCACAGAATGATTTCTTTCTAGATCCTCCCTCAGGTTGTGGAGCTTTTAATCCAGGTTTGCCAGGGTTAGCTCTATTATAAGATGCTCTACCTTTAGCATTTAAACCACCTGCAGGATTCTTACCTTCTTTTCTTTGCCACGCTGGGCTTTTTGCTGTTGCCATAATTAGGATTTTCTCTGTGCCATTTCTTTACAGAAGCAACACCTTGTTTAACAGTTTTAGCTTTAGATTTCTCAGTGAGATTTATCTTATCCCACTTACCAGCAGAAGGACCAGCTGTATGATCTACAACTATATCCCCTTTATTACCAATTCCTTTATCTACCTTCTTCTTAAATACCTTATGTGTTTGACCACCAGCTTTAACAATGGCTTTTATCTTACCACCATTCTTTAATGATGTACCATCTTTCTTTATAAGATGACCATTAGGAACAGGAGTGATGTCACCACCATTTTTCAAAACCCTCTTACCTACATAAGCTGTAGCTTTTTGTGGATTCCAGGGACCAGGTTTCTTAATACTAGCCATTTATAAAATTTGAAAAGCTTGTTGTAAGAGATGTCCAAGTTGAACCAGTTCTTACTTCCAATGAATTAAAATTAATAAATGCAGAATAACCATCATCAGCATTAATGAATGTACCACTAAACAAATATAAATTGTTTACAGATCCTAATGCAGGAATGATTGTATTATGTAAGATGTTATAACTTGCAACTCTTATAAGTTCTGTAGCTTGAATCATATTCTCTGAATATGTGTGAGAATTGTAATAAGCATAAGAAGCATAAACAATCAATGCAAGTTGATATCTTTGATAATTGTTTATAAAAGGAGCATTTGTAGCCACTGGTGCAACACCATTTAATGTAATTGC
>Ga0209596_1003828_pt1 | contig 11666 bp, 6 predicted proteins | sample M_130807_MF_Meta_FD_187314 | JGI IMG/M metagenome (GOLD analysis project Ga0209596, IMG submission 187314) | Freshwater microbial communities from Lake Montjoie, Canada to study carbon cycling - M_130807_MF_MetaG (SPAdes) (version 2) | ecosystem: Environmental > Aquatic > Freshwater > Lake... | reverse complement strand
CGACCACGTCGACAACTTCGACCACGTCGACAACTTCGACGACTTCGACCACTACGGTTCCGCCAACACCTCTGCCTGTTGCGACATCTATGACTGCTGGATCAGCCACAATCGTGTCTGGAGGTTCGACGACAATCACTCCAGTGTTCTCGCGCGGCACAGCAACGGTGAATCATTCTGTCGGCACGGTGAGCTCTGGCGTTAGCTTTGAGGTCTCGCCCACGGTGGCGACCACGTACACCTTGACTGTTACTAATTCCGACGGGGCAACAGCTACTACGACCGTCACGATTGTAGTGAACTCACTTTCCATCACTACACAACCGCAGTCTGTAACAATAAATAGCGGACTACTGGGTCATTTTTCTGTAGTTGCATCTGGAACAGGAATCTTGTCGTATCAATGGTCGAATTCTCAAGGAATTATCGATGCACTGAATGCGCGATCAGATTTGTTTCAAACTGGTGCAGGAGAAACGTATTCGGTCACAGTCACAAGCACATTGAATGGCACGACCGTATCGAAAACATCTAATACTGCTGAACTATCTGTCAATGCGGTGACCATAACCACGCAGCCACAAACTGTCACGATTGCTGAAGGTGGTACGGGGACATGCACCGTACGTGCGACTGCAACAGGGGTTCTGAGTTATCAGTGGTACTTAGATGATGTTCTCGTTGAAGGGGGGACAAGCAGGGATCTTCCAGTATCGACAGAAAGTGGTTGTAAAGTGGTGGTCACTAGCACCCTGGCAGGTCTCACTGTCGATGCATATTCAAGTTCGGCAATCGTGTGGGTTAACTCCGCTGTAATCACATCGCAACCAACTGACAGCGTGTTTACTGCTGGAAGCTATATGCCGATTTCAGTTGGCTTGCAAAGCGGCAAGACCGGCCAATCTTTCACTTATCAATGGTTCAGAGACGGGGCTGCAATATCTGCTGCAAATTCGGCAACATACAATGCGTCGATTGCGGGTTCGTATTTCGTTGAAATAACTGCAACGATGAATGCAACAGTGTCGACTAAAAATTCAGCAACTGTCACGGTGTCGTCAGTTGCTGCACCACTGATTGCGTCTTTTGTCACCGGAAGTTCACGAATTGCTCGTGGATCATCTACAACAATCACGGCTGTATTTAGTGGGGGCAGTGCAATAATGACTCCTGACAACACGGTGTTGTCATCTGGAGTCGCGGTTACTGTTTCTCCGACCGTAAGCACAACCTATTCTGTGACCGTAACCAATGCTGCTGGCGCGACATCGATATCAACAACGTCCATCATTGTCGAAACTGGCAGTGTCTCTGCGCTTTCCAGTCAACTATCGCAATTCCACCTACAAGGTTCATCGATTCGTTTAGGAGATGGAAGAGTCTTGATCCTTGGTGGAGCAAGTAAAGTCGCTGAACTGTTTGATCCGACGACTAATGCGTTCTCTAGTACTGGATCCATGATTGTTCAACGGTTTGCGCCCGCTGTAGTGCTTCTTGCCAATGGGAAAGTACTTGTGATGGGTGGCTACTCCAATCAAATTAATTACCCCGCTATTCAGTCAGCCGAGTTATTCGACCCTGCAACCGGAATTTTTAGCTCCACAGGCAATATGACCGAAGCACGTTCGGGGCCGAATGCTGTAGTTCTCGCCAATGGAAAAGTCTTGGTAGCAGGGGGACAGGCAGGTAGTTCATACCTTCAGTCGGCTGAACTATACGACCCTATTGCGGGCACTTTTGCTTCCACGGGACTGATGAATGTTCCTCGTGCAAGCGCCACGGCAACTTTATTGCGCGATGGAAATGTACTCGTAGCGGGTGGTCAAAATTATGGTGGAGGGTCATACCCTCGATTGTCCTCGGGGTCGATTTATAACACCGCCAGTGGCTCTTGGACCGCAACTTCCAACTCAATGATTACCGCCCGCAGTGAAGCTAGCGCTGTCGTTCTGTCTGATGGCCGTGTGTTGATTGTTGGAGGAATGCAAACAAATACGGTCGCGTTGGCATCGACAGAGATTTTCGACATGGCAACGATGTCATTTGTTTCGTCTACTCCGACGATGGATTCCTCACGGGTTCGTTCTGGAGTTGTGGCATTGTCTGATGGCACTGTGCTAGTCATCGGAGGTAGCAACGGTGTTAGTTCCAACTATGACTCTCTCTTGTTGTTTGACCCCACGAACAATTCCTTTACCCATCTTGCGGCGGTATTGACATCGACGCGACAAAACGTTTTGGCAACATTGCTTTCAGACGGTCGTGTCCTCATTACTGATGCATGGAACAAGACTGCGTTCTTGTATACGCCCTGATGACAAAGACACCGCGCATCATCTATACATTGAGTTGGTCTCTCGAATTTGGGACGTTCAACGGCTTCACCAAGATATTGAGTTTGATTTCTCGTAAGCATTACTGATCGCTTTTGAAATCTGAACCTATTTTTCCGACAGATTCGGAACGAGTCTGTGTCACTTTGACACAGCAAAATTGTTCAAAGCCTTGATTGATGCGCTGCTCAGCGTTATTACCTAAGATTCACACCATCTTCGAGGGCACCTCAGAGATTCAGCAGCTGGTGATTGCTCGTGCAATCTCCGGCTTGCGAGTGGAGTAATTCACAGCCTGAATTCGGTTATTTCAATTCATGATCAACAAATATTTGGGTGCTAAGTCCGTAACATAAGAGGTCTTATGTCAATTCTCCCCAATGCTGCATTTTCCATCGCTCTCGATTGTCAGCTCGACAATGTGCCGGGCACCCTTGGGCGGTTGTGTGCCGCCATCGGTGAAGCAGGCGGAAACATCGGAGCTCTTGATGGGTTTGATGTTCGTGGTCCAGTTCTTCGCCGCAGTCTTGTAGTGCACTGTCGAAATGAAGAGCATCAAAGCGCAATCGTCGCAGCAGTGCAAAAACTCGATGGCGTCACAGTTCTCGATTGGTGGGACCGAACATTTCGCATGCATGAGGCCGGAAAGATTGAAGTCATCAGTACGGCGCCAGTGAATGACCGTGATGATTTGTCAATGGCATACACGCCAGGCGTTGCTCGCGTATGTACTGCAATTGAAAATGATCCATCGCTCTCACATAAGTACACCATCCGCAAGAACACTGTTGCCATTGTGAGCAACGGAACTGCGGTGCTCGGACTCGGCGACATCGGCCCAGAGGGAGCAATGCCTGTCATGGAGGGCAAGGCACTCCTGTTCAAAGAGTTTGGTGGCGTTAACGGTTTCCCCATTTGCATCAATGCTCGCACTGCTGATGAAGTTGTCGATTTTGTACAACGCATCGCACCAACATTTGGCGGAATAAATTTGGAAGACATTAAAGCACCAGAGTGTTTTGAAATTGAAGAACGGCTTCGTGCAAGTCTTGACATCCCTGTATTTCACGATGACCAACACGGCACAGCAGTGGTCACATTGGCGGCATTGTGGAATTCATTGAAAATCACAGGCAAGAAAATGGAAGACCTCACAGTTGTTATCGCCGGCGTTGGTGCTGCGGGTGTTGCCATCGGCAAGATTCTTCTCAATGCCGGTATTGGCGATGTCATTGGCTGCGATCGCGTCGGTGCCATTTACACCGGTCGAGGTGAAATGAACTCTGCAAAAGAATGGTTTGCAGCAAACACAAACTCTTCACGAAAGATGGGAACCATTAGTGACGTCATGAAAGGTGCAGACGTATTTGTTGGAGTGAGTGGACCAGATCTCATCACTGCAGCCGATGTGCGTTCGATGGCAAAGAATCCCATTGTGTTTGCAATGGCAAACCCAAACCCAGAAATTCGTCCAGAGCAGGTCGATGGTCTTGCTGCCGTTATGGCAACGGGGCGCAGTGACTATCCGAACCAAATTAATAACGTGCTTGCATTCCCTGGCATCTTCCGTGGCGCACTTGACGCAAATGCAACAGACATCACTGAAGGCATGAAATTGGCAGCCGCAATTGCCATTGCCGAGTCGGTTACCGATACCCAGTTATCGCCAGATTTTGTTGTGCCGTCGGTGTTCGACAGAACAATCGTTGAGCGTGTGGCACCAGCGGTCGCTGCAGCTGCAATAAAAGATGGTGTCATTCGCAAGTCGTAGAACGGGTATCGCCAGAGCGTTCTCTGGCTTGCGCATTGAATAACTCCCCCGAAAACGCCTAGTTGGACCCAAATTAAAGGGTCTAGAGAACTCAGGATCGCGGGCGGGTCGATTTCTAAGACAAAGTGAAAAAAGTTCACCCTGTAGGTGTATATTTTTCACCTGTGGGAGTTTTTCGAAATAATCTAGGCCGTTACTTGCCTCGGCGGCGGATGTCCATTGCAGTCCTGTCCATTGTCACACTCTGCACTCTCTTGCCATTCTCACCAGTCGTCATGCCAGCACACGCCCTTGCACCAACTGTGATCAACGTCAGCTCTACAACCGCCGATGGCGGCTACGGAAAGTACGATGTCATCGCCGTCACGGTCCAGTTTTCGGCACCAGTAACGGTGACGGGAACCCCTTACATTTCTTTGGAGACTGGGGAATCCGATGCGAACGTCAACTATTCATCGGGCAGCACTACAGATACGTTGGTGTTCAATTACACCGTGGCGGCAGGACATGCTGCAAGCGACCTCGACTACAAAGCTACGTCCTCGTTGTCTGGGACGATAAAACTCACATCCAACAGTGCCCAATCGGCAACAACAACCCTCCCAGCGCCAGGCGCGTCAGGATCACTTTCTGCGAACAAGGCAATCGTGATTCAAAACTTCTCATTCTCGAATCCGCAGACTAATCAAGACACCGGTCTGGCACGGGACCCCAATTCGGGAATCTTCTTTCTTGACTCCGGTGGGGCAGGGATCTCGAGCGTCTCTGCCGACACGGCCACACTCACGGCGAGCTGGATTTCTGCGGCCAACTATCCAGACCATTTTAATGTCTACGGGAACACTCTGTATTGGAACACTGCAGGTACGACTGGCTACAAAGCACCAATCGACACCAAAGTGGTATCCACATGGGCAAATGCATCAAAATCTTTTGACTCATTTGTACGCGATAATGGCATCAACTACATCACGAATCAGTCAGAGAGAAAGATCTACAAGATTCTGGATGCCTCACCAACTACGGCGACATTGGTGGCAACACTTCCCAGCGCTGCAACTGGCGTGTTTTCCATGTACAACGCATCTGCTGTTGGAAGTGTTTTGGCACTCGACGGTACAACCGGAAATGTATACACGGTTGATACGACGACGGGCACGAGCAGCGTGTATGCAAATCTCAACAAGTGCAATGGAGGGTCTGCTGCTTCGTTGAGAGGCATGGTTCGACTCGTGGACGGCACTGAATACTTTAGCTTTTACTCCCCTTCCGATGTGATCGGACGGCGGGCAACCGATGGCACGATCACCTGTCCAACATTGATGGACTCAGGCGCCTTGAAATACTCATATAACCGAGCGAATTTTCAGATGACTGCAGATAGCAGTGCGTTGTATTCGGTCACGAGCGTTGACAATATGGGCGACCGCAGCGGATTCATGAAATTCACTCCCAATTTTGCTTGGGGTGGTGCCGAGGAGTCTCATAGCGAATCAGCTGATACGACTGCGCCGACGGTGACGTTAGCGGCGTCCGCTGCGACTTCGGCGTCGGCGACGATCACCTTCACGGTGACGGGTAACGAGGCAATTACGTGTTCAACGTTGTCAACAACATCAGGAACTGATTTTGCTTTGACAAATATTTCGGCCCTAACAGGAATAGTTCAAACTTCGTCAACGGTGTGCACGGTGACTGCTACATCAACAGCTTTGGCTGATGGCGTTGCAGTCGTGTCGACACTTACTGCCGCCGGATCATTTTCGATGACTGACACCGCTGGTAACGCTCAAACAACACTCACTGGTTCACCACAAACAACAACTGTCACCAGCACCGACACGACTGCGCCGACGGTGACGTTGGCGGCGTCTGCTGCGACTTCGGCGTCTGCGACGATCACCTTTACGGTGACGGGTAACGAGGCAATTACGTGTTCAACGTTGTCAACAACTTCGGGCACTGATTTTACTTTGACAAACATTTCGGCCCTAACAGGAATAGTTCAAACTTCGTCAACGGTGTGCACGGTGACTGCTACATCAACAGCTTTGGCTGATGGCGTTGCAGTCGTGTCGACACTTACTGCCGCTGCATCATTTTCGATGACTGACACCGTTGGAAACGCTCAAACTACTTTGACCGCTTCGCCGAAATCAACAACCGTCACCATTGCAGCAGTCACAACAACGACCGCAGCGCCAGCGCCGACAACAACAACGACTGCAGCGCCAGCGTCGACAACAACAACGACTGCAGCGCCAGCACCGACAACAACAACGACTGCAGCGCCAGCGTCGACAACAACAACGACTGCAGCGCCAGCGTCGACAACAACTTGGTCGATGGTTGCTTCACCCAATCCAGTCAAGATGGGGCAACAGTTTGTCCTTACTACGACTATTTCGTGTGGTCAACAGATGAGTACTTCTGCTTCTCCGTATTATCCGAGCATGTATTACATGGTGAAGTCGTCGCCACGACTCAATGGTGTTTATGGTGCGCCGTCGCTTTCTAATAATCGGCGTACTGCGACTTTTAGTGTCACTCTTACTGCGCCTGCAACTCAAGGCGATTTTGATATGTATGCTTATGGTCGGGATAATTCGGCGGGTAGTACATGCACAGGGGATTCAAACAAGTTTTCTAACTCTGCAACTACTCGCTTAACTGTTCGCGCAACGCCGACTGTTACAACGGTGTCGCTCATTGATGGACTTATCTTTACGACAATGTCAGAGACAACCGGCTCGTGCACCTCTTGGTTTGTTCGAAGTAATGTTCGGTATGCGCATCAGTTCACTGCCGGCGGAGCAGTGACCATTACTTCGGCCACAAATCAACTAAGCACTCGGCAAAAATATCCATCTTCTACAAAAGTTGTCATCTGGTCAAATGTCTCAAGCAAACCCGGTACACAACTCGGATCTCTGACCTGGCAATCCACTAGTGCAGGTAATGTGGCAACGTATGCCGGCTCAGTGTCGTTGTCAGCCGAAGGAACCTATTGGTATGAAGTGCAACCGACTGCAGCAATTGCTAATCACTATTACTGCTCAACTGCTTCAACGTCTCAGACAGGTAGCGCGAGTAGATGGCTGCAAATGAAGACACTATTTGCGTTGGGATCCGACAGTTCTTCGTGGACAACATTTTCTGGAACGCCTTATCAGTACCCATTGTTATCACTTTTTGGTACCCAAGCTGATACGACTGCGCCGACTGTTACAACAGTTGCTATTGCGACAACCGTCCCGACAACCGTCCCGACAACCGTCCCGACAACCGTCCCGACAACCGTCCCGACAACCGTCCCAACGACCGTTGCGACGAGTACTTCAATCGATCGATTGCGGTCGCTTGGTGGGTTTAGCGCGCTAGCGCCGTTGTCAACTACGACTATTGCACCAGAAATCATTCGTTCTGTTTCGGCTGAGGGGCCAATCACTATCTCGTCTGAGGTTCGCCGTGTGACAATTCCGGTCTCGGCAATTCAGACATTATTTAACTCAATTTCACCCAAAGACATCGATGCAACACTGGTGTCAATGAGAGCCAGTGACGGGAAGTGGAAGACCGTCAGGGCAGTAGATGTGAAAGACACAAATATTGAACTCACTGATAAATCAGGGCGCATTGAAATTCAATTAATTATTAAAGGAAAAGATCCAATTATCTACAACGTCACACTCAATCGTATAGCGCCGAGTTCATCGGATAACTCAAACCTTCTTGTGCTCGTTGCTATTGGTGCTCTTTCCCTACTGATTGGATGGTCTTTCCTCGTTAGAAAGCTCCGAAGGCGGAATGGGTAATAACCAATGATCAAAGTCAGTCGCCTTGCAGTGCTCTGCAACCTATTATCATTTCTCAAATGTCGCTAGAGTCACCTGTCTCCTACAATCGGATTCTTGAATCGGCTCGCCAAGAGATTTTGGCGACTGGAATCATAGGTTTGCGAGTTTCTGCTGTCGCCACTTCAGCGGGTACATCAATTCCTTTGATTTACAAATATTTTGGCGATCGAGATGGACTATTAACAGAAGTTCTTTGGCAGATCTATATTGATTTTTTTGAAGAAGACATCGTTTATGCGAAAAAGTGGCTTATAGATAATTCTGGAAAAGAACTGGAGGGACCAGAAATAGTAGATCTTTTTCCAAATCCTTTTAGCGATCACCTTCGGCAAAGAAGAATTTGGATCGCGAGGATAATTGTAGCGTCATTCGAATTGCCTAAGTTGCGCCTAAAACTTGAAGAAGTTCATTTGAAAATTGACCAAGAGTTTGATGAAGTGATTGCAGAAGTTCACTCTTTAATTGGTAGTCGGAAACATTTTTCGCCACAAGTGATGCGCAGTGTTTTTCGTGGTCTTTCATTTGGTCATATTTTCACCGAATTTAATTACAGTCACAAACCCAGTGACGAAGAGTGGCGCAAACTAATAGTTCTTATGTTGTCAGAAACATAGAACTTCCATCAGTAGCTGGTGATTGCTCGTGCAGTCTCCGGCTTGCGTTTTGAATAACGAATCGTTAGAACGTGACCGACATGAGGTCGCGACCCACTAAGACATGACCGATGTAGCCACCTGTTTTGACATCATCTGAAAACCCTTGTTCTTCGACTTCGTTTTGCGGAGGTGGCCCAAGATGGGTGAGCATCAAGGTATTCACTTGCGCGCGTTGAGCCATTGCACCTAGTGAAATTGTGTCGGCATGATAATCAAGAATTGAATTGATGCGGGGAAAATGTTCGATGAGATGCTCGAGCGGGGCACGACGAAATGCCTCGTGGACGAGGACATTTGCGTGTCGACTGAAGTCCTCTACTTCTTGGCACACGCGTGTGTCACCAGAAATCACTACCGAGCCGTCAGGCGTGGTGACTCTGTACGCAACTGCATCTGGTACTGGTTCATGGTGCACAGCAACAGATTCCACCACTACTGCGCGATCCGCAGAAGCCCACACTTCTGCGGGAGTGAATAATGCAGGAAATTCACGAGCATCAAGCACTACTTCGCGTGATCCCGTGTGCTCGCGTCGAATGTGGGTGTCTTCGTCGTACGGTTCCAGCATTCGTTTCACGAAACGCGCAGCTCCTCCAGACGGCGCAAAAATGGGCAGTGGGGTAGCTACCTCATCAAATTGGGTCTCAATCCATCTCGATAAAACTAGCTCTGCTAATCCGAAAACGTGATCACTGTGAATGTGTGTGATGAACACTGCATCAAGATCAGCAAGTCGAAGACCTGCTTCAATTAACCGATTACACGTGGCGCGACCTGCATCGAATTGCACAACGACATCATTATATTTCACGAACACGCCGGCTCCAGCGCGACCTGGTGCAATGTTTGGAATACCAGTGCCGGTGAGAGTAACTGTTGTTGTCATGAGGTCAGCACATCTGATTCCAAATGTGTCGATAAGAGAGAGACAACATGATTGAACTGCTCGAGTTGATTGGCTGGTATCGCGTCGTACATTCGCATACTTTGTTCGGCGATTTGCTCAATGATCTGGTCAGCAACTGCAGCGCCACTCTTAGTAATTGAAACAAGTGAACTGCGTCGATCTGAATTGTCAGCAATGCGAATGATGTGACCAGATTGTTCTAACTGCGTGAGCCGATGTGTGAGACCGGAGGGCGACACCATGGCAACCTCAGCAATGTACGACGGAGTCAATGTGCTGGTGGCTCCATGGCGCCGCAGGGTGGCCAAAACGTCAAACTCGCCAACCGTGAGTCCGTGTGACTTGGCGATGATCTGAATCTTTGCTATCCCCGCTTCAGCCATGGCGTGAAATCGCAGCATGTGGCCCATGGGCATGAAGTCAAGGTCAGGCCTTTGCTCCTGCCAGGTTGACACCGTTTCGTCTATGTATTTCCCAATTTCCATTGCCCCATTATAGGCAGATAGTTTGACATCAAATAGTTTGATACCGTACTATTTCTCCATGGCACTGAACGGACTCTTAGATATTCAAATTGCTGTTCCTCGACCTCAGGAACTGTTCGACTTCTGGGTGCAGCACGGAATGAACGCGACAGCCGATGGCGTGCTTGGCACACCCGATCGTCCGGTGCAGATGCAGGTAACCCAAGGGACGTACCGACATTTATCTTCCATGCATCTGAGTTGTGACACCGAATCTGACATTGCTGCGATTGCCAAGCGTCTCACCGATGCCGGAATCGCGTCAACGTCCGACAGCACAACATTGCGATGTGTCGACCCAATCTTTGGCCACTCAATCGTCATTGACGTTGGTTCGCCGCACTCACTCACGCCAACACAAACGCGTGCATTCAACGGACCTGGTGAACGCATTCGCATCAATACACGTGCTGATGCAGTGTTGCATACAGAATCGCCCATTGTGCGCCGCGTTGGTCATGTAGTTCTCGGAACGCCACATCTTGCTGAAGCAGTTGACTTCTACGCAAATATTTTGGGCTACCGCATTTCCGACCAAATCATGAAAGGTTTTGCAACCTTTATGCGTGTTGAGTCAGATCACCACAACTTGATGATTCAGCCTGGCCCTACGTCATATTTGAATCACTATGCAGTTGAGGTAGACGACATTGATGCAGTGGGTCTTGCCGGGTCAAACGCATTGAAAGACGAAAGAGTGTCAAGTGTTATTGGCGTTGGTCGACACAATCTTGGAGCCAATGTCTTTTGGTATTTGCGCGATCCAACAGGAAACATGTTTGAATTTTTTTCTGACATGGACCAAATAGTTGATGAAGAAATGTGGGAACGGGTGCATCGTCGTCTCGACTGGGAAGGCGAAGACGGTCCTGCTGGATTCTCTGTCTGGGGACCAAAAGATCCACCAGAAGAATTCTTTAGCCCGTCAGATCTTCCTTCAATTGCTGCTGCTCGTGAAGCAAGCGGACTGAAGTAACGCAATGGATCTTGGGATACGGGGTCGGTGGGCCATCCTTGCTGGCTCAAGTCGGGGGCTCGGACGTGCATGCGCAGAAAGCATTGCGCGTGAAGGAGTTAATGTTGTTATTAACGGTCGTACCCAAGAAGACGTTGATGTTGCAGTTGCAGAACTGACATCTCGTTATGGCGTTGAAGCGCGAGGTGTTGTGGGCGACTCGGCCACGTCGAGTGTGCAAGATGCACTGATGGCCGCTTGCTCCGAGCCAGACATTGTTTTGTTAAACGGTCAAGGACCATCACCAAAAGGATTTCTTGATATTGAAATCGATGATTGGGATAGCGCTGTACGTCAAGCACTCACAGGCCCTTTGGCTCTTGTACAACGTGTTGTTCCAGGCATGAAAGAGCGCAATTTCGGTCGTATTGTTGCTGTGAGTTCTGCAATGGTGAAATCACCAAATTCATTGATGAGTTTGTCGCACGGAACACGCCTCGGACTCATAGGCGTCTTGAAAGGACTTTCCAAGGATCTTGCCAAATACAACGTCACGGTGAATCAACTGTTGCCCGAAAGATTTGACACTGCTCGGCAGGAGCAGATGGCGCATGTTGCGATGAAAATATTGGGAATCACTTACGAAGAAGCACGAGCACAACA
>Ga0209596_1003827_pt1 | contig 11667 bp, 8 predicted proteins | sample M_130807_MF_Meta_FD_187314 | JGI IMG/M metagenome (GOLD analysis project Ga0209596, IMG submission 187314) | Freshwater microbial communities from Lake Montjoie, Canada to study carbon cycling - M_130807_MF_MetaG (SPAdes) (version 2) | ecosystem: Environmental > Aquatic > Freshwater > Lake... | reverse complement strand
AATGCTTGGAGATTGCGAAAATTTGAATACGCAATTGCCAATGGTTGATTTGAAAATGGGTCCAAAGACCGCACGCGCGGTTGCCGCATGCATTGCGTCTGGTTGTGTGGCAAGCGCGCATGACGCAAGCGAGGGCGGTGTATTGCTGGCCGCTGCGGAAATGGCTTTTGGTGGTGATCTTGGTCTAGAAATTCATTTGGAAGCCGTACCGTGTGCAAAAAATATTTCACTTCAAGAGCGTGCGTTTAGTGAAACCCCAAGTCGATACTTGCTTGAAGTGGCACCGGACAATATTACTGCGCTCACAAAACTGCTTGAGGGTGTTGCCCACGCCATCATTGGTGAATTCAACAATACAGGCTTGCTTGTGATGGGTGAAGAAAAAATATCAGTTGATGTGTTGCGATCCGCCTGGAAAAGTGCCGGAGACGGCTGGTAAATCATGAAACAGTTTCCAATATTTACAAAAGTGGTTGGCGCAAAAACGACATACTCCACGCGTTGTATTGCTTATAAAATTGTTTTTGTGGAGATTTTATAAATATGAAATCTGTAAAGGCTTTGGTTATCACCGCGCCGGGAATTAACTGCGACCTTGAATTGTCACAAGCCTTTGCCGCGGCGGGTGCTGAACCAGAAAGTATTTTGCTTTCTCGACTCATGCGTAAACCAAGTCTTGTTGATCAGTTTGACTTGATCGGTTTGCCTGGTGGATTTAGTTACGGTGACGATATTGCCGCGGGAAGAATTATGGCGGCGTTAATGCGCCGCGAAATGTATCCAACCCTTGCCGCGGCCATAGCGCGCGGCACTCCAATGATTTGTCCATGCAATGGATTTCAAATCGCGGTGCAGGCCGGCTTATTGCCTGGTCCCACTGATGATTCAACTTCTACTTCACCACCGTCTTCAACTTTGAATGCACCAGATCATTTTAAAATAAATTCGTGGCCACGCACGGCCGCCACACCAACCGTGGCGCTTGCCACAAATATTGGTGAACGCTTTCATGATGCGTGGACGCGCGTTGAAATTCCAAGCAACACGAAATGTGTTTGGACGCGCGGTCTTTCTCTAGTTGAAAATTGTGACATGCTTCCCAGCGCTCATGGCGAGGGACGATTTATGACTGATGCAAAAACGCTTGAAACATTGGAAAAACATGGTCAAATCGCGCTGCGGTATGTGGCGGATGAAAACTTTAATGGCAGCACGAATGCCGTTGCCGGAATCTGTGATCAAAGCGGTTTGGTGTTTGGACTTATGCCGCACCCAGAACGCTTCACGCGTTGGACGCAACATCCTTGGTGGACGCGCCTGCCGCACACCACCCACTCTGGCGACACGCTTGGACTTTGCATGTTTAAAAATGCGGTGGCATACGTGAACCGTGATTTGGCGCTGGATGTTTATATAAACAACCAGGTTGCGCCCATTCATAACGCGTCATGACTCAACACGAACAATCAAAACATTTTTGCATGAAGTGCGGATATCAACTTGTCGGTCCGCCTCTTCCAACGCGATGTTCTGAATGTGGATATCCGGTTCTATATCAGGCGAAGTGGCGAGAAGGCGAACTGCACCTTGCTGGGCCAACCATTGTCTGGCCCGTTACCAAACGATTTTTTTTAGCTACCGCCTTATTAATTTTTGCCGTTGTTGTGTCCATTGTTTTATACAGCGACGTGTTGTTACAAATGAAATTGATTGGATTTTCTACGGCGCGCTGGGTTTTATTTCCGTTTTTTATTATCGCCCCGATTGTGACAATGCTGTGGCAAACTTCAATCAATGGCCCGGGCTCGGACCTGTGGTCACTGCACCGACAGGCTTCCTTTCGCAAATGGGTGCTGCCATGTGGCGCATGGTTTTGGATTGTGGCTTATTTATTTGTTGTGGATTTGACAAACAGCGCCAACCCAACAAATACAAATTCGTTAAACACCAAACAGGTCGCCACGCAGTGGAGTGATGCTGTCACGTTTGCGCTTGTTCCGGCGCTTGTTGGTTGGCTGATTGTGTTATTGCATCTGGCGCGGGTTTCACTCTATCTGCGCAATGAACTCCCTCACCGCGTTTGGATGTCTGTTGCTTGGCTGTTTGGTCTTGTGGGACTGATTATTCTTGTTGTGAGTTCCATACGCAACAGTGTTGAGTATTTTCAAATCATGCTTTGGTTGTTCACAATGATCCTGTTTTTTATAGGCACGCTCATTTCTGTTCTTGTGACGTGGGATATGGTGAACTGTCTCACTCATTCGTACGAGAGCATGGCCCGTGGTGAACGCCTAGAAAAGCAAAATTCTGAGCGATATTCCGCACCAAAGTGACTATCCTGCGAGACAGTCATGAGCAAAAATATACTTCGTTATGGCGTTGTTGGCGCGGGACGCATGGGTCGTCACCACATTCGTTTAGGTACCCAACTTGATGGAGTTGATCTAGTTGGCGTTGTTGATCGTGAAGAGTCTCGACGAAGCGACATGACTGACACATACGGCGCAAAAGGATTTGAAACGGTTGATGAACTCATTGCGCACGGAGTGGATTGCGTGGTCATTGCCACTCCAACCATTCACCATCGCTCGGCGGCGGAGGCGTTGCTTGCCAAAGGCGTTCATTGCCTTATTGAAAAACCACTTGCGCCAAGCGTGGTCGAAGCGCGCGCTATTGCGGATGCCGCCGCAAAATCTGGCGCGACGCTGCAGGTTGGTCATGTTGTCCGCTACGACCCAGTCATGGTTGCAATTCGCCAACTCAATCTCAGCATGCCGCGCTTCATTGAAATTGATCGCATTAGTCCAATGACATTCCGCAGTGTTGATGTTGGTGTTGTGCTTGACATGATGATTCACGATCTTGACTTGCTTTTAATGTTGCTTGGGCGCGAGCCATCCGAAGTGCACGCGAGCGCCGTAAGTGTGTTGGGTGATAGTGAGGATGTGTGCAACGCCCGTCTTACGTTTCCTCCAGGACCAGATGGTTACCGCTGTGTCGCCAATATCACCGCGAGTCGCTTGGCCATGAAAACAGAACGCAAGATTCGCTTGATCGGTTCCGATGCGTATACAAGCGCGGACTTTGTGGAACGCAAGGGAACCGTCATTCGTAAAACAGCCAACCAAGAAAAATTAAGTTCTGTTAAGAAAAGTCTTACAGAAGGCAAGGACTTAAGCAGCGTGAATTGGCTTGAACTTGTGTCGGTTGAGCCGCTTGATGTGAAGGCGGGTGAGCCGTTGAAATTACAACTTGAAGATTTTATTGACGCCATTCATACGGGGCGAAAACCATTCGCGGATGCGGAAGCCGGGTTTGCCGCGGTGCGAACTGCGGAGCGAATTGTGGCCGCGGCAAAGACCCTTGACGGCGCAAGGATGTAGTGGCGCATGCGAATTGGCTCACATCGAAGCGCGGCCGGTGGGGTTGCCAATGCCATACGCGAGGCGATTGCGCTTGGTCTTGATTGTGTTCAGTTATTCACGGCAAACCAGCGTCAATGGAAACCACGTCAACCATCTCAACAAGAATGCGCTGATTGGTTTACGGCGCTCAGGGCGGCGGGGTGGAACAATGCCCAAGACCATCGCGTTGTAAGCCACAATAGTTATTTGGTGAACCTTGCAAGTCCGGATGCGGCGGCGCGAAAAAAATCCATCGCGCTGCAAAGAAGCGAGTTAGAGCGTTGTGAAATGCTGGGAATTCGCTTGTGCGTCATGCATCCCGGCGCGCATCTAAGCGGCAAGCGATTGACCACGGAAAAAAATAATTTGCAGGCGGATCCAAGCGTTGAGGAGTTGGCCGGCATCAAGCGGTTGGCTTCTAGTTTGGATCAACTACATAAAGAATTGCCTGGGTACAAAGTTTTCACGTGTCTTGAAAATACGGTCGGTGCAGGAACAACACTGGGTTACAACTTCAACCAACTCGCGTTGACCAAGGCGCTTGTTGGTAATCCTGATCGAATTGCTTTTTGCATTGATACATGTCACGCTGTTGCCGCTGGGTACAACATGGACACAACCACGAGCGCCAAAAATACGTTGACATTAATCGACAAACACCTGGGTTTAGAACATGTTCGTGTGATTCATGCCAACGATTCGCAATTTCCGTGTGGCAGCCGAAAGGATAGGCACGCGCATATTTTGGATGGCGCATGTGGCGTTTCTTGTTTCAAAGCGATGACGGGTGTTGGGGCGTGGAAAAATATTCCCATTATTCTTGAAACTCCTAAAGAGGGTTTATTTCAGGGCCATGATTGGGATGTTGAAAATGCGCGGCGCTTGCACGGCGCTTCGCGCGTGCGACCAAATAAAATAAAGGTAATTACGAGCGTTACAAAGTCTTCTGCTCTGACCCTGTTGTGTCTGGTATGTCTGCTTGTGTTGAACACGGCTTGTAAAACAAAAACACTTGATCAAATTCGTGGCAATACACCAGTTGAAAACCAGTCTTTGGCGGGAAGCCCAATTATTCCAAATGTTCAAGAAGTGGCGCAACTTTCACACGCCAATCAACTTGTTGAATCTGGTGATTACGATAATGCGCTGGCTACCTTTCAAGAAATACTGCAGGAAAACCCAAAGCTGCCAGAAGCTTGGGTGGGTGTTGGTCACGTGCAGGCCCTGAAACAGGATTGGACACAATCCGAATCTGCTTATTTGAACGCGACAAACCTTGATTCAAATAATTTTGAGGCTCAATTTGGTCGTGGCAAGGCGCTACAAGTTCTAAATCAATTAGTGGATGCGATTCGTGCGTATCACCGCGCCCTATTAATCCGCCCAGAAGATTTTGACACAAATTTAAACATGGCCACCGCGTATTTACAACTTGATGAGGGACAAAGCGCGGTTGTGTATGCAGAAAAATCCGTAAAGTTAAAACCAGATTCTGGAGTAGCTCGTATAAATTTAGGTGTTGCTTATGAATTATCTGGAAAGCCGGAGTTGGCAATTTCCCAATATGAAACTGCGGCAGAGTTGATGGAGCCAACGCCACAGCTTTTAACAAATTTATTAAACGCGTATGCGCAAAGCAAGCGCTACCGTGAAGCCGTGAATGCTGCGTTGTTGTTGGTTAAGCTTGCCCCACGAGCAAACAGTTACGAGCGTCTTGGTTGGGCATATTTTCGTGTGGGTGATTATGAAAGAAGTTTGTTGAATTACCGGGAAGCCGTTCGAATTGATCCAAAACATTGGCCTTCATGGAACGGTATTGGTGTAAATCTTCTAAATGCGTGGATAACTGGGGGGAAAAAAGATGTGGCTTTGCGTACATCAGCCAAAGCTGCCTTTGAGAAATCGATGCAACAAAACCCCGAACAACCCAAGGTTTCCAAATTAATTAAAGCGTACAAATTATAAAATGGAAAATTTAAATCCGCTTCAAACAATTCAATCGGCCATGCTTGCCGCAAGCGAAAATGCGTCGCTCACTTCAAAACAAGTTGACGATGCGCTAACCGCAATTTTTAGTGGGCAAATAGAAACCGAAATTATTGAAAAATGGTTGCGCTTCATGTCCGCGCGTGTTCCCACAACGGCGGAAATATTTGGTGGAGTTCAAGCGTTGTTGCGAACGGGTTCGTCCATACCAACAGATATCGCTTGTGAAAGAATCGTTGATACTGCGGGAACCGGTGGTGCTCCAAAAATGTTGAACGTGAGCACGCTTTCCGCAATGATTATTGCCGCCTGTCGTGGCGTTGTCGCTAAAAGTGGAAATCGTTCTAGAACAGGATTTGGTTCCTCGGAAACACTGGCGGCACTGGGCGTAAATATTCAAACCGAACCAGTCACACAAGCAAAAATGTTGACGGAGTGTGGTTTTTGTTTTTGTTTGGCTCCTAAACATTATCCAGCGGCACGTTTTGCGGCCGATGCGCGCAAAGCGATTGGCGCTCCAACATTGTTCAACGCCATTGGTCCACTGTCCAACCCCGCGGGTGCTTTGCGTCAGGTTGTTGGTGTTTGGAGCCGAGATCTTTTAATGCCCGTCGCGGAAGTTCTTGCTCGTCGTGGTGCGGTGAAGGCGTTTGTGGTGCATAGCTCGGATGGATTTGATGAGGTGAGCGTAAGTGATCAAACACATGCTGTCGAAGTTGTTCGTGGGCGGGTTATGGGAAATATTGTGTTTGAACCCGAGCAGTTTGGAATAGCCCGTGGTAAATCTCCGCCGCCAGGTGTTCGAAATCTTGAAGACGCCACAACTATTTTTCGAAGACTGGCTTCTGGAATTGATGGCGGTCCCGCCCTTGATTTGGTTCTCATCAATGCCGCACTTGGATTAATAGTGGCCGACAAGGCGGGTGATCCAAAATCAGCGGCGGACTTGGCGCTGGATGCGATTCGGTCTGGAAGGGTGAATTCTCTTCTTGAAAAAATTATTGTGCTTTCAAACCAATAAAATTTTTGGAAAAAAGGTGTGTTTTCAAAAAACGTGAATTAACTTGACCATTCTTAAGTGGTGCGCGATGGAATCCTTGGTCTATTCATTGCTTTCATACTGTTTACATCTATTTCTATTGGCTTGTCGCTCGAGTCGGTAGTAGATGCTGAATTGTTAATTGATTTTTCTATGGTTGCTTCAGCCGTGTTTGCGGCGACGGCTTTTATTTTCAAAAGAAAAATGGCGCTGGCGTGCGCCTTTCTATCCATTGTTCTAATTGGATTTGCCTGGGGTGGCCACGCGGCAACAAGGGAGTCGCTTGGAAATATCCGCGCGGTTATTGGATCTGCTCCCGCGTTGATTCAATTTCGGGTTGAATTGATAAGTCGGTTTCAACAACCAGAGGCGCCAAATGATGACCTTCTAGATCGATTTCAAAATGCGGTAGAGCCGCCACGATTTCGCGCGCGTGCTCAAATAATTCATGTAACAAGCATGGGTGTTGTGACTCCAATTTCTGGAATGGTGACCTTGTTTATTGATGGCAATGGAGCCGAATTTGCAATTGGTGATGTGGTTGATGGTGTTGGATGGATTCACGCTGGCGAAATGCCGCACAATCCAGGCGAAGCAGATTTTCGTGTGCGCGCATTTAGAAGTGATCAAGGAGGAAATATTTCCGTCGCTGGAAATCCAAAAATTATTCTTGGAACATCTAACAAAAATAATTTGTATACGTCGTGGCGCGAGTGGGTGTGTGAATGGGTGGATCACAATTTAATTTCATCAATTGCGTTGGTTGCGCCGCCAAAAATTCAAGCGCTTGTTGTTGCCATGACCACCGGCAGGGAACTGGTTGGATACAAGGGACTTCGTCGAGATTTTTCCGCAAGTGGTTTAAGTCATTTTTTGGCGATTAGTGGTTTTAATCTTGCTGTGTTGTTTGGGGCGGTGTGGTTTGGTATGGAATTTATTCGTTTGCCTTGGCCTGTTCGTGGATGGTTCCTTATGCTCACCGCGTGTTTATTTCTGTTTGTTGTCGATGTGGAAACCTCGGTCTTGCGCGCTGGAGTCGCTGGAATTTTGGTTGGCATATCTGTTGCGTGTGATCGCGGTTGGAAGGCGGATGGACTTCTGGCGGTTGCCGCAATATTTACGCTTGCTTGTGACCCGTGGGCCGCTTGGAACCCCGGATTTCAATTAAGTTATGGCGCGGTTCTGGCGTTGCGCTATGGAAGTGAACCGATCAAGCGTCTTTTAATGTGGCCGTGGCTAGTTTTACCAAGACTTCCAAAACCATTTCCAATTTATTTTTTCAACCCCATCGCGACTGCATTTTCCGCAAGCCTTGCGGCGTGGCTGATGTCGACACCCATCACTGAATCTCATTTTGGAAGCGTCTCTGTTTGGGCGGCGTTGGCAAGCACGGTCCTGGCTCCACTAGCTGCGGTCATAACCGTGTTGGCGTCGTTGGCTTGCCTGGTTGGTTCGATTCCAGTCGTGTCAATTATTTTGGGATATCCACTGACATTTTTTGCCTCAGTTTTTCTTTGGATGGCGGAGTGTGTTGGCCAACTTCCAGCCGCAAATATTCGTGGTGGCGCAATTCCATGGTGGTGGTCGGTTGCCGAGTTGGGCGCACTTGGCGCGTGTTGGTTATCACGGCTGGTTTTAATTCGACGCGTCGCGTTGTTTGCTTTTGTTTTTCTTTTTGTCGCGGCCTTGTTTGTTCCTATTTCAACAGAGGACGCGTCACATCATGGCTGGAAATTACGCATGACAAGCGTTTCCGTTGGTGACGGAAGTGTCCACGTTGTTGAAACCGCAAACTCATGCGTTTTATTTGACGCTGGAACTATTTCACGGCGCGCGGGTGGTTCTGGATTAATTGTGCCGGCTTTGAAAGCAATTGGTTGCTCAAAATTCGACGCCATATGTATCTCACACCCACACCTTGACCACTTTTCAGCTATTCCAGAAATTGTGGGCGCTTTCCAGGTTGATCGCGTGTATGTGACCGAGGCGTTTATAAAACTTAACAATACCCAATACGCGCCAGGTGCTTTCATGTCGTACCTACAAATGAATGGTGTATCAATAGCGGCACTAACGGCGGGAAATACAATTCGTTTCGATAGCTTTGTGTGGTCGGTTTTACACCCACATATTGGATATCAAAGTCGGATTGTGAATGATGGAAGTTTGGTTTTTCAAATTATGCCGGAGAAACCTCTGGACAATGACTCCTCATTGCGATCATTACCACAAGTCGCGTGGTTAACTCTTTGCGGAGACGCGCAAACAGAAGCAATTGCTCGCGTTCTTTCCTCGCCAAATCTTTGTCCATCGCTCGTGATGGAATTACCACATCACGGCGCGTGGTCGGATGGGGTTGGAGAACTTGTAAAAAAATTAAATCCCGAAATGTTGATTCAAAGCACTGGTTTCCAGCGCTTTCACTTTGATAAAATTGGACCCTTGGTTGAAAACAGAATTCGTGGCGTGACCTGTCGCGACGGGGCGTTGCGTGTCACGTGGTTTGTGAAAGATCCCGGAGATGAAATTACAAACCAGATTTTGTTGGAACGTTGGAGTGGGGAGGGTTGGGTTCGGATGGAGAGCCGCACGTATCAGAAATAAATATGGCGTCACTTATGCGAATCGCACACCCAAAAGCACCACGCATTGATTTATCAAGGCGCACAATAATTTCGGGTCCATCTATGGGAATTTGAATGTTTGTTGTTTGAAATTCCGGCGTCACTTTCGTTTGCCAAAGAACCCTTCCCGCACATTCAATCGAAATTTGGAAATCCGCGTTGCTTTTAAATTGGGTTGGAATACTCAGCGAAGCCGATAGCGTGCTTTTTATTTGTGTGGTTGTGAATTGAAATACGCCTGGTCCATATAGATCAAGGGGTATTGCGTCGAACGCCGTGGGTTGTATACGGGGTTGAATTGTGGCTGGAGACAGTCTTGGACCTGGAGATAATGGATCAATGACCGCTCTCCATGGACAGTTTGCTAACGTTGTAATTTTGTTGGAGTTTGGCGCAATCGCCAGCACGTCATTCCAAAAAACATTGACGCCTTGTGTTTCTGGAAGCATGTGTAGTTTTTTAAGGTGACATTTATTTTTATCATCGCTCCAAGATTCAACATCAATTACACCGCCATCCGCCATCCAAAATCTCCAACCCGTTGGTTGCTTTACCTTTGTGGCTAAACGAATTTCAACAATTCGCTGAATTGGAATTTGGGTGAGTTGTTTTTGTGGTGGTTCATTCGAAATTTTTCCAGGCGTAGTCACCTGTAATGCCACGCCATTTGTGGTGTCTATAGACTCGATAAATCCATCTAAGCGATCATTGTTTACAAGCAAAACGCTGTCTTTTTGTAGCGTCTCGGACACGCCGATGTGGAGTGGACCTATTGATTGTGTTTGTTCAAGATCTATAAATACAGATTGCAGCGCGTTGTTTCGCCAAGAAAGTCTTGTGTTGTCCAACTCAAATACACCGCTCAATCGTTGTCCGTCTGTCAACGTGTAGTAACTTTCAATAATTGGTTTTGTCTGCGGGCTGACTTGTCTTTGTATTTTGACACCGCACCAGCCGGGCCATTGGTCGCTTGTTGATAGTGGTTGAAGTGTTTCTGTTGTTGCCACTCCGCCCACAACGGGTTTGAAAAGTATTGAGTCGCTTGCCAACACATCAACAGAAAAAAAAACTGCGCACAAAAACGGCCACTTGATTGTGTGTTTGTACATCACTTTTGAAAAATTGGTAGATATCGTTTTGGCATTTGCAACACAATAAGCGCCATGGATGTGCTGTAGGCTTGGCCGGCCTGATAATCCATCCAGCCACCATTGACGGACTGTTTGGAAATCATCTCGTCGCGGATGTTTGGCCACCACAGCGCCCAGCGCTTTCCGCCGGCAAGATACATTGCTTGAACGGCGTAATAATGTCCGTAAAAATAGTGTGATTCACTGGCGTTGCCGCCACCACCTGGATTGACGGCGTCTATTAAATAATTTAATCCACGATCAATCGAGTTGTCCGAATAAACTCCGGCGTAATACAAACTAGCAACACCCGCGGCCGTTCGTGGCCAGAGGCTTGTTCCTGTTGTGGACATATAACGAAATCCACCATCACTATTTTGACATGAGCGCACGTAGGCGATCGCGCGGTCAATTGTCTCTTTTGGAACCTTGATCCCGGCGTTGCGAGCGCTTCGCAAAGCCATAACTTCACAAATTGTGACGCTAATGTCTGCGTCATAGGGAACCGGGTTGTATCGCCAACCGCCTTCTTGATTTTGACTGTGAATTATTAAATCGACCGCGCGCGTAAGAGTGTCTCGAACCCTGGCGTCCTCGCTGTTCATTCCATATATTTCGCCCAGAAAAAGTGTTGCGAATCCGTGGCCATACATTGGACCGTGGCTGTTTTCGGAGGCAAGCAACCCAGTTTCTGTGGCACTACTTAAAACAAATTCCAGTGCCCTTCGAACATTGTCGCCATACGCTCCACGACCGGGTAAATGTCCGTCCGCCATAAACGCTAAACCACAAAGCGCTGTAATTCCAGCATGGTGGGCGAATTGACCCCTACCAAATGAGCCGTCATCATTTTGAAGTGAGGCAAGATATCTCAGGCCGCGCTGAATAGATTCTTCTATTGCTGGCGTCATTTCTGATTGGATTGGTGTGTTTTGTGCACTCGCCCCAACCTCGGGTGGTCTTTGTTTGTCTAAATCAATAGGCACCGCCGCGGTGGGTGGAGGGGTGGGTGCGGATTTTTCTACAATCGCTACTTGTGTATCTTGTTGCGGTTCCTGAAAACTTTCGGTAGCAAGTGTTCCTATTGAGAAAAAAAGAATGGTTGTTAATGCAAATATTAATTTATGCAGTGTCGTGTTCTTGTGTGTCATGGTGAACGGTCCTCCGCCATGCGTCGATAATAGGCTTCGGTGGCTCTTTGATAGAGAGCGCTAATTCGATCCCGCCGTCCCTGTGACATGATTTCTCGAATACGAAGCGGAAGGTGACCCCACTCCGATCGTCCCTCATCCATTTCCACATCGGCTTGTAGTTGCGCGTCTTCAAATTCTGGTGGATTTACCTTGTCGCCGGATTGCTGCCCTGGGATTTGTGAGCCCTCTTTGTTTTGTTTTGTGTCTCCATTTTTTGGGGATTGTTTTTCACCTTCGTTTTTGGTTTCACCATCCTGTTTTTTTTGTGATCCAGATTGCGAATTTGAATTT
>Ga0209596_1003818_pt1 | contig 11686 bp, 16 predicted proteins | sample M_130807_MF_Meta_FD_187314 | JGI IMG/M metagenome (GOLD analysis project Ga0209596, IMG submission 187314) | Freshwater microbial communities from Lake Montjoie, Canada to study carbon cycling - M_130807_MF_MetaG (SPAdes) (version 2) | ecosystem: Environmental > Aquatic > Freshwater > Lake... | reverse complement strand
CTAATGACGAAGAAAAGGAAATGTATTATAATAACTTGGAGGGCTAATTTATGGCAGGGAATCTTTCAGACTATCTAGAGAACAAATTACTTGATCATTTCTTAGGCACAGCCACATATACTAAGCCGACCACTGTCTATGTTGCTTTATATACAGTTGCTCCTTCTGATGCTGGTGGTGGAACTCAAGTTACTGGCGGCTCATATGCTCGTCAAACAGCTACATTTTCTGCTGCGGCAAGCGGAACAACATCTAATACTGCCAATATTGACTTTGCAGGAATGCCTGCCGCTACGACTGTAGCTATTGGTGTGTTTGATGCACTTACCTCTGGAAACTTATTACTGTGGGGAACTCTCACAGCCAACAAAACAACAGATGCTGGGGATACCTTAAGAATCGCAACAGGCGATCTTGATATCAGCATTGACTAGGAGATTAGCATGTTGAGAAGAGATTTTACTGGAGCAGCAACAAGAACGGTTTTAACTGCTGGTGTTAATAACTCTGTGACTTCGCTTCCAGTAGCAGATGCTTCATCTTACCCTTCTGGCAATAATCCTTTTGTTGTTGTTGTTGATAGAGGAACTCCTGATGAAGAAAAAATTCTAGTTTCATCAAAGACATCAACTACTTTTGATAGCTGTACTCGTGGTTATGATAATACTACTGCAGTAGCGCATAGCACCTCTGCATTTGTTGATCATGTTCTAGACGCTTTAAGTATTCAAGACATGAATACAACTACCTATGATAATGAAGTCTTGATGTGGATGGGGGTATAAATGGCTAACTTAATTCCTAAATCGTTCTATCTTGGGAATACAACTGCTGCTAATGTCTATACAGTTGCTAACACTGTTGGAAATTACTCAATTATTAAATCAATTAACATTTGCAACACCAGCGATACGGCAAATGCTACAGCGGATATTCATATCCTCGTAGGAGCAACTGCTGCTGGAGCGAATAACAAGATTATTAGCAACGCCGTTGTTATTAAAAATGATGTTTTGTATTACAACACAGCCATTGTGATTCCAGCAAATAGCAAGATTTATGTTGCATCTAGCAACAGCTCTTTGACTTTTAATATTAGCGGGGTAGAGTATGCCTAGTTTAGTCAATTCTGGTAGTAGTGGTAGCGGTAATGCTTCTGGAGCAGCAGTTACTTGGGATCCAAAAATTCATGAAATTCTAGATGGCGCATACTTTCATGGATGGCAGTTTAACCCTGCTACTGGGAGATTAACAGTCCAGGCATTGTCGGATACTGATCCAATTCAAATCCCCGATTATAGAAGCGGTGATGGGATGCTTACTGCAAATGATGATGGTGGTTTTAGATATGTTGGAAGAGAAAGTTTGGCAGAAAGTTTGGCAAATTTGGAAGTAGGAGAGGTTTTAGATTATAATAATACTAGTGTTTATGTCAACTGGCTTACAAGTCAATCTGAATTAAGCTACTCATGGTATACTAGTAATAAATCGCATTTGATTTTGGAGGTTGCGTAAATGGCACAGGCAATAGATTTAGGAAGATTAAGGTTTTTTCATCAAGGCGAATATGCGGGTGGTACTACCTATGAATTGAATGATGTTGTGTCCTATGGGGCAAAATCATATGTTTATATTAGCACGACCTCCGCTGCTGGTAACTTGCCAACAAATGCTACTTATTGGGCTCAAATGGCTGATGGGCAGGATTATAGAGGAACTTGGGCAACATCAACCGCCTATAAACTTGATGATATTGTTGTGCGTGGTGGAATAAGTTATATTTGTTTAGAAGCGCACACCTCTGGAACTTTCTCAACTAACTTAGCCGCTGCTAAATGGCAAGCTTTTGTTAGTGGAACTAATTGGAGATCAACTTGGGTTACTTCTACTACTTATTATACAAACGATATTGTCTTTAATGATGGTAATGCTTATATTGCAACATCTGAACATGTAAGCGCTGGTCTTTTTGCAACAGATCTTGCCACCTCTAAATGGGATTTGTTTTCACAAGGTGGGACTGGAGAAATTCCTACTCAGTCAACTAATGCAAATAAACTTTTAAAGACAGATGGAACAGCCGTATCTTGGACAAATGCAATTAGCATTGTTTCTGCAACATTATCTGGAAATGTGACAACTGCTGGCTTAACTGTTAATAGCAATATTACTGGTAATAATTTAAATATCTCTAATATCACAACAACTAATGCTTTAAATGCAAATGCGGCTTCAACAGTTGGTGCAAACTCTGTTGTGTTTGCTGCTACATTGACAAACCCAACTCTTACTATTCAATCAAATACAGCAAATTACTCTCAAGTTGCTTTTAGAAACTTGGGAACAAATGCAAATAGCTCAACAGATATTATTGCGTATGCCGATACAGGCACTGATGCTTCTGGTTGGATTGATATGGGTATTACATCAGCTAACTTTACAGATCCATCATTCACAGTTACTGGTGGTCATGATGGTTATATTTTCATGAACGCCCCAGCAAACACTGCAGGACACGGAAACCTTATTCTTGCTACTGGTGGTAGTGGAACACAGAATAAAATTATCTTTGCGGCAGGCGGTTTGTTAAGTTCTAATACTCAAATGGTTATCACTCCAAACACATCTGTTGCAATCAATATTGCAACCAACTCTACAAGCGCAACAACTGGTGCTTTGACTGTTGTTGGTGGTGTTGGTATTGGTGGTAATGTGTACATCACTGGTAATACAAGCATCACGGGTACAATCACTGTTGGTGGTGGAGCGTTCTCGTCAAATAACTTGACAGTTTCTGACCCAATTATTTTCATGGGTAATACCAACTCTGGTGATTCACTAGACCTTGGTTTTGCTGGTAAGTATACAAGCAGCGGCACGAAATATGCTGGTCTGTTAAGAGATGCTTCTGATTCTGGTAAGTTTAGATTGTTTACTGGTCTTACAGAAGTTCCTTCGTCAACAGCAAACTTTGCTGCTGCATCAAACGCTAACTTGATTCTTGGCAATCTTGAAGCAAGCGGTCTTGCTAATGTTGCTGGAATTGTAACTATTTCTAATACCACGGCTGCCTCAAGCACCACGGCTGCTGCTCTTGTTGTTACTGGCGGTATCGCTACTGCAAACAATGTGCATGTTGGCGGGACATTGAATGTTACTGGTGATGTAACAATTACTGGTAATACAACGGTCAATGGTCGTTTAACAATGGCTGAGATTTCAGAAGTTACTGCATCTGGTACGATAGCAACAAACCTTTCTACTGTGGCATACACTGACACACTGATTTCGTACTACTCAGCACCATCTGCTAACTTTACTATTAACTTAACAGGTGTTCCAACAACCAACGATAGAATTATTACCTTCACAGCAATCATCACACAAGGCGCTACAGGTTACTACCCAAGCGCATTCCAAATTGATGGTGTTGCTCAGACAATTAAGTGGGGTGGCGGTGCTGCAGTTGCTGCAACATCAACTTCTGGGAAAATTGATATTTATACATTCAACCTTCTCCGAACAGGGTCGGCTTGGACTGTGTTCGGCGCTGGAAGCGTCAACTACTAATTACGGAGGGTTATGGGTATCTATAGCAGTATTAAATCAATTGGAGCAGTAGGGGCGAAAAGGCTCACTACTAAATTAAAAGCGTTCCAAGATACTTTTACTGCATCGGATAGTTCTTCAGCCATTCCTCAAACAACAGCGAAGTGGGTAGCTACAAGTGGTACATGGGGGATCTCTGGTAATAAAGCTTATTCAACAACAGCCGCCTCGTCATACCCAGTTGCTACTGTAGATACTAATACTAAAGATGTTGTTGTAAAGGCAACATCTACTACAGCATCTAGTGCTGGCTATGGTGTCTCGTTTTGGGCAACAGACGCAAATAATTGGTGGGGAGCTTACACGGAAAGAAGCACTTACACTGCAGCACCATACAACTGCCCTTCTGGTGGAACAGCATACGGATCTAACTGCAACTATGGCTATGGCGCTTCTGGCGGTCCGTACTCGTATGTATACTGTAACTCTGGAAACACATTCGGCGCTGGCTGTTTTAACTGCTGTTGGGTTATCAATGGTACTCCAGGATCTTGGGCTAATGCTAATGCACCATACAACTGCCCTTCTGGAAGCTTATCTGGCAGTACATGCTATGTAACATATGGCGGCACCCTTTCTACTTGGTATAAGCATGATTTCAAGGTGGTAAAAAATACTGCTGGTACAGTTTCGGTAGTTGCTACTACAAATGTTGGAAATACATTATCGTCCACTGACTATGTAGCATATGTGCAAGCTAATACTCAGCCAGCAAGCGCAATCATTACTTCTCAATTAAACTCTGGCGGTACAATCGCAAGCTATACTGCTACTGCTGGCACACCAGTTAGAGCTAATCTTCATGGTATAATGGCTGGTCCTGCAACTTTAAATCAAACAACTCTTATTGAAACTTTTGACTACACACCTAATTAATTTATGAATAAATATAAAGATTTACAAGAAATGGCTAGTCGCAGATTAACGATTTGCCAAGAATGTCCGAGGTTCTTTAAACAAACACGGACATGTTTGGAGTGCGGTTGTTTTATGAAAATTAAAACACTTATTCCATCAAGTTATTGCCCATTGAATAAGTGGGGAGGGGAGGATCTTAATGTATAATAGAGATATCGTTGTAAACAGTAATGAGGAAAACATTAATATCTTTTCTTCCATTTTATTTTATTTAGGCATATCAAAACAAGAAATTATTACTAATGAATATGGCAATCTAGGGAACCCAGATATTGCATCTATTGAAGACGCAATCCGTTTTGTCAAGGGTCTAGTTCATATTTGTATATCCCAGCATCTACCGTCAGGTGCGACTTACAATATTAGTGATTGGGTCGCTGAAAATAAAGATTTTCTAGACAGCTTATAAATTATTGTTTTTTACTGATATACTATGTGTATGGAAACATATACAATTAAATCATCACTTCACGGTCCAGTAATCTTCTTTGAAGAAGATATGTATTTTATAACAGAAAAGAATAGAATTTTTGATCTGTTAGATGAGCTACCTAATTTAATATTTGACATCAATGCAGCAGTCTCTGCTCAATTGGAGTCTCAGTCCACTATCTTAGTGGACTCACTAAAGAAGTTTAATAAACAAGATCCTTCTGATGCAAGAGCAGCAATTGATGCTGTCCAGAACTATCACAGATTAATCTACTCTGAGTACCCAGAGTATCGGGCTCAAATTGCAGAAGCGGTATTGGGAGACAGGAAGTCTGAGTCTCTCCAACAGTTAAATCCTCCACACATTAATAAATTTTATGAATTATTGATGGGGGGATCAGTTCAATGAGAATGTTTTTTAACCATAACGAAATTCTTTCAAGAAATTTAGCATTTTTAAAAGTAGATAATGTATTTACGGAAGAAGAATGTTTGCAAATTATTGAAGCAGGACAGATGGCTGGTCTTGAAGATTCATTAGTTTCTGATGGAAGCATAGATGGCAATATAAGAAAATCAAAAAATTCATTTCTTCAGCCATTTGACGATAATTTATGGTTTTTTGAAAAAATTATGAGTGCTGCAAATTGGGCTAATGAGTATTATTTCCAGTTTGATCTCTATGGGTTTTCTAATGTTCAGTATGCAGAGTATGGTCCAGAAGGGGATTTCTATGGTTGGCACAAAGATTTAATTTTTAACCCAAATGCTGGGGATTTAAAATACACTGTTCAGAGCAGGAAGTTGTCAGCGTCTGTAATTCTATCTCACCGTGATGAGTATCTTGGTGGGGAGTTTCATATTGAAAGGGATTCGGAAAATAACGCTGTAACTGCAATTCCTCAAGATATTGGCTCAGTTATTTTCTTTCCATCTTTTATTGAACACCAAGTAACTCCTGTAACATATGGTACAAGGAAGTCTTTAGTAGTTTGGCTAGAAGGTCCAAAGTTTAAGTAATGAAAAAAAATACAGATAGTGTCATTGTTTACTGGGCTCCCTGGTGGGATAAGAATCTCAATCTTGATCTTGATATTATGTATCATAAACCTATACCCGTCTATCAAGATCTTTTGAAGAGCTTCAACCCGCCAACTATTACTAAAAACTTCATGAACTGCCCCGCTGTTAAAGATCACCTTGAATCAACATTTCTTGTTCTAAATCCCTCAGATACTGATATGCAAGTTTCATTTAATGAACAAAATGAAGTTGATGGTCTTATAAACAATAATACAGTAAACACACCAGTCCCATGTGCGTTGAAACATTCTCCAACATTGACCAGTCAGTTGTTAATTGAATACGGCATGTCTTTTAGTTTCTTTTGTGAAGAGCCATTGGAATTGTTTATATCGTCACCGTATTTTCATCAAGCCCCATACTTAAACTACGGGGCTATTGTTCCAGGTGGTTTTGATATTGGTAAATGGTATAGACCATTTAATTGTGAAATCAACTTGTGGGAAGGCAATGGTCGTCTTATTATTAAAAAAGATGAGCCCTTGGCGTATTTTAAATTTGCTACAGATAAAAAGATTATTTTAAAAAGATATAATGTAAATGAAAAATTGTATCGCCTTTCTGTTGCTCTTGTGAATTTTAAAGATACTTCTAGGTGGACAAATTTAATGCATAGGTATGAAAGATTTAGTAAATCTGAAATGAGAGAAATTGTATTAAAAGAGATTAAAAATAATTTAATAGAGGGTTTATGATTTTCATTAAAGAATCTAAATTGATTGTAGATAATCAAAAAGAGTTTGTTGATTGTTTGCGAAAAAGTACATTTAAATTGCAAAAACTTTTTAATAATAATCAATATACTGATTCATATCCAAAATATAATATATTTAACATAAGTGCAACAAGTGTATTGATGTACGGGCTGTTTAATGATCTTAAAGGTCTAGTCAGAGATGAACTTGGACACGATAAGCCGCTATGGATGCAATCATGGGTTAACTACCAGGCAGAAGATAACCTATTAGCATGGCATGACCATGACTGGGAGTATCATGGCTATATCTGCATAGACCCTAAGAACACTAAAACCATATTTGAAGATTTTGAAATTGAAAACAAAATTGGTCAGATATATTTTGGTGAAGGTCATAAACCTCATAAGGTGGAGGCGGTTGAGTCGTTTAGTGGATATAGAATTACTATTGGTTACGATATAACTAGTAAAACAGATCAGCAATATACAAATCTTGGCTTAATGCCATTTTAATATAGGAGAATTATGAAAAAGCATAGTATTAATAATCATATTGGAATATTTGATAATTATTTTGATAAATCATATTGTAATCAATTAATAAAGTATTTTGAAATGAGACAAGGCTACTATCAGCAACGAAATGATGTTCGTTACAAAGATGAGTCACTAGTGTTTAATCATGAATTTGAACTTGAGGCTAATGCAAGTTTTAATCTTGATCCTATAGAAGCTCCAAAATTGTTTGAAAAATTTCAAAGTATTTTTTGGAAAGAATGTTACGAGACCTATCTAGAGGCTCACCCGTATAGTAGAGAAATTCCTAAACTGCTAGTTAGTTCCATAAAGATACAGAAGACGGAGCCCAGTGGTGGTTATCATGTATTTCATTTTGAAAGTGGTGGAATATTAACATCAAAAAGAATGATGTTTGTCATTATGTACCTTAATGACATTAATGATGGTGGTGAAACAGAATTTTTATATCAAAAACAAAGAGTAGAGGCTAAGGCTGGTCGTGTAGTTATCGCTCCAGCAGCGTATACCCACCCTCATCGTGGAAACCCACCTTTGAAAGAAGCAAAATATATTTTGACTACTTGGGTTGAATTTGGAGATATGTGAGAGTTGTTGGAATAAGCCCAGCTCATGATTCATCCGTTGCAGTGTACTGCGATGGTAATATTGAGCTTTTCTTAAAAGAGGAAAGGTTTTCTGGAGTAAAGAGGGACAGCTCTCCTTTTATTAGTTTAGATATTGTTAAGCAGAATTTGCAAGGACCAGTTGATGCAGTTGTAATGTCTTCGCCAACAGAAGAGTATTACAATCAAGCAGTTTTGGAAATGGCTGGGAAAACATTAAATGCACAACAAAATTTCCAATTTTCACATCTCCACCACTTATCGCATGCTTCATTAGCCTTTTATAACAGCGGGTTTGAAGAAGCAGCTGTTTTGGTAGCCGATAGGAATGGATCATTTGTTAATAATATTGCACGAGAAGCGGAAAGTATTTATTCAGCTTCTTACCCAAATAATTTTATTGAAGTGTATAAAAATTACTGGTTGATGAATAATGGTGTTGACTCAAGCCGTGCTGTAAGTAAAACATTTAATAAAATTAAAAAGAAAAGCCCAGAATGTGAAATCACTTATAATAGCTCATATAGCGTCACTAAGGTATATGAAACTGCGACTGTTTTAATACAGCAAGATCTTTTAGAAAATGGTAAGACAATGGGTCTTGCAGCTTATGGTTGCGACTCGGATAATTTCCCAGCGTTATTTACTGATAAGTTCCCAATTGATAACTATTTCACCCATGTTTTAGATATCCATAAAAAAGAAAATGCGGCTGCTTATTTTTCTTTTGTTGGTAAAGAAACAAAAGATGTTACCCCCGAGAATTTTCAATTCTACGCAGATTACGCCTTTCAAGTTCAAAAGCAATGTCAAGATCACATGTGCAAGTTAATAGAAAAAGCAATTGAAAAAACTGGTAGCAAAAATATTTGTATTACTGGAGGCTTTGGCTTGAATGTTGTTGCTAATGGTTACTATACAAAGAAATTCCCAGACATCAATTTTTATTTTGAACCTCTTGCTGACGATAGCGGGAATAGCCTTGGCGCAGCAATGTATATATACAGAGAAAATACTGCCGACATGGTAATAAGAAAACTTCAGTCTACATCATTTCATGGTTTTAATTATGATGTGTCTAACATCCCTGGCGTAAAAAGTTCTTATAAGGATATTGCTAATATTTTGAATGATCAGAAAAGTGTTGCTATTTTTTCTGGGAACGCAGAAGCTGGACCGAGAGCTTTAGGGAATCGTTCAATTCTGTTTGATGCAAGGAATGTTGATGGCAAAGAAATTGTTAATAAGATTAAAAATAGAGAGTGGTACAGACCCTTCGCAGCAGTCGTGTTAGAGGAAGACGCTCACCTTTATTTTGATATGTCTGTCCAGAAAAGCCCATTCATGACAATTTCTTTTGACGCTTTAAGCGGGGTAAAGGATCTAATCCCATCTGTAATCCATGTTGATAACACTTGTAGGATACAAACAGTGTCTTCAGATAATACACATTTATATAATTTATTAACGGAGTTTAAAAAAATATCTGGGATTGGTATATTGCTAAACACAAGTTTCAATCTTGCAGGGCAACCATTAGTGGAAAATCCACAGCATGCTATTGATGTCTTGCACAACTCTTTGCTTGATCATGTTTGGTTTGCTGATACTGGGGTGTTAATTAGTGAATGATATTGTCGTTGTTGGAGGTGGTTCTGCGGGGTGGATGACTGCATCTGCTCTTGTAAAGTTTTTCCCTGATAGAAAAATTACAGTCATTGAAAGCCCAGACGATCCAATCATAGGGGTCGGGGAAAGTACATTTGATAAAATCAATTACTTCCTGTCAATGCTGGATATTGATAGAAAAGATTTTTTTGCATTTACTGATGCTTCTATAAAATTAGCTGTTGAATTTTCTGAATTTTATGAAAAAGATAATCACAATGATTTTATATATCCTTTTGGATATCCAAATGTTGAAAACAATCTAGATGGGCTGCAGGATTGGCAAGTTAAAAAGACAATCTATAAAGACACTCCTATAACTGAATTTGCAGAATGGCATTTCCCTCAAGCCAGCTTGGTTAAGCACAATAGATTTTCAGAGAATTTAGACAATGATCTACCGTACTTTCACCCAGAGAGAGATACGGCTCTACATTTTGATGCAGTAAAATTTGGTCAATGGTTGAAAAATAATTACTCTATTCCAAGGGGTGTCAAATATATAAATTTAAAAGTTATTGATATTCCAGTCAATGAAGATGGCATTGAGAAATTAGTGCTTTCTGATGGAACAGAAATCTTTGCAGATTTGTTTGTTGACTGTACTGGTTTTTCAAGTTTACTTCTTGAGCAAACATTGAAAGAAAATTTTATATCTTATGAAGATATATTGCCTAACAACCATGCCTGGGCTGTTCAAATGCCGTATATAAATAAACCTATTGAGCTAAACAATAAAACCCGTTGTGTTGCGTTAGATAATGGATGGGTTTGGAATATTGGCTTATACTCAAGACTTGGCGTAGGTTATGTGTATAGTGACAAATTTATAACAGATGAAGAGGCGTTAGCAGAATTCAAAAATTATTTAAAATTTAAAATGAAAGTCCCAAGGTCAGAAGAGGAAGTTGATCAATTCACATTTAGAAATTTAAAATTTAGAGTCGGGATACATGAACGGACTTGGGTTAAGAATGTCGTTGCGATTGGTTTGTCAGCTGGTTTCATAGAACCATTAGAGAGCAATGGGCTTTATACTGTCCATGAATTTATATATGAATTAATAAAAGTTTTATTAAAAGAAAAATATAATCAATGGGACATTGATGTGTACAATAAAGCTACTAAAACAAAATTTGATGGTTTTGTTGATTTTATAAAAATCCATTACTGCTTGAGCAAAAGAAAAGATTCAGAATATTGGCGATATGTAACATCTATGAGTAATGATATTGATTTCTTAAATCAAAGGAATGTATTAAGATTTAATCTTGAAAGATTAAAATCAGAAACTGGTAAGCTCCCATTGGAAGGCGGTCTTGCTTGGATATCGGTAGGGATGAATTTTTTAATAATTGATGATGTTGCAATGAAAATTAATGAGTACAGAGCTGGCATAAGTCATAAAGTTTTATTTGAACCGTACTTCAGATCTATGGATAACCGAAAGAAACTTTGGGAAAAGAAAGCGTTAAAATGCCCTACTTTATATGAATACTTGAAAGATAAATATTATGGAGGCAAGTCATGATGAAGTTAAATGATATTGTATATATCTCAAAAAAATGGGGTACTCGTGAGTATTGGTCTAAGGTAAACATCATTGAAGCTTGGGCTTTCATGACCAAGATTGCAATCATATTTCCAGGTCTCCTTTTCGGAGTTCAATGGTGGTGGTTGTATGTATTTGCGTTGGCATCCAGTTTTTCTTTAATCGTAACTGCAACCATCAAGACAATGCCAACTATTATTTGGTTTAATATTCTATGGGTAATTCTAGCTTCTCTATCTATTCTTAAAAATTGGTGGTGGTTTAACTAATGTGTCCTTTTGGAATAGCGTTTATAGTATTATTGTTCAATAGGGTTAAAAGTATATTTTCTAATTAATCGTATATAAACTATAATCTATATGTGAAAAACATTCGGTTCAGAAAAGGCTCTTGGGTAATTCTGCCCGCACTTATTTTTGCTTGGTTTTATCCAACACCGTATTCTGCTAAAGCCGATGCGCTTGGCGAGTGGACATACAGTCAATCACAAAACTGTGGTGGTTACATTGAAGTCGTAAACAACGCCATAACTTTACACGGTCCTGACTATAACGGATGCAGCGGCGCTGCTCATTGGGTAAAAAT
>Ga0209596_1003813_pt1 | contig 11695 bp, 7 predicted proteins | sample M_130807_MF_Meta_FD_187314 | JGI IMG/M metagenome (GOLD analysis project Ga0209596, IMG submission 187314) | Freshwater microbial communities from Lake Montjoie, Canada to study carbon cycling - M_130807_MF_MetaG (SPAdes) (version 2) | ecosystem: Environmental > Aquatic > Freshwater > Lake... | reverse complement strand
TAAATAGTTTTCAAAAGCCGGACTTTGGCTTCCTGCCAGGGAGGCGTTGCTTTTTTTATTGGTATAGATGTATAAGTAAAGTAAACTAAATAGTTTTCAAAAGCCGGACTTTAGCTTCCTGCCAGGGAGGCGTTGCTTTTTTTATTGGTATAGATGTATAAGTAAAGTAAACTAAATAGTTTTCAAAAGCCGGACTTTGGCTTCCTGCCAGGGAGGCGTTGAAAATTATTTAGTTTACTTACAAAGAGTTAGTGTGCTTTCAAAAACGCAATCGCTTTTGTATAAGCATCTTCTTTAGCAGCAGCATTATAACTTGGATTGCTTGGATTCGCAAAACCATGCCCTGCTTCATATCTATTCACCGCTAAATTCTTACCAGCTTCTTTCATGTTCTTTTCAAAATCATTCACCATGGTTGGAGAAGGGCTTTGATCTAAGTTGCCAAAAAATCCAATGATATCACATTGAATAGATTTTAATTTATCCATATTCGTTTCTGGTCTACCATAATACATTACTGTTCCTTTTGATTGTGGTCCAGCAAGTATGGCAGTCTGTAAACTCCACATACCACCAAAACACCAACCCACACTATATATGGATGCTTTAGATCCTGCATATTTAATAGCCCCTTGAATAATAGCTGTCATTCTTCCCATATCCGCACCGCGCATTAATTTCATAGCGCTGTCTGGTGTAGCAGCCACTTTTCCATCATACATGTCTACCGCAATTACATTCACATCTCCTAAGTCACTATAATATTTATCTGATTCCATTTTTACATTGTCATTTAATCCCCACCATTCTTGAATCACTATTAAATACTTATTAGTTTTCTTTTTAGCAGCAATAAAATAAGCGTTGGCTTGCTTACCATCGGCAGCATCAAAAGACATCATTTTCCCTAGTAGGTTTTCTGGGTTCACAACAAGAGGTGAAGGATGCAATGCAGCAAAAGCAGGCCTGCCTGCCTCTAATTGGTAAGCTTGTTGTGTTTCCATATTCAAACACTCAATTACTTCCGCTTTTTCTACTGTTGGGTGTTGCGATTTGTTCCAATTCCAGCTTATTAAACTAGCTGTCAAAAGGACGCTAAATAGGACATAAATGGCTTTTTTCATTGATTTTTATTTATTTTAATTGAAGATGTTCACTTTTATATAACAGTTATAAACATTTTTGTTGAGTCTTAGCTGCGATTTTGTTACCCCCCTTTTTTGGCGTAGGTTTGTACGACCTCTAAGAATTTTTCCAAATAAAGATAGGTCCAAAAAAGTAAATTAACCATTTTGTAATTGGTTTATACACAATAGAATATTCCTATTGGGTAAAAACTATTTTCAAAAAATGAACTAATAATATAGTATGGCAAAGTATGTATTTGTAACGGGCGGTGTAACGAGTAGTTTAGGTAAGGGCATCATTGCCGCTTCTTTGGCAAAATTACTGCAAGCCAGAGGTTTTACTGCGACCATACAAAAGTTTGATCCTTATATTAATGTGGATCCAGGTACTTTGAACCCTTACGAACATGGAGAGTGTTATGTAACAGAAGATGGAGCAGAAACCGATTTAGATTTAGGACACTACGAGCGTTTTTTAAATACGCCTACTTCACAAGCGAATAATGTAACTACAGGAAGAATTTATCAAACAGTTATTAATAAAGAAAGAGCAGGCGAATTTTTAGGTAAAACAGTACAAGTGGTACCGCATATTACTGATGAAATTAAGCGTCGCATGTTACTATTGGGGCAGGATGGTAAGTTTGATATTGTCATTACTGAAATTGGTGGAACAGTGGGGGATATTGAGAGTACTCCCTTTATTGAAACCGTGCGTCAAATTCAATGGGAATTACCAGAAGAAGATGTGATGGTGGTGCACTTAACGCTTATTCCTTATTTAAGTGCTGCTAAAGAATTAAAAACAAAGCCTACACAACATAGTGTTAGAATGTTAAGTGAAACAGGCGTTCATCCCGATGTGATTGTATGTAGAACAGAACATCCTTTAACTGATGATATCAAAAATAAAATTGCTTTATTCTGTAATGTAAAAGCAGGTAATGTCATTGAATCATTGGATGCCAGCACCATTTATGAAGTGCCTTTATTAATGCAAAAAGAACAATTGGATTTAATTGTACTTAAGAAATTAAATATTCAAAATTTCAAGGAGCCAGATTTAACCAAGTGGAATGTTTTTTTAGATAAATTAAAACATCCTAAAAGCACTGTGAATATTGGTCTTATTGGAAAGTATATTGAATTGCAAGATGCCTATAAGTCTATCCTTGAAAGTTTTATACATGCAGGTGCTATGAACGAGGTGAAAGTAAATGTGGTGAATGTGCACAGTGAAAATATTACGGAGGAAAATGTGAATGAGCAATTTGCTGGCTTGCATGGTTTATTAGTAGCGCCTGGTTTTGGTGCTAGAGGTATTGAAGGAAAAATTGTTGCCGTTAAATATGCAAGAGAAAACAATTTACCTTTCTTTGGAATTTGTTTAGGAATGCAAATGGCCGTGATTGAATTTGCCCGTAATATTCTACATTTAAAAGGGGCGCACTCTGTTGAAATGGATCCCAATACAGAACACCCAGTGATTGATATGATGGAAGATCAAAAAGGAATTACCATGAAGGGTGGTACCATGCGTTTAGGCTCTTATCCTTGTACCATTGCTAAAGATACACTAGCCTATAAAATTTATGGCAGTACTAATATTAATGAAAGACATAGACACCGCTATGAATTTAATAATAGCTTCTTGAAATCATTCCAAGATAATGGAATGGTGACTAGTGGGTTGAATCCAGCATTAGGCCTTGTTGAAATTATTGAGTTGCCCAATCATCCTTTTTTTATTGGCGTTCAATATCATCCAGAATTAAAAAGTACTGTTGAGCATCCAGCTCCCTTATTCGTACATTTTATTGCAGCCGCTAAAATAGAGGCAGCTAAAAAAGGCTAGCTATTTTTTGTCTGTTATTATTTTGTTTTAGTTTGTCATGTTGCTAACATTTGTTAGCTTTATAGTATGAATAATATACGTATCCTTACTTCCACTAGTTTATTTGATGGACATGATGCCTCCATTAATATTATGCGTCGTGTGCTCCAAGAAAAAGGTGCAGAAATTATTCATTTTGGACATAATCGTTCTGCTAGTGAAATTGCAGCAGCTGCTATTGAAGAAGATGTACAAGGCATTGCCATTACTTCTTATCAGGGTGGGCATATTGAATTTTTCACTTACGTTAGAAAATTATTAAATGAAGCTGGCTATGGACATATTAAAATTGTAGGTGGTGGCGGTGGTACTATTTTACCTAAAGAAGCAGCTTACTTAGAAAAAATTGGTATTTCAAAAATATATTTACCTGAAGATGGATTGAAATTAGGTATTGAAGGAATGATTGAACAAGTGATTCAATTATGTGATTATACATTAAAAGATTTTCCAAAAAATAAATTACCGAAATTATCTTTTCCTAAAAAAATAGATCCTCGACCTATCAGTAGAGCAATTACGCTTTTGCAAAATAGTACTACGAAAAATAATACTTCTAAAATTTCTCCCTCCAAAAATAGCGCAACCAAAAAGAGTAATCAAAAAACAAATACTCAAAAAGAGAAGAAAAATATTCCTATTCTAGGGCTTACCGGAACAGGCGGGGCTGGAAAGTCTACCCTCTGTGATAGACTTATTCAATATTTTTTATTAGCCAACCCTAATAAAACCATTGCCATTATTTCTGTCGACCCAAGTAAAAGAAAAACAGGAGGTGCCTTACTAGGGGATCGTATTCGTATGAATGCCATCGATCATCCAAATGTTTTTATGCGCTCCTTGGCCACTAGGTCTGATAAAAATACCATTGCCCATTCAATGGACGCCATCATTGAACTATTAATTGAAGCAGGCTACGATGCTATTATTATTGAAACCGCAGGAGTGGGACAAAATGATGCCACTATTGTAGATTATGTAAGTATTCCCATTTATGTGATGACACCTGAATTTGGGGCGCCTACACAATTGGAGAAAATAAATATGATTGATTATGCAAAGTTAATTGCCATTAATAAGTTTGATAGGGCTGGAGGTTTAGATGCAGTCAGAGATGTGCGAAAACAATATCGTCGTTCGCATCATATATGGGAAGATCAAAAAAATAGCCTTCCAGTATTTGGAACCATTGCCTCGCATTTCAGTGACCCCGGTATGCAAGCCATGTATAATGCACTAGCTGCCATTGTTTATCAAACGCATACCATAAAATGGAACCCTCTTCCATGGGAGCCGAAGTATAATGAAAATGAAATAACAGCACCCACTATTCCCAATAAAAGAACTCAGTATCTAGGAGAGATTGTAACTACTATTCAAAAAAACAATCAATGGATAGAGGAACAAAAAAATATTATTTCAAAATGGTACTGCTTTCAAGAAGTATTAAAAGAGCCAAGTTTACAAGAGGATAAAAAAATACTAAAAGTTAATCAACTCATTGAACAAAGTATTGACAAGGAAGTAAAGCAGTTAATACTAGATTGGCCTGCAAAGGCAGCGGCGTATAAAAAGCCATTTTTAGAAATAGATCAAAAAGGGAAAAAAATAAAACAAGTACTTAGTTTTGAAACTCCATCGGGAACCACTATTCAAAAAGTGCAAGTGCCTAATTTTAAAGATTGGGGAGATATTGCGCATTGGCATTTGAAAGAAAACCTACCTGGTTATTTTCCTTATACTGCAGGTGTATTTAAATTTAAACAAGGTAATGAAGACCCTACTAGAATGTTTGCAGGCGAAGGTTGTCCAGAAAGAACCAATGCAAGATTTCATTTTTTAAGTAAGGGGCAAAATGCTATTCGTCTTTCTACTGCTTTTGATAGTGTTACTTTATATGGACATGATCCAGAAAAAAGATTAGACGTCTATGGTAAAATTGGTAACGCAGGGGTGAATGTGGCAAATATTGACGATGCTAAAAAGTTATATAGTGGCATTGATTTAAATAGTTCAAGTACTTCAGTAAGTATGACCATTAATGGGCCAGCACCTATTCTTATGGCGCAGTTCTTTAATACAGCCATAGACCAAGCTTGTGAAAAATATATAACGGCAAACAAATTATGGCCAGCTGTGCATAAAAAAATGAAGGTTTTATTTAAAGGAGCCACCCCGCCTGAATATTTTAATGTGAACAAATCATTAAATTTTAAAGACTGGCATAATGGTTTAGGGCTTCAATTATTAGGTGTTTCAGGTGATCAGGTATTAGCGCCAGCAGTGTATAACAAAATTAAACAAGAAGTACTTTCTCAAGTGAGAGGCACTTTGCAAGCAGATATCTTAAAAGAAGACCAAGCACAAAATACTTGTATTTTTTCTACCGATTTTGCATTAAAAATGATGGGCGATGTACAAGCCTATTTTGCTGAAAATAAAGTCAAACATTTTTATAGTGTATCTATTTCTGGTTATCATATTGCAGAAGCAGGGGCTAATCCTATTACGCAGTTGGCCTTTACTTTAGCCAATGGATTTACCTATGTTGAATATTTTATGAATAGAGGTATTGCCATTGACGATTTTATACCCAACCTAAGTTTTTTCTTTAGCAATGGAATGGATCCGGAATATGCAGTGATAGGAAGAGTGGCTAGAAGAATTTGGGCCAATACCATGAAACATAAATACCATGCCAATGAGCGTTCACAAAAATTAAAATATCATATACAAACTAGTGGAAGAAGTTTGCATGCACAAGAAATAGACTTTAATGACATAAGAACTACCCTTCAAGCCTTGTATGCTATCTATGACCAATGCAATAGTTTACATACCAATGCCTATGATGAAGCCATTACAACTCCCACTGAAGAAAGTGTAAGACGCGCTTTAGCCATTCAATTAATTATTAATAAAGAATTAGGTACCACCAAGGTGGAGAATTTTCAACAAGGAAGTTTTTTAATTACGGAGTTAACCGATTTAGTAGAAGAGGCAGTGATGCAAGAATTTGAAAGAATAAATAATAGAGGAGGCGTATTGGGTGCCATGGAAAGAATGTATCAGCGTACAAAAATTCAGGAAGAAAGTTTGCATTATGAAACTAAAAAACATACCGGAGAAATACCCATTATTGGGGTGAATAGTTTTGTACAACCGCATCAAAAAAATAATGCCGACCAACAAGCCATCTTTAGATCTTCCTCCACAGAACAAAATCTACAAATTAAAAACCTCGCTAGCTTCCAAAAAAGGAACCAGTCCTTAAGTGCTCATAATCTAAAAATGCTCCAAAATGCAGCCTTGCAAAATGATAATATATTTACCGTTTTAATGGAAGCGGTCAAATATTGCAGTTTAGGGGAAATTTCCAATACCCTTTACCAGGTAGGGGGTAAATACAGCCGAAATTTGTAAAAAAACGATACCTTTGGCCCTCGTTAATTACGATTAAATTTCACGTATGAATACTGATAAAAATACAGTCATTGGTTTTGTTTTATTGGCTGGTTTGTTTTTTATGTACTTCTGGTACACCAACAAACAACAAACCGACTTAGCTACTTATAAAAAGCATTTTGATGATTCTGTTGCCATGGTAAAAGCCACTGAGGCCAAAGCCCTTGCTTTACAAAATCCTGTAAAATTAGATTCCACTACGGGTGCTGTTCTAAACAATATCGATACTGTAAAAGAAGAGTTTACTTATTTAGAGAATGACTTGGTGAAGGCGAAGTTTAGTAACAAAGGGGGTCAAGTAGCTGAAGTAACACTTAAAAAATATACTAATTACAAAAAGGAGTTAGTTACATTAGGAGATAGTAGTTCTTTAAATTATCCTATTAATGTGGGGGATAATAAAACGCTCCAAGTCAATCATATTTTATTTCCAACCAAGACCATTACTGCTGGTGAAAAGGGTGCCCAAAAAATTGAGTATGCCTATACCACCCCTGCTGGTAAAACCATTCGCCATCAGTTTACATTAGAAGCGAATAAGTATAATATTGATTGGAATATACAACTAGAGGGCGCCGATCAATTATTAACCAACCAACAATTAAACTTAATTTGGGATGTACATTCTTATCAACAAGAGCGTACTTCGGTGTATGAGCGTCAGATGTCCAATATCTGTTTTTCAGAAGGGGGTGAATTTGATTATGTTTCAAGTAAGAATACCAAGGCTTTTGAAAAACCAATTCAATGGGTAGGCTTGGTACAACAATTCTTTTCTACAACCTTAATAGCTAAAGATGGTTTTGCTACAGGAAACTTAAACTGGCAACGTAAAACAGATAGCAGCCATAATTTAGCAGCGCTTCAATCTCAATTTCAAACCAAGGTGGCTGGCCCGAATGTAAATATTGCATTGTCTCTTTACTACGGCCCTAATGACTTTCAAATTCTGAAGGCACAGGCACCAGAAATGGAAAAAATAGTCAACTTAGGAAGAGACTTATATTCTTTTGTACGCCCCATTAATAAATATATTTTAATGCCTGTATTTGATTTCTTCTCAGGTTTTATTAAGAATTTTGGATGGGTTATTTTCTTGTTAACTATTTTTATTCGTCTAGTCACTTCCCCACTTACTTATTCAAGTTATTTAAGTAGTGCTAAAATGAAAGTATTGAAGCCGGAATTAGACGCTATCAAGAAAAAGCTGGGAGATGATCAACAAGGCTTTGCCATGGAACAAATGAAATTATTTAGAGAGGCAGGGGTAAATCCTTTAGGTGGTTGTATTCCAGCCTTATTGCAAATTCCAATATTCTTTGCTTTATATAGTTTCTTTAATTCCAATATTTCTTTAAGAGGTCAATCATTTTTGTGGAGTCATGATTTATCTAGCTATGACTCCATTGCAACACTTCCTTTTACTATACCTAGTTTTGGTAATCATATTAGTTTATTTACCCTTACTGCAGTTATTACTAGTTTGCTCATGTCTGTTTATAATATGGCCATGACACCTACACAGGATAACCCTGCTTTAAAGTACATGCCTTATATTTTTCCATTCGTTTTATTATTTATATTTAATGGATTGCCATCGGCTTTAACTTGGTACTATACTGTTTCTAACGTGATTACCTTACTTATGCAGTTATTGATTCAAAAGGTCATCATTGATCATGATAAAATATTGGCGGGTATTGAAATAAAACGTAAAACGCCTAAGAAAAAAAGTAATTGGCAAGGCAAGTATGAGCAATTGATGGAGACTCAGAAAAAAGTACAAGCCTTAAAAGACAAGACAAAAAAATAAACTAACAATCCCCCCAAACCCCCCTGAAGTTTAGAATTACCCCCCTAATTATAAGCCTCCTCTTCTTCACGGCTGCAGCTCATGCTCAAACCAAGCTAGTAGGAGAGTGTGCCCTTCAGTTTCAAATTACTGAACAAGTAGCAGATGGAACTATGACTGCTATTGGTACTAAAGATATTTGGGTAAAAGGGAATCAATGCAAGACGACTTTAACTACGGCTCAGTTAGTACAAACATTTTTATTCAATACACAATTAGATAAAGCAACTATTACGAAGGATATTGGGCAAAGCCATTTTTTGCAAACGATTAGCTTTCCACCTCTATCAAAAAACAATTTAGTTGCTCAAGAAGAAATACCTACTGACACTACTATTCATATTTTAGGATACCACTGCAAAGCATTGCAATTAAAGTGGAGTGACGGATCTATTTATGATATTTTGTATACCGACTCTTTGAACTTAACAGTGAATCAATTTGAGTTAGGTTTCAAAAATATACCTGGCTTGGTGCTGTCTTATATTATTACTAGCGCAAAGGGTGTGCAGATTAAATATCTAGCAACGAAATTGGATTTAAGTCCATTATCATTAAGCCTTTTTGCAATTAATAGTGAACTGTATCAAGCAATAGACGAAAAGTAGTAGCGAAAAAAATAATAAAACTAGATTAGGAAATAATTAAGTCATTCAGCATTAAGGCTGAACTGCAGTGGGTGTTTTGAATTTAGACAAAACCACCTTGTAACGATAAGGAATGACGTAGGAAATATTACCCTTATTGTATTTTAGATAATTGCTATTATTCACAGAATTATTCATATTAATAGAGGCAATACCTTTGAATTCTAAACTAGATTTTAAAGTATAAAAAGTAGCTGTCTTATGGGTGAGGTTTCCAATGTTCTTCAATGTATATTTTTCCACCAATCTCTTAGCATCGCTGCTACCATTTACAATAGTAGAGGCATAACTGCTCTCCGCGATGAATAATACAGTCGTTAAACAGGTAATTATGAATATGTTTTTTATAGTACGCATGGTCGTTCCAAAGGTAAGTATTTTACAATTTCGGCAACAAATTAATTTTTAACCTAATTTAAGGGCTATGTGAAGAAGAAATTATTGGTAATTAATAGGTTAATTGTATATTTATTTAAAGCAATGAGGCCCAAATTTTATTTTTTAAATTATTGATAATCAATGCTTTATTCCTAACCCATTAATTAAAAAGCCATGTTCGATAACCATCGTGACGAGGAGGGCGGAGATATTCATGAATTGATGCAGCGGTACCAGAACCTAAAACTAGGGCGTACCAACTCCTATATTGAAGAAGATGATTTTGAAAGAATCATCGAGCACCTTGACGAAAAGGATGAAATATTAGAAGCTATTGAAGCGGCCAATATTGCACTGGATCAATATCCTTCATCTGCTTTACTTATGATTAAGAAGGCCGATTTATTATTAGCGACTAGAAAATACAAAGAGGCTTTACAATTATTAGATACCGCTGCTTTATATGATCACAAGGATATGAATTTATTCATCTTAAAAACAGATGCCTACTTAGCATTAGACCAACCTGAAAAAGCGATTGTCTTATTACAAGAAGCCTTGCATTTATTTGAAGGACCAGATAGAACAGAAGTATTATTTGAATTAGCAGATGTATACGATGATCATGAAGCATTTGATAAAGTATTTGATTGTTTGCAATTGGTCTTGGAAGAAGATCCTACCAATGAAGAAGCTTTATATAAAATTTGTTTCTGGACAGATTTCACAGGAAGAAATGAAGAGAGTATTCGTTTACATCAAAGAATCATAGATGAACAACCTTATAATGCATTGGCTTGGTTTAATCTAGCAGCCGCTTATCAAGGTATTAAATTACATGAGAAAGCCATTGACGCTTATCAGTATGCCATAGTCATTGATGAAAAGTTTGATTATGCTTATCGTAATATGGGTGATGCCTTTTTACGCATTCGAAAATACAGAGAAGCCATTGAGGCCTTAGAAAAAGTTTTAGAGTTGTCAAGGCCTGAAGATGTTATCTACGAAGCCATTGGACACTGTTACCATAGAATGAAAAATTTTGCACAAGCAAGATTTCATTACAAGAAAGCAGTGCACTTAAACCCCGATGATAGTAGGCTCTATCAAAAAATTGCAGGCACTTATATGCAAGAAGAGCATTGGGAATTAGCCATTAAACAATTAGAGCATGCATTAAGAATACATAAGCACATTAATGAATACTATATTTTAATGGGGGAATGTTATATGCATCTTTTGCAGTTTAAAGAAGCAGCTCAATTTTTTGGAACGGTGGTAAAAAATAAGCCGAAGCAAATTGCAGGTTGGGAATACTTAATTAAATGTTTAGTGGCCAATGAACAGTTGGATAGCGCCTTGGAGCAAACCGAATTGGCGTATATGTCTACCCAAGGAAAAGTTATTTTTATTTTTTATCGTAGTGCCATTTTGTTTATGATGGGTAAAACAGCAGAAGGATTATTACAATTAGAAATGGCGCTCTCAAAATCATCTAAACTATTAAAAAAATTCACCAAATTCTATCCTGAAATTGTACATGATCCAAAAGTGGCGGAATTAATTGGTCAATTTAAGAAGGTAAAAAAATCTTAGTCAATTTAAGTTACCTTTGCGGTAATTATAAATGAAAAAAATACAAAAATGAATTATCATCTTACCCAAATACCTGAAAGAACAGCCAAACCAAGAAAAAGTGGACTTACGATGGTGATGGATAAGGGTTTGAGTTTTGGAGAAGCTGAAAATTTTCTAAGTGTAGCGGGGCCGCATACCGATGTTATCAAATTAGGCTTCGGTACTTCTTTTGTAACACCGAATCTGAGAAAGAAAATTGAATTATATCAAGCAGCAGGTATTCCTGTTTATTTTGGAGGTACTTTATTTGAAGCCTTTGTAATTAGAAATCAGTTCGATGATTATATTGCCATGTGCAAGGATTATAAAATAGATATGATTGAAGTGAGTGATGGCTCCATTACTATTCCTCATTCAGAAAAATGTGGTTACATAGAAAAAATTTCAAAATTTGCTACTGTACTAAGTGAAGTAGGTAGTAAGGATGCTGCACATATTATTCCTCCCTATCAGTGGATTGAACTAATGAGCGCCGAATTAAAAGCAGGGTCTACCTATGTAATTGCGGAGGCAAGAGAGGCAGGTAATGTGGGTATTTACAGAGGCAGCGGAGAAGTACGTGAGGGATTAGTGCAAGAAATACTTACTAAAATTCCAGCTGAAAAAATATTATGGGAAGCGCCACAAAAAGCACAACAACTTTATTTCTTAGAATTAGTAGGATGTAATGTGAACCTAGGTAATATTGCTCCCT
>Ga0209596_1003812_pt1 | contig 11695 bp, 10 predicted proteins | sample M_130807_MF_Meta_FD_187314 | JGI IMG/M metagenome (GOLD analysis project Ga0209596, IMG submission 187314) | Freshwater microbial communities from Lake Montjoie, Canada to study carbon cycling - M_130807_MF_MetaG (SPAdes) (version 2) | ecosystem: Environmental > Aquatic > Freshwater > Lake... | reverse complement strand
CTGCACCTTGCCGAGAGCGGTGCGCGGCAGCGCGTCCACTTGAATAAATGCGCGGGGGATCTTGAACGACGCGAGTGCGCGCCGGCAGATCGCTTCGATCGCGACGGCGTCAATTGGGGCGTCGGCGACGACGTAGGCGATTGGCACTTCACCGCGTCGCGGATCATTCGTGCCGACGACCACCGCCTCGCGCACACCGCACAGATCGAGCAGGCACTCTTCGATCTCCCGCGGGTAAATGTTGAAGCCACCCGAGATGATCAGATCGCTTCGCCGGCCTCGCAGCGTGAACACACCATCGGCAGACTGCTCGGTCATGTCGCCGGTCTTGAACCATCCGTCGCTGAATGCTGCACGCGTTGCATCGGGTTGTCGCCAGTACCCGCTGAAGACATTGGGTCCACGCACCCACAACTCGCCGGCCGTTCCGAGCGTCACGTCCGCGCCGTGCTCGTCGACCACACGCGTCTCGACACCAGGGAACGGCACCCCCACGGTCCCCGGTCGCCGCTCGCCGGCGTACGCGTTGCCAATGTTCATCAGCGTCTCGCTCATCCCGTAGCGCTCGAGAATGCGATGGCCGAACTCGGCCTCGAATGACTCAAAGACCTGAACAGGCAGTGGTGCCGAACCACTGACGAACAGACGTACGTCTCGCCCAACCGCCTGCGCAGCCTCGCGCGGCAGTTCGAGCAAACGCACATAGACGGTGGGAACGCCGAAGAACAGCGTGGGACGAAAGTCGCTGAACAGCTGCGCCGCGCGCGCGCCATCAAATCGCTCGACCAGCCGCATGCGACATCCTGTCGCGAGCCAGCACATCAGGCCGTTGGCCAAACCGTGGACGTGAAACAAGGGGAGCACGGCGAGATATCGATCGGCAGATGTGATCTGCCAGCACGCAATCAGGTTCGCGGCATTCGACAGGAAGTTGTCGTGCGAAAGAACCGCGCCCTTCGATCGGCCCGTCGTGCCCGATGTGTAGACGAGTGCCGCAGGCTCGGTGCCGTCGATCGACAGGCGCACCGGATCGACGGGCCCATCGGCGGCCGCGGCCGTGAGCGCATCGGCGTCCCATGTCGCGACGCCATCGGGGAACAGCGCGAAGCGCTCTGCGGTGGTCAGCACCGCCTTCGGGGCAGCGTCGGTGACGATGTGGGCGATCTCGCGTTCGCGATAGAGGATGTTGACCGGCACCGCGATGACGCCAAGCCGGACGCACGCGAGAAAGACGGTGATGAACGGGATGCCGTTCGGCAGGTAGATGCCGAGCCGATCGCCGCGCCTGACGCCGCGCTCGACGAAGATACGCGCCAGCCGGTTCGCGCCGTCGTCGAGCGCCCCAAACGTGAGATGGGCGACGCGACCGTCCGCGGTGTCGTACTCCACACCGACGTCGTCGCGTCGCCCGATCAGGCTTGCACTGAAGAGATCACCCAGCTGCACGGGCCTATTGTGCGGCAGTTCGGTCGATGGGTCGCGAGGTTGAACGTGCCGCCGGGCTAAAGCCCGGCGGCTCCACGAGCGGGTCGGCGGGTGCGAGCGGGTCGGCGGGTGCGAGCGGGTCGGCGAGGTGAATGGGGCCGGCGCGGTGGATTGGGGACTGGAGGACAGGCTTATGGAGCCGCCGGGCTTTAGCCCGGCGGCACCGCAGTTGCCTATGTCTGTTCACCGGGCGATGACGTCGAACCTCCCGCGGGCTAAAGCCCGACAGCTCCACAAGATCCGGCGACTCCATGAAGGCGCCCCTTCTGGCACGCGGCCTGCTTTCAAGGTGGCATGCCCGGACAACACCCACATCGCCTACGTGAGCCCGAATACTGCGGGCGTCGCCAATACTCGCTCACAATTTCGACGTTTGAGCGAGCTGCGGTCTTCCACGACGACGAGACCGTGAACGTCGTGCGATCGCAAATTCTGCGGGCGTCGAGTCTTCAGGGCTTCGTCGTTTCGGCCTACTGCTTCATGCCAGACCACCTCCACCTGTTTGTCTCGGCGCAGGCGGAGGAGAGCAACGCCCTGCGGTTTATCGCGTTGGCAAAGCAGCTCAGCGGATTTTGGTACAAGTCCCGATTCCACCGACAGCTGTGGCAGCGATCAACGTGGGACCGCGTCGTCCGATCGGGCGACACGCCCCGAATTCTGATGCGGTACGTGCTGCTTAATCCGGTACGCGCCGGGCTGGTCTCCGCCGCAATGGACTACCCGTTCAGCGGGTCAGAGGTCTACGGCCGCGAGGACCTGATCGAATTGTGTCGGGATGGTTGGATGTGTCGGTTCGCCCGACGGGGTGACGTTGAACGTGCCGCTGGGCTAAAGCCCAGCGGCTCCACAAACGAGCCGCCGCGCGCTTGTGGAGCCGCCGGGCAGGCTTGTGGAGCCGCCGGGCTCTAGCCCGGCGGGATGTGTCAGGTCTATTGCTTCAACAGGTCCCGCAGCGTCGTCGCCTGGTTGACGAGCAGCAGTTCCGTTTCTGCCGGCATGTTGCCCGACGCGCGGAGCTCTTTCGTGCGGGCGATGTAGGCGTCGAGCTTCGAGGCGGCCGCGGTGAACTTGGCCGTCTTCTTCGAGGCATCGGTGTAGCCCTCCGCGATCAGCTTCGTCGCCTCGTCGGCGATCTTCACGAGGCTGTTGCCGTCTTTGATGACGAGGTATTCCGTCTGGTTTGCGAGCAACGTCGACGACGGATTGTTTGGGAACTGGCGGACGTCGGCGCAGAGCGGGCCGCACGTGAGCTGCATGCCGTAGATCGAACGCTTCGCGCGGTCGATCGTCTGCGTCGCATCGTCTTTCAGCAGGAAGCCGGCCTTGACGAGGGCGTTCGACACGGTCGTGACCTTGCCGACGTAGTCGTCGTGGGTCGGGTAGAGCTTGTTGAGGGTGGCGGCGTCGAAGGGCACGTGCGTGCCGCCGAGTCCGCAGAGCTCGCCCGTCTCTTTGGCGACCGGCACGGCGATTTCTGGGAGCTGAATGCCACCGAGGATGTTGCCGAGCGCGTTGCGCATCACGGGTTTCTCTGGTGCCGCGCCTCCGCGGCCGCCACCACCGCCTCCGCGGGCTCCTGGAGCCGCGGCAGCGCCCTGCGCGCCCGCCGCCGGTGGAGCCGCACCCGCGGCACCGGCTCGGCCTGCGCGTGGGGCTGCGCCCGGTGCCGGGGCTCCTGCGCCCGGCGCAGGTCCTGCCTGCGTCGGCACCACGGCGGGTGCGTTTTCATCAAACATGATTGCCGGAGCGTGTGGCGCTTCGGTGCCGTTCGTCTTCCACTTCACGAGGGCGTCGATGGCCGCGTTGTAGACGTAGCGAATCTCGACGCGCGATCGTGCCGGCGTTTCGCAATTGTCGACGGCCGGGAGCTTCAGATCGCGCTCGAGGAATGCCGCGCGCGACAGCAGTGAGTACTGTTCCGAGTGGGTCGAGCCCGCGACGTTCCAGACGCGCACTTTCGGCAGGTCCGGCTGTGTGCGGCTCGAGAACCGCTCGGTTTCGCTGAGGACCTTGATCACGGGAATCGTGAGATCCGTGCGCATCTGCTGATTGCTGACCGTGAGCATCGCCGCGTCGTAGATCGGTTCGCGCGCGTGCACGTTGTTCAGGTACGGCCCCATGCGACCGGCCGACTGCGACTGGCCGGCGGCGATCATGAGCTTCATCGTGAGGCCGCCGAGCACTTCCGGCACGCGCTTCACCGCGGCACCGGCCTGCGAGTAGATGTCGAAGTTCAACGACGCGTCCGTGACGGTGCCGCCCGCGGTGAGGTCGAGCTTCGCGTAGCGCGTCGGGTTCCAGACCTTGATGCCATTCGGCTCGCGCGACACGCCGCCGTCCTGCGCCGAGACGCCGATCCACGCGTAGCCTTCGCGAATGAAGAATTCTTTCTGATAGAGCCACAGCACGTCCGTGTCGTAGCCGTTCGTGACATTCAGCCACTCGACCACCGCGATGCCGTTGAAGCGCGCCTGCGTGGCCGGCCGACGCACGATGATGCGTGAGGTGAACGGAATACCGCTCTTCACGACCTCGGCATTCTTGCCGAACTCCGGCGTCGAATAGGTGTTGCCGGTACCCGAGTAGAGGAACTCCTCTTCGACGTATCCAAAATTCTTCAGCACGATGTCGGTGGCGAAGAACGGGTGGTTCTTGTTGGTCGCGCTGGGCGTTTCGCCCGACAGCTTCGTGACTTTCGGTGTGGGCACCTCGGCACGGAGGTGCGCGACGGCGGCGACGAGTGTAAGGGTGAAAGCGGCAGTGATCAGTGTTTTCATGTCGAGTTACTTCTTGGGAAGGGGCGTGGTGTCGCCGTCAACGAGGCCGAGCGCCCAGCGCATGGCGCCAAAGTACATGTCGCGAATGATCGGGTTGTCCCACGAATCCGCTTCGTGGCCCAGGATGGAATAGAACACGCGGCCTTTGCCGTAGCTCTTCGCCCATGCGGCGGGGAAGTCGCCGTCGGTGCGGTGCACGAGCGGCTTCTTCATGTCGAGCGTGCTCGTGTCGAGATGCGCGAGGACGCGCAGTTTGCCGCGCGAGAAGTCCTTGATCTGATAGAACTCGTCGGTCAGCTTCACGAGCGCCGGGAACTTCTGCATCGCGGGGAACTTCGGGTCGTCGACGACGACCGTCGCGTCAGTGATGCCCCAGGGATGTTCGTCGAAACGGCCCCCGAGCATCTCGCCGAACTCGGGCCATGAGAAGAACGCGGTCGCCGCCGAGTGGGCCACGACAAAGCCCTTGCCGTCTTCCTTCACAAAAGAGAGCAGGTCGGCCTTCTGTTGTGGCGTGAGCTCAATCTCGCGGACGCCGAAGAAGAAGATCGCGTCGTAGAACGTGAGGTTGTGCGCCAGAAACTGTTCGCCCGTCGCAATGCCTGTCCCCGTCTTGAACTCGATCGGCGTCTTCGTGATCGGTTGCGAGTCGGTGCGGATCCACGTGTCGTAGAGGCCGCTTTCGCGCCCCATCCGCTCGATGGTAGCCATCGCGTGTGTGATGGAGTCGTGCTGGTAGCCGGCGCGCACATCGGCCCACGCGAGCACGTGCTTCTTCACGCGCGGCGCTTGCGGCGCCTGCGCCACGATGGGCCGTGTCGTTGAAAGAAGGAGGCCGACGGCGAGCAGAGACGCGGCCCATCGACCCAGGGACAGAGAGGCGATCTTTGACATGCGCCGCCATCCTATGGCGCTCTCTACAGCGGCGTGGTGTGGTTACCGTAACAGGCCGGTTACAGGCGGCGCGAGTATCAGGCGGCTTCGATGTCGGTCTTGGCGAAGTCGTCGCCCACAAACAACAGCGTGTCGCGCGCGGCTTGCGCACACGCATAGGCGAGACAGTCGCCGTAGTTCAGGGCGGCGGGGTGCCGGCCGCGGCCAAACCGTCGGAAGGCTTCGACGGCCAGGTGCCACTCCGCTTCGCCGAACGGCACGATCGAGACGCCGAGTTCCGCGATGAGACCTTCAACCGATTCCGCGCCGCGAGGTCCACGCCGGCCGTTGAAGAGGAGGCTGGTTTCGACCAGCGTCGGCGCGCCCACGAATGTGACTCGCGTCGAGAATGCGATCGACCAGATCGAGGTACTTCGGTTCGGCGAACAGGATGGCGATGAGCGCCGAGGAGTCGAGCGTCATACGCCCTCCGGCCCAAATCCCAGGATGGCGTCTTCCTCAGCGCGCGTCAGTGCTCGTCCGATTTCGCCCTTCGGGAGTGTCACGGGCGCGTCGAGGCTCGATGACGCTCGGCATGGGTCGGCATATTAGTATGTCGCCATGGTCTCTCCGCTCCCGATCGCTCGCACTGCCGACGGACGTGAACTCTCGGTCCTGCCCGGCCTCGCCAATCGTCACGGCCTGATTACCGGCGCCACGGGTACCGGCAAGACGGTCACGCTGCAGGTGATGGCCGAACACTTCTCGCAAATCGGTGTGCCCGTGTTCATGGCCGACGTGAAGGGCGATCTGTCCGGCATCGCCGCGGCCGGTGCCCTGTCGCCGAAGTTTCAGGCGCGCCTCGAGCAACTGAAGCTGACGCCGCCGGCATTCGCGTCGTGTCCCGTAGAGTTTTGGGACGTGTTCGGCAAGGGCGGCCATCCGGTGCGCGCCACGATCTCCGACATGGGACCGCTCCTGCTCAGCCGCCTCCTCGCGCTCAACGACACGCAGCGCGGCGTGCTGACGATGGCGTTCAAGATCGCCGACGACGGTGGCCTGCTGCTGCTCGATATCAAGGACCTCCGCGCGATGCTCGCCTTCGTGGGCGAAAACGCCAAGTCGTTTCAAACCGACTACGGCAACATCTCGGCCGCGTCGATCGGTGCCATTCAGCGGTCGTTGTTAGAAATCGAACAGCAGGGCGCCACGTCGTTCTTCGGTGAGCCGATGCTGAACATCGACGACCTGATCCAGACGGCGTCGGGGTCCGGCCCTTCGACACGCTCAGGGCAGGGTGTGGTTAACGTGCTCGCTGCGGATCAGCTGATGAACTCGCCCAAGCTGTACGCGACGTTCCTGCTCTGGATGTTGTCGGAGTTGTTTGAACATCTCCCGGAAGTTGGCGACCCGGAGAAACCGAAAATGGTGTTCTTCTTCGACGAGGCGCACTTGCTGTTCGACGACGCGCCCGATGCACTCGTGGAGAAGATCGAGCAGGTCGTGCGGTTGATCCGCTCGAAGGGCGTCGGCGTGTATTTCGTGACGCAGAATCCGCTCGACTTGCCGGAGACGGTGCTCGGCCAGCTCGGCAACCGCGTGCAACACGCGCTCCGTGCGTTCACACCGAGAGATCAGAAGGCCGTGAAGACCGCCGCCACGACCATGCGCGCCAATCCGGCCTTCGATACCGAGAAGGCCATTCAGGAACTCGCCGTCGGCGAAGCGCTTGTCTCGTTCCTCGACGAGAAGGGCAGCCCGACGATCGTCGAACGCGCGTGGATCCTGCCGCCGGCCTCGCGTATCGGCCCCATCACGCCGGAGGACCGCGCGTCGATCATCGGTAAATCCACGATCAAGGGGACGTACGAGCAGACGCGGGATCGCGAGTCCGCTTACGAAAAGTTGAAGGCACGAGCAGATTCGAAAGCGGGTTCGACGGGGCCAGGGGGTTCCAACGAGCGCGGGGGTTCCAACGATCAAGGGGGTTCGTCAACGCCAGGGGGTTCGGTTCCTCAGCCCAAAGCCGTCCCGTCTGTGCTGACCGATCTGCTGTTCGGCTCAACCGGCCCACGTGGGGCGCATCACGACGGCCTGCTCGCCGCCGCCGCGAAGAGCGCCGCCCGGTCGATCGGGTCAGGTGCCGGCCGGTCAATCCTCCGAGGCATGCTCGGCTCGATCCTGGGCGGGCGCACGCGCTAAATCGCGGACGCAGGCTTCCGGTCAGATCTTTGAATTGACACCGAAGAACGCGAGGATACGGCCGACCGTCTGTTGCATGAACGAACGTTGCTCTTCGGGATGCGGCGGCGGCGCGTTCCTTGCGCGCTCCGTCTCGGAGCGTCGTTTCACCAGCGCTTCAGTCAGTACCCGCGCCACTTCAGGACGGCTCTTGATGAGCGGTTCCATATCGGCGCGCGAGATTTCGAACACCACAGCTTCGCAGGCGGCGACGACAGTCGCTGAGCGTGGGTTGCCGGTGAGCATGCTCATTTCGCCCACGAACATGCCGCTGCGCAGCCGCGCAACCCGTTGCATCCGGTCGCCGCCAGGACTTGGCACGAGCACAGCCGATTGGCCCGCGCGTAGTAACCGGCATCGCCCTTCAGGCACTCGAACAGGCTCTCGTAGAGCGAGAAGCTCTGGTGGAAGTACTCGAGGATCTCCTGTCGCTTGGCCTCGGGGTCCGGGCCGTCGAGAACAATGGTTCGGGTTGGTTGAAACGAAACGGCAGTTCCCAGCGACGTCGGACCCACGGCCATAAAAGGGCCCTGAGTATGACGCCGCAGTATGGTTTGATCAAGACAGCCACGAGCGTTGGCAAACCGATGGCCGGATTGGCCCGGCCGGTGTCTAATACTCCCAGCTAACCCAAGTTTCAGGAGGTCCCATGAGAAAGGTTGTTCTTTCCCTCGCGGTGGTCACGGCGCTGGTCCCGGCCGTAGCTATGGCGCAGGAACCGCTCCGCATCGGTGGGCAAACCAAGGCGCCCACTCGGACCTACTACGTCGCACCCGAGTATCCCCAGGAGGCGAAAGCAGCCCGTGTCTCCGGCATCGTGATTGTCGAGGCCGTGATTGGCCGTGACGGCACGGTGACCGACGCCAAGGTCATCCGGTCAATCGCGTTGCTCGATGAGGCTGCGCTCGCGGCCGTAAGACAGTGGCGCTACACGCCGACGACACTGAATGGCAATCCCGTTCCTGTGATCATGACGGCGACTGTCAACTTCACGCCGCCCGCCGATGCCAACCCCGCCGGCGTGTCGAGCACGTCGCAGGATTCTCTGGGCGCAAATCATCCGATCATGCAGGCGTCCAACGCCCCGCCCGAGCCCGTGTACTTGAACGGCCGCGAAGCGATACGCATCGGCGGCGACGTGAAAGCACCGGAACGCCTCAAGTACGTGCAGCCCGCCTATCCTGCTGACGCTCAGTCTGCCCGTGTCTCCGGCATCGTCATCATCGAAGCACTGGTCGATGAAACGGGCAGCGTCGTGCAGACGAAGCTCCTGCGCAGCATCGCCCTGCTCGACCAGGCCGCGATGGACGCGGTGTCTCAGTGGAAGTACGCCCCCACCTACCTGAACGGCGCCGCGATGCCGGTCGTCATGACGGTGACGGTCAACTTCACGCTGCAATAGCCCGATGTCCAGATGACCAGATAACGAGATTCAGGCGGCACCCAGGGCTTGTCGTATGCTTTCCCTGCATATGACGAGCCCTTCTCGTTTCTCCCGCCTCTGTGTTGTTGGCCTGATGTTCGCCGGCGTCGCGACGACGTCCGCGCAGAGCAAGCCGCCGGCGAAACTGACGCCCCTGCAGGTGCAGGCCGCCACCATCACCGAAGCGTCGATTCGCGGCCATATGGAGTTTCTGGCGGGTGATGCCATGCAGGGCCGCGGCAGCGGCACCGCCGACGAGTGGCGCGCGGCGGCCTACATCGGCTCGCAGATGCGACGCTGGGGCATTGAGCCGCTTGGCGACGACGGCGGGTACGTCAAGACGATCGACACGGGTCGCGTCACCGCGGCCAGCGCGCCGACGCTCGTTGTGGGCAACATGGCGTTGACGCACGGGCGCGAGATGCTGGTGTCGTCGATCAACAAGGGCGCGGTCGGCGGCCCGCTCTTCCGTTACACACACGGCGCGAAGATCCCGGACGGCGCATTTGTGTTCATTCCGGATGGCGCGACGCCAGACAACACGGAACTCGCGAAGGCAGCTGGTACGCTCGCGGTCGAGACGGCACAGAACCGCACGACCTGGGCGGCCACAGGCGCGCGCATGCCGGGTGCAGCGGCGGCCGGTGGCGGCCGCGGCGGCGGCGCACCTGCGGCAGCCGTCGTCCGCATCGTGCTCGACAAAGCGACGCACGCGGCGATTGCAGGAATGGTGGACGGCACGAAGGTCGACTTCCAGTGCACGATGCAGCCGGGCCGCACGTACAACGCGCTGGGCCAGTTGAAGGGCAGCGATCCGAAGCAGGCGGCCGAAGTGATTCTGCTGACCGCGCATCTGGACCACCTCGGTGTGCGGCCGGGCGCGCCTGGCGCCGATGCGATTTTCAACGGCGCTGACGATGACGCGAGCGGATCGACGGCCGTGTTGGAATTGGCGGAGGCGATTGCGCGTGGGCCGCGGCCGAAGCGCACGGTGATGTTCGCGTGGTTTGGCAGCGAAGAGTCTGGCGGCTTCGGTGCCCGCGACTTTCTCGCTCACCCGCTCGTCGCGAAGGACAAGATCGTGGCGAATCTCGAGTTCGAAATGCTCGGTCGCCCCGATCCGCTGATCCCTGCGAACGACTTGTGGTTGACTGGCTATGAACGCAGCAACCTCGGCGTCGAACTCGCGAGACATGATGCGGGCCTCGTGCAGGATCCGCATCCCGAGCAGAACTTCTTCTCGCGCTCCGACAACATTCAGCTCGCGCAGGCCGGCGTGATCGCGCACACGGTGTCGAGCTTCAATCTCCACAAGGACTACCACCAGGCGTCCGACGAAGTGAAGACCATCGACTTTCCCTATATGACCAAGGCGATTGCATCGATGTTTGCGCCGGTGATGTGGCTCAGCAATTCGACGTTCGTGCCGACCTGGTATGAGAACTGCCAGCCGCTGCCTCGTCCCGCGCCTGGCGCTCCTGCCCCACCCCCTCCGCCGCCCTGCAAGGCGAACGGCAAGTAGGCCGTTGCGGGGAAGATCCATGAAGACCACAGCTCTCGTGCTGACGGTGGCAGCGATTGCAGCCACCACGTTGTCGTGCCGGCGTGCGGATGTCGCATCGACCGTTCCGCTGTTCAATGACCTCGGCACGCATCATCACGCCATCACGACGTCGAACGCCCAGGCGCAGCAGTACTTCGACCAGGGCCTCCGTCTCGTCTTCGGCTTCAATCATGACGAGGCCGAGCGCGCGTTTCGCGAGGCCGCGCGCCTCGATCCGTCGAGCGCGATGGCATGGTGGGGCGTGGCGGTCGCCCTCGGACCGAACATCAACCTGCCACTTGACGCTGACCGGAACATCCGCGCACTCGACGCCGTGCAGCGCGCACAGGGGCTGGCCAGAGGCGCGAGCGAGATCGAGCGCCGCTATGTCGAGGCGATCGCCGCGCGATATTCATCGGATCCGGCGGCAAAGCGCGAAGACCTCGATGTCCAGTACAGCCGCGCGATGCGCGCACTCTCGAAGCGATATCCGGCCGACGACGATGCGGCAGTGCTGTTCGCGGAGTCGATGATGGATCTCAAGCCGTGGCAGCTCTGGACGGCCGACGGCCTGCCGCAGGAAGGCACGCCGGAGATTCTGCGAACGCTCGAGACGGTACTGGCGCGGTCGCCCACTCACCCGGGCGCCAATCACTACTACATCCACGCGATCGAAGCGTCGCCGGATCCTGCGAAGGCGAAGGCGAGTGCCGAGCGGTTGAAGACACTTGTGCCGGGGGCGGGCCATCTCGTGCACATGCCCGCGCACATTCAGATGCGCACCGGCGACTATCAGGGGGCGGCCGACGCGAACGCGACGGCCGTGGCAGCCGACGAGCGGTACATCGCGCGCACGGGCGCGAACGGCACGTATCCGATGATGTACTACACGCACAATTTTCAGTTCCTCGCAGCGGCCGCCGCCACGATTGGGCAGTGCCGCGCGGCGGTGGAGGCCGGCGACAAAGCGGCTGCCGTTGTGGCGCACATGGCGGGGCACGATCCGATGGCGGAGTACGTGCTGCCGACGCCGATCTTTGCGCGTGCGCGTTGCGGCCAGTGGGACGCGATACTCGCGCTGGCAAAACCCGCCGACACGACGCCGGTCACGCTCGCGTTCTGGCTCTACGCACGCGGTCTCGCGCACCTGGCAAGGGTGATGCCGGGGCAGCGCGCGCCGATCGCCGTCAGTTGGGCGTGCTGGCGAAGACCATTCCGGCCGACACGATGCTGAACCTCAACTCCGCGCGCGCGTTGCTCTCGATTGCCGGTGATGTGCTCGATGGCCGTCTCGCCGCGGCGGGCGGCGACTTTGCCGCGGCGGTGGCCGCATTGCAGAGGGCGGTCGCGACA
>Ga0209596_1003811_pt1 | contig 11696 bp, 6 predicted proteins | sample M_130807_MF_Meta_FD_187314 | JGI IMG/M metagenome (GOLD analysis project Ga0209596, IMG submission 187314) | Freshwater microbial communities from Lake Montjoie, Canada to study carbon cycling - M_130807_MF_MetaG (SPAdes) (version 2) | ecosystem: Environmental > Aquatic > Freshwater > Lake... | reverse complement strand
TATCATTCGTTGGAATAAACATAACGGAACCTGTTTAATTCCAACGCCTAAAACACCTTCCTTAAAAAATATTCTAGGCATTGAAATGCAAATTCATCAATGGTGGGAAATTGCCAATTTAAGAGTGGAACATTTAACCGTTCAAGGAGATAGCACCTTACTTAGTTTTTATCAACCAGAAAGTAGTATACAAAACGAACATCCTTGGCCTGCTCCTTGGATGTCTAAAGAAACAGGCAATTCAGCTTTTTATTTAACCAATGCCATTCAATTTTTAAATGAACCAGGGGAATGGTTTTTAGATGTTGAAAAGCAAGAACTATTTTATTGGCCAAAAGAAAATGAAGACCTAAGTATTGCAAGTGTTATTGCAGGTAATCTTGAAACACTGGTGCAAATGGAAGGCACATCAGATCGTCCAATTACTAATATATCTTTTAATGGGATTGGTTTTGCGCATACAGGTTGGTTAAGGCCTTCGTTAAAAGGGCATGTGCCACACCAACAAGGGATGTTTATGTTGGAAGCATACAAATTAATACCAGTGGGCACTTTAGAAAATAAAAATTTAGACAATCAAGCCTGGGTAGGCAGACCGGCAGCAGCAGTTTCAGCGGCTTATGCCAATAATATTAGTTTTAAAAATTGCCAATTTGAACACATTGCAGCCACTGGCCTTGATTATAGAAAAGCAATTCATGATGCCGAAGTAAGTGGGAATTTATTTAAAGACATTGGTGGAACAGCTATTCAAGCAGGAATGTTTTCGGACGAAAATGTAGAAATACATATTCCCTATCATCCAAAAGACAGTAACGAAATTTGTAATAGAATATCTATCAACAATAATTTAATAACCGATGCCACTAATGAAGACTGGGGCTGTGTTGGCATAGGGATTGGATATACCAAAAACACGTTAATTGAACACAATGAAATTGCAGAACTCAATTATTCTGGAATAAGTATAGGATGGGGTTGGACTAGTAAGCCCAACGCAATGCAAAACAATCGTGTTATTGCCAATAAAATCCACCACTTCGGAAAGCAGATGTATGATGTAGGAGGGATTTATATTCAGTCTGCACAACCTGGAACCATCATTGAAAAAAATTATATTGATAGTATTTATAAAGCGCCATATGCGCATTTACCGAATCATTGGTTTTATTTATATGCCGATGAAGGAACCTCTTATACAACATTTAAAAACAATTGGACGCCCTCTACAAAATATTTACAAAATGCCAATGGGCTAGGTAATGTTTGGGAAAAAAATGGGCCTGAAGTTGCTAGTCAAATTAAAATCAATGCAGGTTTAGAACCTAAGTTTCAATATTTATTAAAAAGCAAACAAACAAGAGATATACATTATTCCATTAACAAAGAACAACCTGTGGTAATTGAGTTGGTAGCAAATGAGGGAGCAGCAATTGACATTAACACAATAAAAGAAATTGCTATTAAGTTTAAAGTAGATACTACGGCATTGTATCAGTGGAAAAACCACTTAGTTATATTTGATAAAGTTCAGGATGAATATTCTTTTTGCGAAAAAATTCGGGCAACGCTTCCAACTGTTGCATTAAAGCTCTACCACGATTTAGTCTATGATTTTAATCTTGCCAATTGTAGCACTACCGCTCTTGCAAAAGAATGGTCGCATACCATTTTAACAGCGAATCTTGTAGCAGACACCAACTTGCAAAAAGAATATTTAAACTATCATAAAACGCAATTTGAAAAATGGCCTGAAGTGGCAAAAGGCTTTTGTAATGCGGGCTTTCAGCAATTATTGGTACTAAAAAATAAAAGGCAATTAATGTTAGTTATTAGTATACCAAAAGGTGAAAGTTTAGAGCAGTTGAATCCATTAACCACAAAAGATAATCCAAGAATGGATAAGTGGAATGCCATCATGAAAAAATACCAAGAAGGAATAATCGGTGCTGATAAGGGTGTTGTTTGGACCTTTTTAAAACCAGTTTTATAAACACTAGAAATATTGATTTAAAGAAATAAACATTTAGTATGCTAACATTAGGGATTTTAGGATTAGGAGAAGGAAGAAGTAGTATGTCTGCTGCATTGCAAAGTAGTAAGTGGAACTTGAAAATGATTTGTGACATTAATTTGGCACTTTGTAAACAAAGAGCAGATGAATTTAAAGTAGCCAATTACACTACAGACTATATAGAAATGCTACAAGATGATAATATTGATGTGATAGCTATTTATACACCAGATCATTTGCATGCAGCTCATATAAAAATGGCATTAGAACATAACAAACATGTTGTTTGTACCAAGCCCTTGCTAGACAATATGAAAGATGTTTTGGAGCTTATTGAACTCCAAAAAAAAACAGGCAAGAAAATTTTTGTAGGACAAAGTTCTCGTTTTTTCGAACCAATGAAACGCCAAAATAGTGATTTCAATCAAGGGGTTATTGGCGAATTGATAACCATTGAAGCCTATTATCATGCCGACCACAGATGGTTTCTAGGCAAAGCATGGTCTTTAGAAAATTCTTTTAAATGGTTGTATGGTGGATTAAGTCATCCGGTAGATTTAGTAAGATGGTATTTGCCAAATATTGAAGAAGTGATGGGTTATGGAATGCTTAGTTCAAATGGCAAAAAAAGCGGTTTAAAGAATGAAGATACCATGCACTTTATATTTAAAGCAACTGATGGTAGACTTGCAAGGGTAAGCGGTGCCTATACAGGTCCGGTTCAACCAGTGGTAAGAGATAGCGCAATGAGTTGTATATTGAGGGGTACAGAAGGTTGTAGTCAGGCAGATTATATGGATTTAAGATATGCAGTAACCACCAACACTGGCGAAGAGAAACAAATTACTTGGGAGCATAAATTGAATAACTATTTCAGGTTTGAAGGCAAGAGCCATCATGCTGGAGAATACCAAAACTACTTAGAGTATTTTGCAGATTCAATTGAGCAAGGCTTTACAGCTTATCCAGATTTAACAGAAGGTATTGTTACCATTGCTGTGTTAGAAGCAATGGATAGAAGTATGAAAACAGGATTGCCAGTAAAGATTAAAGATATTTTATTAGAGAATGGGTTAAATGAAAATATATTATTAAAATCACTTACCCATGAACAATTTGTTGCAGCATCTTAAATTCATTGATTTTGTTATCATTGGATTGTATTTATTGGTATTATTATGGATAGGCTACAAAGCAAGTTTTGGCTCAAAACTAAAAACGAATGAAACCCTTTTTTTAGCAGGTAATTCCTTAACATGGAGTAGTATTGGATTTAATATGTGGGGCACCAATGTAGGTCCATCCATGCTATTGGCGTTTGCTAGTATTGGGTATTCTACAGGAATTGTAGCAGGGAATTTTGAATGGTATGCATTTGTGTTTTTACTGCTATTAGCACTAGTGTTTGCACCAAGATATATTGCCGCTAAAGTGACTACCATGCCTGAGTTTATGGGCAATAGATATGGTAATTCTACTCGAACTATTTTGGCTGGGTATGCACTAGTAAAAATATTAATCTCTTGGTTATCGTTGGGTTTATTTGCTGGTGGTTTTTTAGTAAGGCAAATACTAGGTATACCTATGTGGCAATCTGTTACAGTGCTAGTAGCATTTGCAGGTTTATTTGCCTACGCAGGTGGATTAAAAGCCATTGCAAAAGTGAATGTTTTTCAAATGATTTTATTGATAGGTGTTTCATTGGCACTATCAATATTAGGTATTGAAAAAGTTGGAGGAATTGCTGCGCTGTTTCACAAAGTTCCAGGTGAGTATTGGAATTTAATACATCCTGCTTCAGATGCAAAATATCCTTGGTATGCCATACTATTAGGGTATCCTGTTTCGGCTGTTGCTTTCTTTTGTACCGATCAAGCAATGGTGCAATCGGTGCTCGGAGCAAAAAATTTAAAACAAGGCCAATTAGGTGTAAACTTTATTGGCTGGTTAAAAATATTAGCCCTACCATTATTTATTGTGCCTGGAATTTTGTGTGCCATTTTATTTCCTGCACTAAAAGATCCAAATGAGGCATACATGACAATGGTTACAAATTTATTTCCACCAGGAATGAATGGGTTGGTTATTGTTGTATTAATAGCAGTATTAGTGGGTACCATTGGGTCTTCATTAAACGCATTGAGCACTGTGTTCACCACAGATTTATATGTTAAAAAAATTAATCCAACAGCCACTAACGAACAAATTATTAAAGTAGGTAGATTAACAGTTATTGCTGGATGTTTGTTTGCTATTGGTATTGCACTGGCAATTGATAATATTAAAGGGCTTAATTTGTTTGATATTTTTCAATCGGTACTTGGCTTTATTGCTCCTCCATTATCAGTAGTATTTTTATTGTCTGTTTTTTGGAAAAGAACTTCAAAAAAAGCAGTCAATTTTATTTTATCATTTGGATCTGCTTTTAGTTTAGGTGTTGGTGTTTTGTATTTATGGATTCTAACACCCGACAAGTATCATTTCTGGCCACATTATTTAATGCTTTCTTTTTACCTATTTATTTGCTTATTATTTTTTGCCATCATCACAACTTTATTAGACAAGTCTCCTATAACCAATATCCATGCTAGTTCAGATGCTGCTGATTTGCCAAAAACAGACAAGCAAGTAAAAACGCTTTGGATACTACTTGGTATTGTAATGTTTGGCTTATACCTATTTTTTAATGGCCACTAAATCCTTTAAAAATGATTTTTCGTTTTCTAACTATTTGTTTATTATTATTATTGGTTAATGCTAATACGCAAGCACAAACTGTAAATAATAAAGATCTAAACTTCCATCAGGCTACTTGGATCTGGTATCCGGGTGATTATGAAATATGGTTGAGCAATCAAATGCAAAACAGACGTACCGATCGGGGTAGTTTTTTCCCGGTGTTTTGGAAAGTAGATAGTCATTATTCATTGATTGATTTCCACAAAGAATTTTACTTATCAGCACCAGAAGAAGTGGCCATATTTACTGAAGGAAATTATAATGTTAAGTTAGATGGCAAACCAATAGAAGGAACGCCCAAAAAAATATTGGTTCCCGCCGGTAAACATAAAATCAATGTAAAAGTTTTTTCTCAGGCAGTTGTTCCAGCCATTTTTGTTTCAGGAAAAACAGTAGTGTCTGATGCTAGTTGGTTGGTTACATTCGAAGACAAAGAATGGATAGATGAAACAGGAAAAACTTCAGATATTTCTGCCACCAAATGGTTGAATGCTGGCAGTTGGAATTTCAACAAGGCCCTTAGTTTGCCATCGCAATTTAAACTACCAGTTGTTGCACAAAAAGCAGTAATTGTTCTTAAAAATGGTCGCGCGCAATTAATAGACTTTGGAAAAGAAACATTTGGATTTATTAAACTACACGGTTTAAAAGGTGCGGGGCATATTAGTTTGTATTATGGCGAAAGCAAAGAAGAAGCTTTAAACGAAAAAGAAGCCGTAACAATTGATTTGCTTACCATTCAAAACAAAACAGCTAAAGATTCTATCATGCCATTGTCGAAGGCTTTTCGATATGTAAATATTATTACTGATGCCACTGTAAAAATAGATTCTGTATCTATGTTGTATGAGTATGCCGATGTTCAAAATAATGGAAACTTTAATTGTTCAGATCCAGAATTGAATAGGATTTACAATGTAGCGATGTATACTTTTCATTTAAATACACGAGAGTTTTTTATTGATGGTATTAAAAGAGATCGATGGGTTTGGAGTGGAGATGCCTATCAAAGTTATTTAATGAATTACTATTCGTTTTTCGATAATCAAACAGTCGCTAGAACACTATTAGCCTTGAGGGGTAAGGATCCTGTAACAGGCCATATCAATACCATCATGGATTATACTTTTTATTGGTTCTTAGGTATCTATGATTATTATTTATACACCGGAGACAAAACTTTTATTACCCAGTTTTATCCGCGCATGCAAAGCCTAATGGAATATTGCTTGGGCAGAAGAAATAAAGATGGATTGATGGAAGGAAAATCTGGCGATTGGATTTTTATAGATTGGGCCGATAAATTAAGTAAGAAAGGAGAAGTAAGTTTTGAGCAATTATTATTATGTAAAAGTTTAGAAACAATGGCGCAATGTGCCACAATTGCCAATGATTCAACTAGCGCAAATACTTATCAGCAATATGCGAAAGATTTGAAATTGAAATTATTTTCTATTTATTGGAATGAATCAAAAAAAGCATTGGTACATAGTAGGGTAGATGGTAAGCAAACAGAAAAAATTACACGATATGCAAATATGTTCGCCATCTTCTTTAATTATTTTACACCCGAACAAAAAGCATCAGTAAAAAATTCGGTTTTATTGAATGATTCTATTCAAAAAATTACTACACCTTATATGCGTTTTTATGAACTAGAAGCGCTTTGTGCCATGGGTGAACAATCCTATGTATTAAAAGAAATGAAAAATTATTGGGGTGGTATGTTACAATTAGGCGCCACAAGTTTTTGGGAAGAATATAATCCTAGTAAAAAAGGAGCAGAACACTATGCCATGTACGGACGTGAATTTGGAAAGAGTTTGTGTCATGCATGGGGTGCAAGTCCTATTTATTTATTAGGTAAATATTATTTGGGGGTAACACCTACTAGCCCGGGCTATCAAACTTATACTGTTCAACCAGTTTTAGGTGGATTGAATTGGATGGAAGGAAAAGTACCAACACCCAATGGAGCCATTGCAGTAAATTGTAGTACACAATTAATGAATATTACTACAGCCGCTGGAATTGGCAATTTGAAATTTAAAAGCACCACTATTCCAACTTGTGCACAAACAACTATTCGTAAAAATGCAGATGGCTTATATGAGTTTACTATGGAGCCTTATAAAACCTATACTGTTAAATACCATTCTCAATAAACGATTGTAATAGTTACATGAAAAAAACAATATTCCTTTTGCTGAGTTTAGCCTTGATGCAAATAGTACATGCCCAAAATGCATCATTAGTAAATACCACCAACAGTGCGTATGCTAAGCTGTCTAGTATTGGAATGGGGGATGTTCAATGGACTAAAGGTTTTTGGGCTGAGCGTTTTGCAATTTGTAGGGATTCTATGGTCCCACATTTATGGCAAACCTATACCAGTAAAAAAATCAGTCACTCTTTTAATAATTTTGAAATTGCTGCAGGCTTAGATACCGGAAAATTTAAAGGCCCCTCTTTTCACGACGGAGATTTTTATAAAACATTTGAATCTGTTGCGGCACTTTATGCAAGCACAAAAGATCCCGCATTACTATTGCTAATGGATAAGGCGATTGCTGTTATTGCAAAAGCACAGCGAGCAGATGGTTATGTATACACTAAAGCAATCATTGAACAACAGCAATCACAATCTTTAAAAATCTTTGATGATAAATTAAGTTTTGAAGCGTATAATTTTGGCCATTTAATGACAGCCGCTTGTATTCATTATCGCGCAACCGGAAAAACAAACTTATTAGAAGTAGCCAAAAAAGCTACAGAATTTTTAATCAAGTTCTATGCTCAGGCAACACCAGAACAAGCCCGTAATGCTATCTGTCCATCGCATTATATGGGTATTACAGAAATGTATAGAACCACTGGCAATAAAAAATACCTAGATCTTGTAAACTATTTGATTAATCTCAGGGGAACAACAGCTGGTAACGATGATAATTCCGACAGACTACCATTTAGAAAAATGCAAGAAGTAAATGGCCATGCAGTTCGTGCCAATTATTTATTTGCAGGTGTTGCAGATGTATATGCAGAAACAGGCGACGCTAGTTTACTACATACCCTGAATATTTTGTGGGATGATGTGGTAAATCATAAAATATATATTACAGGCGGATGCGGCGCATTGTACGATGGGCTTTCCTTAGAGGGGATTTCTTATAAACCAGATTCCATACAAAGAATACAACAAGCCTACGGAAAATCATTTCAGTTACCTAACTTAACTGCTCACAACGAAAGTTGCGCCAATATTGGAAACTTACTTTGGAATTGGCGCATGTTACAATTAGCAGGAAACGCTAAGTATGCCGATGTGCTTGAACAAACTTTGTACAATAGCATTTTAAGCGGCATTAGTTTAGATGGCAATAAATTCTTTTATACCAATCCTTTGGCAGCATCGCAAGACTATCCATACGACTTACGCTGGAGTGGTGGTCGCGAGCAATACATTAGCAAAAGCAATTGTTGTCCGCCCAATTTAGTACGCACTATTGCCGAGGTGAGCAATTATTTTTACAGCATAGCTAATGAAGGATTGTACTTTAATCTCTACGGAGGCAATCAACTTTCTACTACTTTAAAAGACGGGTCACCCATTTCGCTAAGCCAAACTACCAACTATCCTTGGGATGGAAATATTACTGTTCAAATTAAACAAGCACCTCAAAAACTCATTAGTTTGTTTTTTCGAATTCCTGAATGGTGTAAGCATGCAACAATTACCATCAATGGAAAATTATTTGCAGAAAATATTTCCTCTGGATCGTATTTACCAATTGCAAAAAAATGGAAATCTGGCGATAAAATTGAATTGGTGTTAAATATGCCTGTTGAATTAGTTGTAGCCAATCCGTTAATAGAATCAACTAGAAACCAAGTAGCAGTAAAGCGCGGGCCAATTGTGTATTGTTTGGAGTCTACTGATTTGTTAACTAAAACGCCCATTTTTGATGTGATGATTCCTGCTAATATTTCATTTGCAACCACTAAAATGAATATAAACAATGCACCTGTAATTGCGCTCAATGCCATTGCAAAACTTGCTATTAAAACAAATTGGAAAAACAATTTATACCAAACGTTCAATAATCAAACATCGGCTATTCAAATTAAACTAATACCTTATTACGCATGGGCCAATAGAGGGAAGTCTGATATGACGGTATGGATGCCACTAATGCGTTAATTTTTTCACCTTGATAGCATTAATAATGGAACGAATAACCGCTCCATATAGAATAGAAGGCAAACCATTGTCAAAGGCAGGTATTATTGGACAGGTAGAGCTAAATTCCTATTGAGGGATTTCAATGTCTATGAAAATATAACAAATACCATTTATATTTACAAGGCATAAAATTAAACGCTTGAAAAAAGAAACAGGAGCCATCCAAAAAAATTATTGGTATGGCTTAGGCAGGCAACATATAGAAATTCCCAAAGCCATCTTAAAAACCAAAGTACAAAATAATGTATTATTGGGCCAACTATTCATTTGCAGTTTAGGGTACTATCCAAATGCAAAAGGGCATTTCACTTATCGAAAAAATGGCTTTCCTGAAAATATTCTTTTTTATTGTGTTGATGGAAATGGCTGGTGTAAAATTGGCGAAAAGAAAATTGAAATTCACCCAAATGAATTCTTTATTCTTCCACAAAATGTAGCGCATAGTTATGGCAGTTCCGACGAAAACCCTTGGAGTGTTTATTGGATGCATATTGGCGGGGAAGCGCTACCCTATTTTAATCAATTACATGTAATGCAAAAGCACTTAAAAGCATTTCACGTAAAAAACAATGGCGATATTTTATCGGTTTATACGCAAATTTATAAAACACTTGAATTAGGTTATAGTATTGACAACCTGATTTTTGTAAATATGACGCTACATCATTTTTTAACACTATTTATTTACAATTCAAAACATTATCCTACCAGTGTTACGGATAAGGCCGACTGCGTTGATAGTTCGGTTTTATATATGCAAGCGCATATCAATGAAAATATTTCTTTAGAAGAATTGTGTAAACAATTTAATTATTCTACTTCTAGATTTTGTAGTTTGTTTAAGCAGAAAACAGGCTATGCGCCTATTGATTATTTTATTCAAATGAAAATGCAAAAAGCGAGTCAGGAATTAGATTTTTCTGATCGATCAATTAAAGATATTGCACTAACAATGGGATTCGATGATCCGTATTATTTTTCAAAAAGGTTTAGAAAAGTGATTGGCGTTTCGCCACAAAAATATAGAACAAGAAAAAAAGACTAGTGTATTTGTTACAATAAATTCTATTTATTATGAGTTCATTAAACATCAAAATAAATCAAAAAAGCAATATTCCTCTATACAAACAAATTGCCGACTCTATTAGTAAGCAAATAGATAAAGGACAAATTGTTAAAGGTGCTATTTTGCCATCTATTAATGTATTTAGCAAAGAATTTTCAGTAGCAAGAGACACTATAGAAAACGCTTATAAAATCCTTAAAAAAGACGGCTATATTTCATCGGTAAAATCAAGAGGCTATTTTGTAAATGGCAAGAAGGAAAAGCGTTTGCGCGTTTTATTGGTATTGAATAAAATTAGTTTTTTTAAAAAAATTGTCTACTATAGTTTTTTAAATGCCCTTAAAAAAAAGGCCTTAGTTGATTTACAAATCCACCATTACAATCCTGCTTTATTAAAAGAGATTTTAGAAAAAAATATAGGCTTGTACGACTATTTTGTAATCATGCCACATTTCGAAACAAATACGCCTAAAGCAGAATATATAGAGGTATTAAAAATGGTGCCAGAGAATGAGTTAGTGCTATTAGATAAATCGGTTCCGGAAATTTTTGGTTCAATGTCGGTAACCCAAGATTTTATGTATGATACCTATGGCGCTCTAGCATCCTTTAAAAATCAATTTGAAAAATACGAAGAAATTATTTTATTGTTCCCAGAGTTCAGTAACCATCCTATTGAAATCATTGAAGGGATACAATTATTTTGTAAACAGCATAAATTTAAACTCAAAAAAAAATCTGATTCTTTGCATTTAAAGTTGGTAAAAAAACAATGTTATATTGTAATTGAAGACGACGATCTAACTACATTAATTAAGCAAACACGAACAGATAAATTAGTAATAGGAAAAGATATTGGCATCTTATCTTTTAATGAAACGCAATTGAAAGAATTGTTAGATATTTCTGTAATAAGTACTGATTTTGAATTGATGGGCCAAACAGCCGCCGACTTAATTCTTGGCAGTCAATATATACACGTAAAAAATCCATTTAATGTTATAAAGCGTTCGTCACTTTAATACATTAAATGGATTTTTAAATTGAAACTCGTTCTATTTTTTTGTAGCCTTATTAAGAGGAATTTGTTGAATCAACCAATCTGTAAATTCCTTTGCAGCAAGGCCATTTTGAAATTCTGCGCTAAGTCTATCATTCACAATATACTCGTTATAAATCCATGGATCCCCAATTGCAAAAACGGTTCCTTTACCATATTTTGCCGTAGCCATAATTATATCACCCTTTTCTTCAACTACTGCTTTAGCGTTTCCAGTAACAGTAATAGTTGAAATGCCTTTTAAGTATAAGGTTCTTGCCGTTTTAAAAACTTCTTGGTTTTCAGAAACCATCACTTTTCCAACAGAAATATCTTTTAAAACTGAGTTACGTACTTTGTCTGTAAAATGAATACCAAAAGCATCTGCCAATAAATTAAAATGGGGCAATTCGGCATTGGCAGAATCATTTGTCATCATCACCAATACACCGCCTTGCTTTACCCAGTTAGCAATTGCTTTAACGGCATCTGCAGTCATATAATTTGGGTTGGGAGATTCTTTTTGGTTATCAGGATCGGTAATTATATAGATAGAAGTACCTTTTAAATTCTCGGAATTAGGTGCAGTTTCTAG
>Ga0209596_1003810_pt1 | contig 11697 bp, 17 predicted proteins | sample M_130807_MF_Meta_FD_187314 | JGI IMG/M metagenome (GOLD analysis project Ga0209596, IMG submission 187314) | Freshwater microbial communities from Lake Montjoie, Canada to study carbon cycling - M_130807_MF_MetaG (SPAdes) (version 2) | ecosystem: Environmental > Aquatic > Freshwater > Lake... | reverse complement strand
CTAGGGTGGCAGGTGGATTTGTTGGCTGCCCCGTTTATCAGGTTCACCTGCCTTTACCTTAAGAAGGAATTATGAAGAGAATTAAAAAGATTTTTAGAATTAAAAAAGAAACAGCAACTGCAACTCCTAAGATGGAGAAAGCAATGTTGCCTAAGATGGAGAAGAGGAGCAAATGAGTAAGCCTTTACTTAGTACTAACACTCAACCTGTAAATGTCTATACGACCTTGGCAGATGTGAGAAACAGCCTGCAAATTGAGGATAGCCTTGACGATAATGATATTCAAGCAGCCATTCTTTCTGCAAGTCGTATGATTGATGACTATTGTCAAAGATTTTTCTATCAAGAAGGAACCCTTGCTGCTCCAGTGGTTAAATACTATACACCTGTAAATCCGTGGTACTTAGAGATAGATGACCTTATTCAACCTACAGAAATAGCATCAAGAGCAAATCAATCTGGTCCATTTACACAAATTTGGAATTTAGATACAGATGTTATGTATGAGCCAGTTAATAATCCAGAAATAGGAAGACCTGTAACTAGACTATTAGCAATTCAGACATATGTCTTTCCTTACTTCTTTCCTCAGACAGTTAAGATAACTGGCGTATGGGGTTATTCATCAATACCTTATGAAGTAGAATTAGCCTGTAAGATTCAGGCAGCAAGATTATTTGTTAGAAAGCAATCTCCATTTGGTATTGCAGGCTCTGTAGAATTAGGAACAGTTCGTCTTAATTCTCGCCTTGATCCAGATGTTGAGATGTTGCTAAAAACATTCCGTAGAAACTTTGGATTGGCATATTAATGTCTATAAGCAATGTTAATGGCGTAAGAGATGCTTTAAAAAGCAACCTACAAACAATTACTAACATGAGAGTTTATGATACTATACCAGATATAGTAACTCCTCCATGTGCTGTAGTAGGACAATTAGATTTCACATTTGATATTGACAATATGCGTGGTTTAGACCAAGCATCCGTTGATGTTTATGTGATTGTTCAAAGAATATCAGAAAGAACTGGACAAGACAAACTAGATAATTTTCTGGCTGGTAGTGGTAATGGATCAATCAAAACTGCTATAGAGTCAGACAGAACATTAGGTGGCCTTGTTGATACACTTAGAGTTATTAGTGCTGAAAGTGGTACTTATAATTCTGGAGATCAGTCTTTCTTATCATATCGCTACAACCTCACAATTTGGGGATAAGGAGAAAAACAATGGAATACATCGTTACCTCAGACTCTAAGGTCTGTGGCAAAACAAAAGGTGAGAAACTCACTGAAACTGATATACTTAGCAAAGGAAGTACTGTTAAGTTTCTTCTTGAAACTGGGCATATCACAGAATCAGCAAAAGCACCAAAAGCAGTAAAAGAAGAAGAAGTACAGCAGGTTGTGGAGACACTCCCTGTTTTTAATCTAGATAACGAACAAGGAGAAAACCAACCATGGCAAGAATAGTATTAACAAATGTTGAGGTTACAATTGGAGCAGTAGATCTTTCAAATCATATTGCGTCAGTAACACTTGGCAGCACATATGATGTAGTTGAGACCACTGCCTTCGCAGGCGGAAATGTTCCTGCTGCAGCAAAGACACGCCAAGCAGGACTTGTTGACAACTCAGTAACATTTGAGTTCCACCAGGACTTCGCAGCAGCATCAGTAGAAACAACAATTTATCCACTATTGGGTACAGTTGTTGCATGTACAGTAAAGCCAGTAGATGCTGCAATAGCAGCAGATAATCCAGAGTATCAATTTAACGCTTTGGTTTCAGAATGGACACCTCTAAATGGTGCTGTAGGCGAACTAGCCACTGCATCAGTTACATGGCCAATTACTGGAGCAATCGTTAAGGATGTAACTCCTTAATCATGGCAAAATTAGTATTAACTAACGCATATGTAAGTATTGCAGGAGTAAACCTAAGTGATCATATCGCTTCAATCTCTCTTGCGACCCAGTATGACTTGGTTGATACAACGCAATTTGGAGATACTTCAAAAAAGATGATTGCTGGCCTTGCTGCCAACAGCGTTAGTTTTGAATTTCATCAAGATTTCCAGGCAGGCTCAGTAGAGTCAACTATATATCCTCTACTGGGCACTGCTACTGCGTGTATAATAAAACCATTGGATTCTGCAGTAAATGCATCAAATCCGCAATATAGTTTTAATGTGTTGATTGCAGAGTGGACTCCACTTAATGCAACAGCAGGAGATTTAACAACAGCAACAGTGACATGGCCAATATCTGGCGATGTTACAAAAACAACATAACCTAGAAGAGGGGCACGAAAATGGACGGACTACAAATAAAGGTAAAGACTAGTGACGGAGTAGAAGGAACATATTCTCTACGACCAAGATCAATAGTTGCATTTGAACAGAAATTCGGAAAAGGCTTTGCTAAATTACTTAGCGAAGACCAAAAACTTGAACACATCTACTTCCTTGCGTGGAGTGCATTAAAAGATGGTGGAAAAGTTGTAAAGCCATGGGGCGATTCTTTCCTTGACACTCTAGACAGTGTGGAGTTAGTAGTTGACCCAAATTTAGAATCCACAGAAACAGCCTAACCTATACGGTAGCAATGTTGTCTGTGGAGACTGGCATATCTCCTAATGATTTATTAGATGCTCCAGACGGAGTTCTTGAATCAATAGTTATTTACTTAAAACAAAAAAATAAGGATGCAGGTGCGTAATGGCAAAAGATGTTATAGTGTTAACTGGAATAAAGGAAACACTAAAGGCATTAGAGTCATTTGACAAGCAGGCTGTGCGTGACTTTACTAAGGTTATTAATAGTGAACTTAGTGCTGCCAAGAAAGATGCACAAGGTCTTGTCAGTAGTGCTCCACCGTTAAGTGGTTGGAGTACTACACCGTCTGCTAAGCCTCGTTCTCGTGGTGGTGCAGGATGGCCTGCATGGGATCAGAGTGTAATTAGAGCAGGAATTAGTACATCAAAGGCTGAACGCAAAGTTCGCAGGGATTACACAACTTCTGCTGGAGCATTGATAAATAGATCAGCACCAGGTGTAATATATGAATTAGCAGGAAGAACTAATAAAACTGCTGGTAAAAACAAATTTATAAGTAACTTAAATAAGAACACATTTTCTCCATCAAGATTAATCTGGAAGATAGTTGATAGAGATAAAGATAAAATTGAAAGAAATGTTGCACAAGCATTAGATAATGCCAAGTCAACACTACAAAAGAATTTAGAAAAGGAGAGAGCATAATATGTCAACAGGTGCAGTAGTTGCCAGAATTCTCACTCAATATTCTGATAAAGGTAGTAAGCAGGCTCAAAAAGATATAGCCAAACTTGGTAAAAGAATTGATGCATTCAGTAAAAAAGCAGCAAAAAGTTTTGCTATTGCAACAGCAGCCTCTGCTGCATTTGCAGTTAAAATTGGTACTGATGCTGTAAAAGCAGCAATTGAAGAACAAAGAACACAGGCAGTACTTGCAAACACATTAAGAAATGTTGCTGGTGCAACAGACGCTACTATTAAAAAGGTAGATGAATACATTGACAAGCAAGAAATGCTATCAACTGTATCAGACACAGAATTAAGAGCAAGTTTTGGTAGATTAGTTTCAATATCTGGTGATGTTACAGAAGCCATGCGTATTCAAACTGTTGCACTTGATACTGCAGCAGGCACAACAACAGACTTTACTACTGTATCCAGAGCATTTGAAAAAGCAAGTGCAGGTAATTTTACTGCTCTAAAGAAGGTTCTTCCTGGTATAGATGCTAATATTCTTAAGAATAAAGACCTTGGTGCAGCATTAGAATATGCAACTAAAAAATATGGTGGATCTGCCAAGGCATTTGGAGATAGTGAACCATTAAAGAGACTATCTATTGCATATGGAAGAGTTCTTGAAGTATTAGGTGCAGCATTACTTCCAGTTGTTATAGAATTTACAGATTATATAACTAAACCAGGTGGATTACTTGATGCCCTTAAGCAATGGATAAGTATTAATGAAGTAGAACTTCAAAATAGCCTTAAAGGTGTTAGCAATTTATTTAAACTGCTACTAGATAATGGCGATAACCTAACAAAAACATTAGATGCTCTTGTAAATATATCTACATTTTTAAACAGTTCTATTCTTGGTGTTATTAAATGGGGCGAAGCCCTACTCAGTGTTGTAGTTCTTCTTAAAATAGTTAGAAGCCTTAGAAGATTTAAGATAGAGTTTGGTTTAAGTAGAGGTTCTGTTCAAGCAATTAGCACTGTAATGAAATATAAACAAGCATTAATAATTCTTCAATTTAGAGCAAAAGCAATTGCTGCAGCCATTGGTCTTATTACTACTGCATTTAGAGCACAAGGAATTGCAGCAGGCTTTGCAGCCATTGCTACAGCACTTGCTACAGGTGGAGTTAGCCTTGTAACTGCTGGAACAGCCCTTGCTGCTATTGGAGTAACTGCACTTGCTACTAAGAATGCAATGAAAGCGTATTCTGATTCTCAAGATAAGGCTGCTCAAAAAACATGGGAAGCAGCACAAGGTGAGTATGATCTTACAAAGCAAAAGTACGGTGGAGCAGCAGCGACTAAGTATCAAGCAGAAGTAGAAGCAGCAGCAGATAAAAAGAGAAAAGCCGCAGCAGCAGCAGCAGCGAAGTCTGCAGCAGCAGCAGCGTCTCAAGCAAAGAAAGATGCTGCATTAAAGGCAGCAATTGCTAAAGGTCAGGCACTTCTTGCTAAGTTTGGTGTAAAGACTGCAGAAGATGACCCTATTCAATTAGAGGCTGCTCGTCTTAACTTAGTTAAACAAGGAAACCTTGCTGAAGCAGCACGAATTGCTATCCTTGGAAAAAACCTTGAAACGCAACTTGAATTAAATAAAGCACTTGCTCGTTACAATGATTTACTTATGGTGTTGGCAGATAAAACAATTTCTTCTGAAGAAGTATTGCTTCTATCTAAAAAGTGGGGCATGACAATTGAGGCAACTCAGTCATACATCCAAACACTATTAGCAGTAGCAGATCAAACTATCTCAGATGATGAGATCACTAATCTTGCTAAGGCATGGGGCGTAAGTAAAGAGAAGGCTGGGATGTACCTTGACTTCTTTAATTACTTAAATGATGGTAAATTATCTGATGCAGAAATAAACAAACTCCAAACTAAATGGGGTCTGACTTCAAAGGAAGTTGGAATCTATCAGCAATTAATTACAGCAGCCAGCGATTATGTTCTTAGTGATGCAGAAATTGAATCCCTTAAGAAAAATTGGGGACTAACAACAGATGAAGTTATTGCCTATATTAAGAAACTTGGTCAACCAGTAACATTCTCAGGAACATTAATTGATCCTGCCACACAAGCAGAACTTGGTTGGAAGAGTGCTCTTGCAGCACTTCTTGCTTATCAAGCAGCACTTGCAGGCAAGGGATATAGTGGTACTCCAGGTGGTACTCCAGGTGGTACTCCAGGTGGTACTCCAGGTGGTAATCCAGGTGGTAATCCAGGTGGTACAACTTCAAACGGTAATTTAATAAAAGCATTAGAAGAAACAGTATCGTTAGCAGCATATGCAAAAGCCAAGGCAGCAGGAGATATGAACGCTGCAGCAACTGCAGCAGCAGGAGTAAGCCCAAGTGCCTTAGCAGCACAAGAAAACGGTATTATTGGAGCAGCATCTATTGCAGCAAAATTAAAGGCAGCAGAAGACGCTCTAGCAGCATCTCAAGCAGTAGCAAATCAAGCAAACGCATTAGCAGCATTTAAAGCAAAAGAAGCAGCAGATTTAGCAACATCTCAGGCTGCAGCAGCACAAATGGACTATGATGAAAGATTTAGATTTAGAGCAGCCCAAGGAGTTATGTCAGCAACTGCTTCTTCTTCATCTAGTGCTCCAGTTGTAGTTAATTTAACAGTTAATGGCTCAGTAACTACTGAAAATGACTTAGTTCAAACAGTAAGAAATGGACTATTGCGTGGCCAATCAAATGGTCAAACTCTAACCTTAGAGGCAGTTTAATATGTCTAAACCAAGACTAGGTGTATCAATCAACTTTGAAGATGGACCAGCATTTGGTAATCCTCTTATTCTTGGAAATTTATTAAGCCCATTAGATACAGGTATTCTTGCAGATGCTGCATCAGACATTGTTGATATTACTGACATGGTTTATAAAGCATCTGTTCGTAGAGGTCGTAACCGTATTCTTTCTAACTTTGAAGTTGGAACTGCATCAGTAACTTTATTTGATCCTGATTCTTGGTTTAGCCCACAAAATGTTTCATCTCCATATTATGGAAAATTAGTTCCATTGCGTAAAATACAAATATGGGCAGACATAGAATTGGCTTCAGTTGACTATAGATTTTATATATTCTCAGGATATATTACTTCATATGACACTGGGTTTTATGTTGGAACAGATGCAACAGCATCAGTAACATTACAATGTGCTGATGGATTCCGTCTTTTAAACAATGTGTCTACTGGATCTGATCCAATACCTGGCTGTATTGCAGGACAATTATCTGGTGCCAGAGTTGAAGACCTTCTTGATTTTGCAGGATTCCCAGGATCAATGAGACAAGTTGAACCAGGCGATTCAACAATGCAGGTAGATCCAGGTGGTCAAAGAAATATTCTTCAGGCTATTCAAACTGTTGAACAATCTGAATTTGGTGCATTCTACATGTCACCAGTTGGCGGAGCAAAGTTTTTATCCCGTACAACTATTAGTGAGTTAGCAGATGGCGCACCAAGACTATTTTCTGATACTGGTGCTGTAAATACAATTAAATACTCAAACCTAGATTTTGCATATGATGATCAGTTAATTCTAAATGATGTGACAGTTACAAGATATGATGACAATGTTGGTCCTGACCCTGTACCTCAAGAAGTTACAGATGCAGCAAGTATTCTTAGATATTTTACTAAATCAGGACAAAGAACAGGAATTCTTGTTCAGACTGATCAAGAGGCAAATGACCAAGCAAGAACATTAATTGCTGCTCGTAAAGATGCAAATTTAAGAATTGACTCTATGACCTTAAATCTTTCTGATCCAAATGATATTGCCAGAAATGTGGCTGGACTAAGAGCAGATATTTACACACTGGTTAATATTGAAAAATCAATGCCTGGTGGATCTAGTGTTACTCGTGAACTATTTATTCAAGGAGTACAACACGATGTTACGCCTTCAACTTGGACAACTAAACTGCTAACGGCAGAACCAATTATCCAGGCTTTTATCCTTGATTCAGAAAATCAAGGTATACTAGGAGATACCGTTCCACAAAATACCAATGCACTATCATACTAAAGGAGAAAAACAATGCCACTAGGCGCAAACGCAGGCTATAAACTCTTCAACACTGGAGATGTTTTAACAGCAGCACAGGTCCAAAACAACCTGCAGAATCAATCAATCATGTTCTTTGCATCTGCTGCAGTAAGAGATGCAGACACAGCACTAACGGCTGCCCTAACAGAAGGCATGTTTTGCTACCTTGCAGATACTAATGAAGTACAATATTATAATGGTGCTGCTTGGACAGCATTTGCTACTGGAGACATTACAGGCTTAACTGCAGGTACTGGAATTACTATTACCTCAGCATCTGGTCCTGTACCAACAATTTCTATCTCAACAGGAGCAACTCTTACTTCACCAAAAGAAACAGTTCAAATTGTTGCATCTCCTGGAGCGACAGGTACTGTTAATATTGATACTTTAACATCATCTGTTGAATATTTACAGGCTGCTGCTACAGCCAACTGGACAACAAATGTTCGTGGATCTGGTGCAGCAACCCTTAATTCAATTATGGCAATTGGAGAACAAATATCAGTTGTGCTTCTTAATACAAATACTGGTACAGCATATTATCCAACAGCATTTAATATTGATGGAACAGCAGTTGGAGTAACTTTAAAATGGCTAGGTGGAACAGCACCTTCTTCAGGAAACATCAACGCAATAGATGCGTATGTTTATACAATTATAAAGACAGCATCAGCAACATATACTGTCCTTGCTTCACAAAACAAGTTTGCTTAATACTTAAAAAGGAGAATCGTGAGTCCATTATTTCGTAGCCCAAGTGGTATAGGTGTAGTGTTGCAATTTATTGCTCCTCCACCACCTCCTCCTCCTCCAATCATCGCAACACCTCCTCCAATCATCGCAACACCTCCTCCTATTATTGCAACTCCACCTCCAATTATTGCAACGCCTCCACCTATCATTGCAATCATTGCGACTCCACCTCCAATCATTGCGACTCCACCTCCAATCATTGCGACTCCACCTCCAATTATTGCTATTATTGCTACGCCTCCACCTATCATTGCAATCATTGCGACTCCACCTCCAATCATTGCTACTCCACCACCAATTATTGCCACACCTCCGCCAATAATTGCAACACCACCTCCAATAATTGCTACTCCACCACCTATCATTGCGACACCTCCACCTATCATCGCAACACCAGCGCCATGTACTTGTGATGGTTTTGGTAATTGTCCAAATCCACCAAATGGAGCATGTTGCGTAAGTTGTGGATGTGTTTGTTCTGGCCCTAGCCACATATGTGAGGGCTGCTAATATGATAGACTATACTCAAGGAGAAAAATGACTATAAGAAAGTATGTATACCTACAAAGCGAAGATGTAATTGCAGTTTTATCTCATGACGATTCTGATCCTTATAGAGCAGGTATTATTGCTGCACTTGAAGATGGTGCTATTTGGGTTGAAGTTGACCATAATAATCCTGCTGATCAATTTTGGACATGGGATGGAACAACTGCAACATCTCCAACTGACGAAACTTGGACGGTAGAATAATGGCTAAAAGAAAATTAATACTATTACTAGACAAAGATGTATGTGGATTTATAGAATTCTTTGATGATTTTCCAAAAAATGTTAACTTAGCAGACAATCTTACAAATAATCCAGTAAGAATGGAAGTTCCAGTTGAATTAGATGTTATGCGTGGATGGAAATATACTCCAGAATTAGGATTTTACGATCCAAATGAATAACGAGAATCCATTTTTGCCAGGAGAATTAGATAACCTAATTCTTGTTCAAGTTAAGACATTACCAGACGGAAGCACAAAAGAAGTTTACGCAATTGTAGAATAAGAATAGGGGCAGATATGAGTTGGAAAGACTTTAAAAAGGATAATATAGAAAAAGCCAGGGTTGCAAGACCTTGGGATATCTTAAATCCAGAAATTGAACATGCAACAGAAGAAGAAGAAAAAGCAAGATTTCAAATATGTCTTGAATGTCCATCATTAATACAATTAACTAAACAATGTAAAAAATGTGGTTGCTTTATGCAAGTTAAGACTAAATTAAAAGATGCTAAATGTCCAATAGGTAAGTGGTAATATGTTTAAAGCAAATATACTACAAGACTTTATTTCAAAAGAAGACTGCAAATACCTAATTGATGCTGCAGTTGCTTCAGACTTGTGGCAGACTGCTGGTCATGAATTTTGGGACAACCGTACAATTAACTATACTGACATGTTAGTCTTTGATAAAAAGGCTGCTGATATTATGATGGATGCTCTTGTTCGTTCTAAAGAAGCAATCAAAGAAGCATATGATTTAGAAGAGATTTACCCTGATCTTCTTCAAGTAATCCGTTGGTTTCCTGGTATGCAGCAAGCACCACATTCAGATGATATGAGCCACACAGATATAACTGGCCACGAACATAGAGCATTTGGGTCTGTTCTTTATCTAAACGATGACTATAAAGGTGGACATACCTACTATCCAAACTTTAACTTTGATGTAACTCCAAAGGTTGGTGCCTTGGCATTTCATCCAGCAGATGTGGAACATCTTCATGGAGTAACTGAGATTAAAGACTCAGTAAGATATACAATTGCATCGTTCTGGACAAAGCAAAAAAATATGGAAATGAGATATGAAGGGCAGTCAAAATGAAAGAATTAGCACCAGGCATAGTAATATTTGAAGACATATTTCCTGACTCAATGGAATATCTTAAGAAAATAGAAGAATTAGGATCGTCTTGGATACCTGCAGGAGTATTGCTTACAAATGAACCAGGAAACAAAGTTGGTACAGACTACAAGAGTAGAGATACAGACTTAGTTATTCTTCCTGATCATACAGACAATAGTGATAATCCTTTGGCTAATTTTACAAGAGCATTTCACAAAAGCATGAAGCCTTGCTTGGATGAATACATAAATGTTTATGGTGCAGTGATAGAGCATATTCAGGCTCCACAACTTTTGCGGTATGGAAAAGAACAAAAGTTTCATAATCATGTAGATGATCATCCATTATTTACAAGAAGAATATCAATGACTTATTACCTCAATGACGACTATGAAGGTGGCGATGTAGAGTTTAGTAAATATGGGTTAAGGTTTAAGGCAAAAAAGAACAACCTTTTAATCTTTCCTTCAAACTTTATGTACAACCACGCAGTTCATCCAGTGACTGATGGCTTAAGATATGTGGTGGTCCAGTGGACACGATAAACAGAGAAGTTGGATTAATCAAGAATGTTTTAAGCCCTGCAGACTTTGACAGACTTCGTATGCATTTTAAGAATAATCTTATTTTAGATTCTATGGGCACAGATGAATTTGGTAGAAAATTGCTGGGAGATCAATCAGAACCCATACTGAAAGAATTTAGTGAAATGCTATTGCCAAAGGTAAGAGAATATTTTGGAACAAATACCTGTGTTACATCATACTCACTATTTGCAGAGTATTCTGATGAGACTATTAGTTTAGAAAAACATAAAGATGTGAACGCCTGCACATACACACTTGATTTGGTTCTCTATCACGGAGATCCATGGGCTTTGTTTATAGACGGAAAAGCATATACAGCAAATCCAAATGAAGCAATTATGTTTATGGGTGAAGAGTATGAGCACTGGAGAGAAACTCTTTATAATAATACTGGTAAAATTGGAGTAGTCTTTTTCCATTATGTAGAACCAGACCACTGGTTTATAACAGAACCAAAAGAAAAGCATGACGAGATTAGAAGACAGATGGCTATTGAGAGGAATTTATCATGAAATTAGAAAAGCACTGTGATGGAAATGTTCTGATATTTGAAGATTTTCTAACACCAGAAGAAGTTAGTTTATTAGACTCATTTATGAGAAACTTTAACTATGATGGATTACAGGAACATGAATTTAAATACTGGGGCAAGCGTTTAATTAATAGCCATCAGATGAAGATAAACCCAGGATATGAAAACATTATGGACGATGTACTGCCTACTCTAACTCGTATTCAACAGAGAGTTAAAGATGTTCTAAATGAGCATGACCATGAGGCAGATTGGGCTCCTTCTGAACATAATCTAATTAAGATGTTTGATGGAGCAAGTGATTCATTTTATAATAAAGAAACTGAACTTGAGATGTTTGTTCATATAGATAATCAAGGACACATGGAAAGCCCAATTATGTGGGGCAGCGTAATTTATTTAAACGATGATTACGAAGGTGGAGAAATCTACTATCCAGATTATGACTATTGGTATAAGCCAAAGGCAGGATCTATGGCTATGCATGAAGGAAACACTCGTCATGGAGTTAAAAAAGTAATTTCAGGTGAGCGTTTCTGTGCAGCATCATTAGTTACAATTAGAGGTA
>Ga0209596_1003809_pt1 | contig 11699 bp, 18 predicted proteins | sample M_130807_MF_Meta_FD_187314 | JGI IMG/M metagenome (GOLD analysis project Ga0209596, IMG submission 187314) | Freshwater microbial communities from Lake Montjoie, Canada to study carbon cycling - M_130807_MF_MetaG (SPAdes) (version 2) | ecosystem: Environmental > Aquatic > Freshwater > Lake... | reverse complement strand
CGTTTGAAAAACACTCCGATCTCGCCGCATCTTTCACAGTTTGAATTTGGTCTCATCTCGCATCCTTGCGTTTGTTAAAGCGAGCGACGGCAACCAATGTCACCGCCGCCCGCCGTCCGGGGCTTAGTTCAAAACGGAATATCCATGTCGTCGACTGGCACTGGGTCAGCATGCTTCGTCACGGCCGCAGGATGCGCAGGCAGATACGCCTTGACGATGTTGCTCACCTTGCCAACCTTCGATGTGTACTGCTCGATCGATGCCATGACCCTGACATCCATCAGGCTTTTCTCGTTCAAAGACCCGCCGCGCTTCAATGGTGGGAGACCGCAGGCAATCACCACCGTGTTAATGATGTGCGGCTCATGCACGCCGATCGTCGCAAAGATGCGTTTGTTGTTGCCTTGAAACTCCGTGTCGAGCCACAACTTCAACGACATGCCATCTTTGTTGTGCTCGTTGACCTTGTACTTGTCAGGCGCGAACTCTGCCTTGGTAATCGTGAATGTGTACACGCCCTTGGGCAGAATGATCTCCTCAAACTTGCGGTCGGTCTTTAAATCTTGCGGTGCATCCCATATCAGTTTCATTTCTTGCCTGCTTTCTTTTCTGACAATTTGCTGTGACCAGTCGCCACCTTGGCAACGAGTCGATCCCGAACATCTTCTTGAGATGTGCTTCCCTTTTCCGCTGCGGCTCTCGCCGACGCGGCTGAAATTTTGTGACCAAGTTCCTTGGCGATCTCGCTGACTTGCCCGGCTAGACCTTCGATCTGCTCGTCAAGAACAGACTGCTTCAGCATCGCCATCACGCTGCTCGACCCACTGCTCGGGGTTGTTGCCTCGGGCAATGCAAATCCGTGCTCGTTTCTTCTTGGCGTTGCAGGCAAAGCCACGGCCTCAATCGGCATCTCCTCCGCTGGCGTGCTCTCAATCTTGAGCAAGTGCGGGATGATTGCGCATCCGTGTCGATAGGCTCGACCAGTCGCTCGAGTGATAGCCATCGATCGCACCGAGAATGCCGAGCGTCCCCACGGCGCACGCTCCGCGCTCGACGCAATCGCCGAGCCACGACTGACGGTCTCGCCAGTGTCAATTCGCACGATGGCGACGACAGCCATGTACTCGATCGAGCCGTCTTCTGTTACCTGCTTTACTACCTCTACTTCGGTGCTTGTTACATTGAATGCCCATCCCACCGCTTGCCACCACGCAACGGTCGGATACTGCCGACCTTGGATGTTGACGATGAGATGCCCGACGGTTGATGCAATCTCCTTGGCGATTGCCTTTGCCCGCTGCATCTGCGCAAGCGGTGTCGGCTGATCTGTTGACATGATTTCGTTTGTCATAGTTGCTCCTGTAATTTCTTCATCGCCCACGCTGGCAGCCCAATGTCGACGACATCGTCCTGCGGCCATCCCGGGTACTTGTTCTCTGCCTTGCATTTCCACCACAGTTTTTGCAACTCGACAAGTCGATCGCTGTATGCGTCCATCACTTCATCACTCATGCGATAGACCGCTGTTCCAAATGGAGCCGTGGTCTCGACGACAAGGAACACAAAAGAAAAGTCATCAGGCATCATGCGACCAGTCGCTGACATTGCGGAACGCAGAACAGCCCGATACCAAGCAGCCTGCAATCCGTATCCGAAACTCGCAATCGACTTCTCAAAATCTCCTGCAAGATCGCGTGTGGTCTTTAAGTCACAGACCATGCCGTGACCGTTCCACGCATCGAGACGAGCCTTGGCAGGGAAGCCGCCGATCTCGCCGAACACGCTGACCTCACGCTTCTTGCATGCGCTGAGGCAATGCTTGATGCGCCAATCACGCTCGCACGCGGCAACCATTCCGTCGAGTTGCTGCGCTTGATCGGGAGTGATGATGCAGCGACCAACATTCGCGGCCTCAAATGCGGCGTATTCTTCTTTGCCTGCTTTCGTTCGCTTGTCCACATTGGGACTCACGACTGCTTGCGCAAGATCATTCTCAGGCTCAAGTGTTGCTGCATGCTTTGCCGTACCCAACGCCATCGCTGGAGATGCCATCGGAGTAGCAAGCATCTCCAGCGCGTGCAGTGGAGTGCTCGTCTGCAACTTGCGAATGAGCGACGACCCGACAGCGTCATCGCTGTGATACGCCTGCGCAGGCAGACTCTCGACGATGCAATTTCGTAGATGCATTGTCATGCTGCACCTCGCATCTGTCGCCACGCAAGTACAGCACGCTGCATCAACGACGACTTCTGCACTTCGCTCACAAGGTCACGCTCAAGGATCTCGCGCACCATGTCGCCCTGCCCAAGCGAGACCAGCGGGATCTCCTTCGGTCGATCACCCTGCAAAATCTTTTCGCAGGCTGTCATCACTGCCTGCGGATCTGCCTCCGAGACTGGATCAAGGAGTCTGATCACATCGCCGAGTCGGCTTGCGATGACGAGTTGAATCGCCATCGCGCCCATGCGTAGTTGCTTTGCTTGATCGGGCTTCGTCGCCTCTATCCTCGCGGCCAACCCGCGCAGACGATCCATGGCGAGTACGACATCCTCTGCGCGATCCCCAAATGTTGTGTCCTTGCTGCTCATTCTGAATCCTTAGCTGCTCGGCTAGATTGCCAAGCGTTTGGATCAGACGGTCGATCGGGTGCGGATTACAAATCCCGCCAGCCCGACCTAGGTCTGATTGCAGTTGATGAGAGTCCCCACGAGGGTTCAAGTGTTCAAGCCCGAAGCCCCCGCGAGGACACTCATCAGCTGCATTTGTAGTAGTGGAGGGCTTGAACACATGTGCAGCAGAACATGCCTGTTCCTGCTTGTCAAGGGCTGTAGATGATAAATCTTTCCCGATTTGTGAAATTTTTTCTATGCCCGCTTTAAGGGTCGAATCCTTGTGGCGAAGGTAGCGGTGCGTACAATCTACGCTTCGATGACGGACAAGTTTTTGAATTAGGTCTGCCGGCACGCCCAATTCAAACGCGCTGGTGATGAACCCAACCCGCATCCGATGCCACTTGCCACGCCCTTCGATGCCGCAACTTTTCATGTCCCGATCAAGTCCCTTCTGAGTTGGGTAATCGATGAACACCATCTCGCCTGCGATCACTTGCCGCCACGCTCGCAGCGTCGCCACAACGCTTGCCGATATTGGTAGCGAATCACGCCTGCGACTTTTGTCCTTTGTGACCTTTAATTCTGCACGCTCTAGATCGATGTCATCCCACCGCTGCCAACGCCATTCACCCCACCGCATTCCTGTTCCATTGAGCAGCCGATACAGCACAGCGCGAGCGTTGGCGTTGTTGCGGATACGGCCATCGGGATGCCGCGCCGCACGCTCGGCGGCAACGATGAGTCTATTGACCTCGTCTTGCGTGAGTGCGTCTGCGCCTACGCCAGCGCGTCCCCGCGGAGCAGGTATCGACACCCAAGGGTTTATACTTAAACGACCCTGAACTACGAGCCAACCCGCAAACTGTCTGCAAAGACTCATGCGATTGCGCACGGTCTGCGGCGATAGTTTGCGGCTCATGCTCATTGCACTTAGCCATGAGACGCACGACGCAGGTGTGAGATTGTCGCCTGCGTGCTCGACCCACCGCCTTGCCCATCGCCCGGCATTCTTAGAATGATGGCGGTCGTAGCCCTGTTGATCAACGAGCCACACTTCCCACGCGAGAACCTCGTCGGTGAGTGTCAGCATAAGGGTTGTATTGTAGGCGTTTAAAGTACAAAGACGAAATAAGGTGCGAAAAGTCTTAAACATTCTCCGACATTCGGTCGAAAGTTATTTGTGCTTTAGCCGCCCGATAATTTATGGATGATCGATTTCGCCACGCCCGCCACCGCATCCACCGCGCTGGCGACCGTTGCGCCAGTGCCGTCGACTTTGCCCCACTTGGCGAGTGGACATTCAACGCCCGCTAGTGTCACCTTCACCGTGAGCATCGCACGCGGGTTGTTTCCACAGCCGCACTTGGTGCACCAACCAACGCCGCCCGCGTCGGTCATGCCCTTGTATTCAACAGCCCGATCAGGACACGCCATGCAGATAGCCAGTCGCGCCGCCGCGTCAGCTTCGCTTGCTGGGCCTTGCGTGGCGTGTGTCAGTTCGGCGCGGGCGTATTGCTTGGCAAGTTCGATTGTGGATTTTTCTTTATCAATCAATGCGCCATCGACAACTCTGTGCGGGCATTGATTGCACACGCCGAATGATGGCTTGCCGCCGTAGTGATTTGCTGCACAGCAGCCGCCGCCGTTGATCCCGCACTGGCTCCAGTGGTCGCAGGAAATCATGTAATGGTAAAAAAAACTTGAGGATCACCGTTAAAAGAAAAACCTATTGATGACGGCAAAGAGCAATTATTAGGAAATAATTGCAAATTTCCTCCATCAGAAGCTTCGCTGTATACAGGTAAAGAACAAGTACAAGAATCGTTTGCAAAAAAAGAACTTAAAAAGTTTTCCATATAGGTATTAGTTCTACTACAAACCTCGTTTGTTCCGCATTTATCACAAACAGTTGTAGCGTTTATTACCAATGGAGTGTTTACACAAAAAACACATGGAGTTCCAGAATAACTTGAATGAAATAATCCCGCGTTAAATTCTAAATTACAAGAGGTATTAAAAATATTGTAGCCAATAAAAAAATTAAAATATACTGGAATGGTTAAAGTTGGAGTACATGCAGAATCCGTATATGAACCCATATATATTGAAGTAAATCGGTAAACAAACCTAGATTCTCCACCATACGAAAAACAACATTTGTAAGCAGTTACTGTAGTCGCAGGCATAGAAAGAAACCCGACGGCTGAAGTTGTAGACCATGCAGGAATAGTGATTGTTATAGATGACGGCATACACGCACAAGTTCCAGTACAACAACAACACTTCCCCATCAAACTCATTTCGCCGACTCCTTGAATGCGGCGTTGAACAACGGCGACGCAGCACGCTTGGCGGCGATGAGTTCGCGCACAGTCGTCGGGTCTTCGCTCGACATGGCTTGCCGCGCTAGGTCTGCTTCGTTCTGCACGCGGCGCGGGATCCAACCGATGGCGACACGGATAGCAGTTCCGATGCCTGTCTGCCACAGCAGCACCACCAGCGCGACCGCGACGACGGCTCCTAGACCCCATTGAAGCAGCGTCGCCCAATAAGGCACGATGTCTTTCACGCCTGAGACGGCCACGGAAATTTGGTTTGTTTCGTGCAAGATGATTGCCGAGTCTGCTTTAATAGATACGGCTGCGGCCACGATCTCGGGTTGAGCGGAGTGCGTAATGATGAACGCACTCCGCTCAGAGATTGAGTGTGCTGCGTTTGCGGCGACGCTTGCGCTGCTGGCGATCTCCGTTGTCGCCGAGCAACCCGCTGTGAGGGCGACGAGGATTATCGCTTGTCGAACCACTTGGCTTTGACCTCGTTGAATCCGAAGATCGAACCCGCGAGCCAACCCACCAAAAGTAGCAGGCAGCCAAAGAAAGTAGTACCGAGAGCGTGAGAAAGAAATTCCATAAGTCCTCCATTATTTGGTAATCAACTTATCTATGCGCAACGCCAACGCGGCGATGGCTTCAGTGTGCTTTTCATCTATTGCTTGACCGTGTATGACGGCCTTGGTTAGTTCCGCTGCGGTCACGGTCAGTTGTTTTGTGTCCTCTGCGATGCGTGTCAGAACTGCATTTTTCTCGCCAAGCGACGACACATAAAGACCCAAGGCGATCAGGATGCTGATGAGTTGTCCGCAAAGCACAGTCGTTTGCAGCGGTGTCAGAGATGGCTTCTTCGGAGGAGCCATTATGCGCATGTTCCGTCGATGGCGTTGGAGACACAGAATGAGAACGCTTGCGATCCGTCTGTCGCATTGATCGAAGCGTGCATCAGCACGACCGTGCCAGTGGCGATCGGCTGCAATGTAAAGCCAGTCGGGAGATTTGCATTTAGAAAGCCCGGGCCGTTGTATGTGGCTCCGCTTGCCTGCTGCAATGCTTCGACCGTGTTGTACGCAAACCCGATTGTCGTGGTCGCACTGGTGATCGCGCTGCCGCCCTTGGTCTGAAACTTCTGCACGGTGTCCGTGTATTGCTCGGCTTCTTCCCACGCATATTTCCAGCGTCGATTTGTAATTACAGTTGTATTGCCTGTGATCTTGGCGAGGAATACATTGAGCACTCGCGGCGCATATCGACTCAAGTCATTCTGTTTTTTCTCGTTGACTTTGTCCGTGAGTTTTTTGAATCCTCGTTGCGAGAATGGGCCGAATGAACCATCGATGTTCGGCTTGAGATTCATTAGGTTGTCACCACGCCAAGCAAAGAAAATGCTGAAGTGTTGGGGAATGGTTGCTTCCAATAAACTTTGGCGGCATGCCACGGATTGCTGACAGACACAACAGTTCCCGGTGATACTTGCGCAGGTACAACGCTGCCGTCGCCATTACGAAGTGGAACTTGTTTCAAGTGATAGGTCACAGTGTCGAGCGTGAATGAGAAGTTGACCTCGTATTGATTCGGGCCAATGCGGCTTGAGGTCGCGCCGTCAAATACAAGCGTGCCGATCGGGCAAACTAGATTTTGAGATGTGACAGTACTTGCTCCAAAAGTAAAAGCAACACTATTTCTATTTCCGATTGTGTTGGCGAACAATAAATAATCAGGTCGACCAATCACGACATTGCGCACGCTGATATTGAGCACGCCTTGAATGTGCGAAATCGGATCGCCTGCGCTGTCGACTTTAGTTCCGCCAATGTCGATAAGAGTTGGAGCGGTTTTGTTTGCATCGCTTGATGGAAGAGTCCAACCAGTGCGCCATACATCGACAACATTGGATTGCGCGTTCACTTCGATGGAAGTGAAGCCAACTTGTTTTTCCTGCAAGATGTCTTGACCTTCAACAGATGTCCCGTTAATCGTCGTAGACGCTTCAAAAGTGTGAATGCCTGTCCAGTATTTGTCGGAGCCATCCTGCACTGGCGTGTAGGTCGCACCTGTGAAATTCATCAAAGCAGCCATATCGCTTTCGTTTCCCGCGCCGAAATCTAAAGCACCTGCTGCGGATGCTCCGTTACGAATAATATGCACAGTCAAAGCAGCCCCCGCAGAGTCATAGATCAGATAAGTCGTCGACCCTGTCCACTTGCCGCGATCATAAGAACCTGTTCGGCTCGTCTGTTGCCATACCAATGTCATGGGGTTGCTCCTATGGCTTGATTGAGTTTGACCAACTGGTCGTATGTGCCCTTGGTGTTGGAGGCCGTCTCGATCGCTTTGGACAATGCTTCTTTCGCCTTCTCAATCTCTTTTGATTTTGAGAAGTCTGTCACGCCTTGCAACTTGATTGACCCGAGCGCGGAGTCGACGCTAGTCGCGCTGGCGGTGCGATCAGCCTTTGCACGATTCAGTTCAATCGATGCTTCTATGCCTGATGAGTAATCTTGATTGGCTGTCTTTTGCGCTTCAAGCGTTTGTTCAACTAAGGTTTTGTTTGCTTTGCCCGCTTCGACAAGATCCCACGCGGCCATTGCTTGCGCAACCATTTCAGATGTCATTCCTGGCATTGAAGCCAAGCGGTCAAGTTCAGCGTCTCGCACCGACATTGTCGATCGAGTCGCCTGATCTTGTAGATCATTTAATGTTTTTTGAGCTGAGGCGAGTTCATTCTTTGCGGTGATAGCAGCAGTGGCCGCATCATCATCTAGTTTTTTATCTGCTAAACCCTGATCGTATAATTGTTTCGCAACATAGATTTCGTTTAATGACATACCAGCATTCATCATGCGATCACTTAATGCTTGCTTTGCCAATTCTGCGGAAGATTTTTCTATGAAGAAAGTTCCGTCTTTTAACTTTTGCAGTTCTGTTTCAAGTTGCAATTTTTCTGTTTCAATTCTCATTGCAGCCTGAGCAGCGGATGCGCCTTCCTTTTGTTTATTGGCGGCATCAATTCGACTCTGTTGCTGATCCTGCTCCGCTCCCATTGCGCCGCCCATATACCCGCCTGCGTCAAGCATGGAAGCAATTAACTTGCCTCCCGATCCGACGATCGGCAATCCTTCAAGTGTCGTGGCGATGGTTTGCCCGATTGCAGTGACAGCATCTCCAAACCCATTTATGCTTCCATCTCTAAAACCTTTGACAAGTTCATTGGCTGCGTTCAATCCTGCATCGATTAAGCCGATGGTTCCCAAGCCGCCTAGCAATCCACCTACTGCGCCTTTCATCTGCTTTGCATTAATTTTTTCAATATGACTTGCAATACCAGCACCGCTTTTCTTTGCGGCATTCTCGGCCGCTTTCATGCCTTGAACGAACGGATCAGGATTCGCGTAGAGATCAACTGTCATCTTTCCTGTGACTGCCATTACTTGACTCCCATCTGTCGTTTGAGTTGTTCAAGTGCTTGCTGCGGGTTCTGCTTTGGAGCCTCGTAGTACGGCATGAAATCATGCGGGCTGAACGACTTGGAGTTGCTTGATCGATGCGCGTTGGCAACAGTCGACGCGACAATGCCCGCGCCAAGGTCACCGCGCTGGCGTGAGTCAAGGCATCCAGTGATGCTCTGATATGCGATCCATTCTTGAAGTTCTATTGATGACATTCGATTTCCTAGTTCAGCAACAGTCATTTTCAATTCAGCCGCAAGCGTGAACATGAACATCCTCAGGCTGCGGCTTCTCAGTTTTTTTCAAGATCCTCTGCATCCTTTGCACCGAGACCCGAAAGACGCTGGCAGTGCTCGTAGAGTTTGTCGATTACCGAAGCGGGCATTGCGCCCACTTCTGCAATCTCCGAATCCGTGAACAGTCTCACGCCAGCCTCGTCGGTAATACACCTCACGACGAGACTGGCGCGGATGTTCTTCACGCCCTTCTTGATGTCACGCTCCGAGTACACATACTGCTCCCATGAGTCCCGCTCGCCAGCTGTAAGGCCGCGAAGCGAGACGAGACCATCAATGCCCGCAACCTTGACGGTGGCGGTTGGAATCTTGAGTGCAAGTAGTTGTTCTCGGATTGACATGTGGGTTCTCGATTAGGTGATGGTGAGTGCGCCTGTGACTTGCAAAGTCACGGATCCTGTGATGACTCCATCGACAGCGGCTTTGTAGTCGTAGCCTGTGATGATTGAGGAACCACTAAATGTCGAACCGTCTGCGCTTGCGATTGCAAACGCAATAGCAGTGCGTGCGGTGACTGTGGACTTGATCAAGTCTTGACCAGTATTCGCACCGTCAGAATTAAAATCGCAGGAAATTGTTCCCGGCGAGATAATGCCCGGCAAGAATGTCTTTGTGGTTGCCGCAAGATTTGTCGATTCAACGGCTGACAAACCAAACCCAGAAAAATTGAGCGAGGTTAATTCTCCGATGAGTGTTGGCGAGGCTCCCAATGAGAGAGTTGTTCCACCGTTTGCTACTGAAATTGCCATGTGAATATTCCTTTTGTGTTATGGCTGCGATCCGTCAGTCAACGCGACTGGAGATGGAGCCGATGCGATGTAATAAATTTTCAGAGTGACGCTGCAAACAAAAGCACCGAGTTCGGTTCCTTCGCCGCCCATGTCGTAATTCATATTTGTGCCATCGATGCGAATGCTTTGGATCGTCATCGGGCTGTTGGTTGTGGTCGCCAGTGTTCCCTTCGCCGCGTAGAGATCGACCCGCACATGATCTGCAATGTTGGCCGCAGAGACAAGCGATGAGTGCACGCAGTCCACAGTCACTGTGGCAAGCCGCAAGCGGTCGGCTCCTGCAAGTGTTGGACTGGCTCCGTCATCGCTTTGCGAACTCACCACGATGAACGGCATTGGGGTCGCTGGCGTGACGAACGACTGGAAGATCTTGGTTGAAGACCCGAGAGCCGTGATCACGGTCGGAGACTGCTGCAATGCAAGATGAATGGCTTCTACGAATTTCATCGTGCCGCCCTGTTCATTTCTTTTGCGATGCGCTTGAATACTTTGTCGAGTCCGTATCCAACATCCTCAGTGAATTTGGCGTTGATGGTTGCGGCGTGAGTCTTGAAAAAATATTGAAATATTTTCCAACCTGTGTATGCGCGTGCGGGATCTTTGTAGCGACCGTGCTCGATAAGCCAGGAGTTTTGCGTATAGCCCCAAATGCGGCTCCACACGCTGGCCTTGTTCTTGCCGATTTCGTATGGAATGATTCTGTGACTGTAAATATTGTGAGCAATACGAAGTCGGCTCTCCTTGATCGGATGGATCGGCTGATGCTTATTCGCACGCCATCGCCACGACTTTTGAGCCTCGGTTTGATTGTCGTCGTTCTTGCCAATGTATGTGCCGTACAAGCCTGCAAGTTTGTCTCGCGGTCTAGTCAACGCTTTGACCTCGGCTTTTTTCAAAACCTTGTAAAGATCGTCGGTGCGCATGGTCTTCATCTGATCAAGGAACTGATCCAAGCCTTTGATGATCTTGCCGTCGCTCGACATTACTGCACCTCTCTGCATTGCATGGTGAGCGTGTGACCCGCAGACTTGTAGTCGACGATGGAGACAATCTCGAATGTGGTGGAGATCACAGAGCCGCCAGTGCCTCGACTTAGATACGCCGTGAAGCGGTCGAATGCCCTGATGCCCGGGTAGAAGTTGGTTGTGATCTGATGCGTGACAACTTGACTCAGAGCCATGTGGTTTGACTTCTCCACCGCGCTCGAGTCCTTGATCTCGCCAAAGATCGTGTCGCCAGTGGCGTAGGTGTAGGTCGGTGTGCCGAACGAAGTCAGGGTCTGCGTGCGTGTGCCGATCACCATCGGTGTCCGCATCATCCCGCTGTTCATTGATATTCACCCGACTTGTATTGGGCGATGAGAGCCTTGATCGTGCCGGGCACTTCGTACTGCTGACCCGGAGCGAGTGTGGATCTGTAGTCGTAGAGAGTTGAGCACTGCATCAAGATGGCGTGCTTGAGTGCGATCGGGATCGCAGTTGCAGTGGAACCGTGACCCGCAACATAGACAACTGTGACAACGCCTGCGCCGCCGCCGACGAGTGACGGCCACGACTTGCCGTCGAGCAGCTGAATGCGTCCAATGCCGTTGTATGACTTCACGGTGTAATCGGTCGACGCTGACAGCGTCTGCGTGTTGCCCGATGTGTCGACATATTGCACGCTCGTCACGCTGACTAGCGGCGAGCGCGGCAATGCGATCTCGTAGCCCGAGCCGTTGTACATCTCGCCACTTGAGCCTTGCACTGGCGTGTTCTGTGGGAACGAGTCATAGACCGAGGTGAATGTGGTATTTGGAATTGCGATGCCGCAATAGTTTTCGATCATCTGTCGGGCTGTTGTGATGACTGATGTCGACCCGCCAGTGCTGGCTTGAATGTAGGTGTCGTCAAGCGAGTGGAATATGCGCAGATGCGCTTTGGCTTGCGCAGTGGAGATCGGCTCAAAACTCGGAGCGGTTGTGATCGTGGTGTTGACTCTCATGCGAATACCCTCATCGGTGTTGTCGGTGCGGGGTCGAGGATTGGGAGTTCATCTAGTTGGTCTTGCGCTAAATTGCCGCATACGCGCAAGTTGGCGTGGTAGCGTGAGTCGCCATCAGTCGCGCCAATGAAATCAATATCCACGCGGCCACCTTCCCACTGCCCGATCATGTCGCCGCTGGCGTTGCGGGTTGCGACACCCGCTGCGATCAAGCACGATTCCATATTTGACTTGGTCG
>Ga0209596_1003804_pt1 | contig 11708 bp, 12 predicted proteins | sample M_130807_MF_Meta_FD_187314 | JGI IMG/M metagenome (GOLD analysis project Ga0209596, IMG submission 187314) | Freshwater microbial communities from Lake Montjoie, Canada to study carbon cycling - M_130807_MF_MetaG (SPAdes) (version 2) | ecosystem: Environmental > Aquatic > Freshwater > Lake... | reverse complement strand
TTTCTTCTGACGTACTTCGACGCGTTGCGTAGTTAAGTATTTTATATCTGTTTTTGCCATGATTATGCTTCTTTTTCGGTTAATTGATTAGATTCTTTTTGTGCTGGAACCGGTTTTTCAATTTTGATTCCACGACGCTTTCTGTCATTGTAGGCAATCGCATGCTTATCAAGTACGGTAATCATAAAACGCATGATCGATTCATCACGATTCATTTGAATCGTGAATTTAGCGTTCAATGAAGTTTCTGCTTGATATTCCATTACATAATACAAACCCGTTGTTTTTTTAGCAATTGGATAGGCCAATGATTTCAATCCCCAGGTGTCTTCACCTACGATTGAACCAGCATTGTCGGTAATGAATTTTTTTAGATTTTTGGTCCCTGCGTTGAACTCTTCGTTCGATAAGACAGGTGTAAAAATGACCATCAGTTCGTAACTGCTCATATATATAGTATTTAATTAATTAGTTTGATTATCAGCAACTATAGTTGGATATCTCGTACGCAAGGTAGTTGATAGCTGATAAATCAGAGTGCGAAAGTAAATGAAAATTTAGAATAATCAAGAATAATCAACGAATAAAAATAAAAAAACCACCAATTAAGGTGGCTTTTAATTTTTTACAAAACTAGAAATTACTTCTTAGTTGTATCAGCAGCTGGAGCTTCTGTTGTAGCAGCAGCTGGAGCAGTTGAATCAGCAGCTGGAGTTGGAGCAGCAACTGGAGTTTCAGTTACTGGAGTTTCAGCAGCTGGAGTTTCTTCTTTAGCATCAGAGCAAGAAGCGAAGAATCCTAAAGCGATTGCGAAGATTGAAAGTTTTACTAAATTTTTCATTTTTTAAATTTTTAATTGTTTGACTATTAATGCTTGATTCGAAAAAAGGTAACCCTAGATTTAAAAAAAATATTAAATATATTATAAAGTAATATGTTATATTACTGAAAATCAATTAGTAAACTTATATGATCTAGTTCGTTATTTTTTCAAGTACGTTGCACCACATCGAAATAAACTCATTTAAATGGAACGTTTTTAACCTAGGCATCCTAAGAGTTTATTATTTCCGCCAACTAAATTCTATTTAATCACTTTTTTATTGGACTTTTGGGTTACCTAAACAAACTAAACGTATTAATGAGAGATAATTCAGCACAACTATTGAGTGATGAACAATTAATACGTTCTTTGGCATTAGGGGAATCCTCCACAATCAGTCATATTTACAAGTCATGTTATCCCACTATCGAGAAAATGGTGTTCAAGATGAACGGATCGCTTGATGATGCGTATGATACCTTTCAGGATGCAGTGACGATTTTGTATGAAAAGGCAAAAGCAGATGAGTTGAATCTGACATGTAAATTTTCTACCTATATCACTGCAGTTGCGAAGCATATTTGGTTGAAAAAATTGACTAAGAAGAAGAATCAATCCTTTTCAATTTTGCATGAAAATATGGAGGACCTCATCGGGGTCGATCAAGATGTTGATCTTTTTTTTGAATTTGAAAACAATGTGTCCAAACTGACAAGTTGTTTTCAACAGATAGGAGAACCCTGTAAAGGGGTATTGACTGCCTTTTATATCACGAGTAAAAGTATGCAGGACATTGCGGAAGAATTCGGTTATACGAATGCAGAAAATGCAAAGACCCAGAAATATAAATGCTTGAACAGGTTAAGGAAATTATTTTTTAATGAAAATGGTGTAACACAAAATGAACGAGCATACTAACAAATACGAAACGGTTGAAAAATACTGTTTAGGATTAATGGATGATAAGGAAAAAATGTTTTTTGAGATCGATATGGAGAATAATCCTGCGTTAAGCAATCTCGTGCATGAGCATAAGACCTTGTTGAAAGCATTCGATCATCATAATAACAAGGAATTTATTTCATATTCCCTTGACGCAATTCATAAGCATAGCCACAGTCATACAGCGGTTGTCCTCAAGCATTTAAAGTTAAACGTCAACAAATATTGGAGAACAGCATCTGTTGCGGCAACGGTTGCCTTTATGGCATCAACCTTTACCTTCCTGATCGCGCGTTCTGTTTACAAGAAAGACACACACGCACAGTATCAATTGTTGAAAGGTGAGATCAATACCATTAAGAAAGATCAAAAGGCTATCAAAACTGAGGTTGATAAAGTAAAGAAAGATGTTGTGCCTTTACCTGATTATCCATCTAAATTCAGTGGCACAGGTTTTGCCATTAGTAAAAATGGATATCTCGTGACCAATTTTCATGTGATCGATGGGTATACAAAAATATTTACCGTAACCTACGATGGTGTTGGGCATCAGAGTGAAGTCGTTGCCACCGATGAAATCAATGATATTGCGATATTAAAAATTAAAGAAGCTGAATTTGCTTTTGATGGGAAGCTGCCTTATTCAATCTCCATCCGAAAGTCAAATCTGAATCTTGCTAATCGAGTGTATTCTCTGGGTTATCCTAAAAGTGAAATTGTTTATAATGAAGGGTATGTCAGTTCAACTACTGGATTTGAAGGTGATACCAACAGATTTCAACTCGAACTTCCTTCGGGACCTGGTGTAAGTGGTGCTCCAATTATTGATGAGACAGGTAATATTCTTGGTGTCATTTCGGGGAAACAGTCTCAAACCGAAGGCGTGACCTATGCCATTAAATCCAAAGCCTTGATAAGCTTATTGAAAACCCTTCCAAAGGATTTTACACTCAATGCATTGCAAGATAATATCATCAAGGGACAAAGTCGAAGCAATCAGATTAATCAGATACAGCGATTTGTGTGCATGGTTAAGGTGTATAATTAGATATTTCGCGCAGGGGCTCAGGCACTAATGGATTTACACATGCTTTTCAGAAATATTTCTGTCAGGTGAATAAAAAAAATTTATTTTACCACTTATAAGTGGCACTTTTGTAGCTAATGGGAAAAATAATATCAATAGCCAATCAGAAGGGCGGGGTGGGTAAAACAACCACGGCTATCAATCTGGCGTGCAGCCTAGCAGTGCTGGATTATAAAACATTGCTGGTCGACTGTGATCCTCAAGCAAATGCAACTACAGGGAACGGATTTGACTTAAGAAATGTGCAATTAAGCGTCTATGATTGCCTTGTGAATGAAACAGATGTGAAGCAAGTTATTCTCACTACTGAAACGCCTAATTTGTCATTGCTGCCGTCCCATCTTGATCTTGTCGGAGCAGAAATTGAATTAATAAACCATCCAGGCAGGGAGAAGAAACTTGAGCAGGTATTGAATGATATTCGCGATGCGTACGATTTTATTATTGTCGATTGCTCACCATCGCTAGGCCTTATTACATTGAATGCGTTATCGGCGAGCGACAGCGTCATTATTCCTGTTCAATGCGAATTTTTTGCATTGGAAGGACTCGGAAAATTACTCAACACGATTAAAATCGTTCAATCTAAATTAAACCAAAAACTCACTATCGAAGGCATTTTGATGACAATGTACGATGGTCGCCTCAGGCTTTCAAATCAAGTGGTTGAAGAGGTCAAGAATCATTTTGATGATTCTGTATTTCAAACTATCATTCATCGAAACACGCGTTTAGGTGAGGCTCCAAGTCTTGGAAAGCCAGTTTTGCTCTATGATGCAGAATCTACCGGCGCCCTGAATTACCTCAATTTGGCGAAAGAGATTTTGCAGCGCAACGATATGACCAAAATAAAAAACATCGACAAAACGTTAGAAACTGAACAGAATGAGCACTAAACAAAATACAAAATCTCAGATTGGAAAAGGCATCGGTGCTTTATTGGGCAATATCAAAGATGAAGTGAACTCATTTGCAAAGGTGCCCACCGACCAAGATGAAGTGCTTGTAGGAAGTATTACGCGTATTCCGCTTTCATTAATCGAAGTAAATCCCAATCAGCCGCGCCGCACCTTCGATGAAATACCATTGAAGGAACTAGCCGAATCGATTAGACTGCACGATATCATCCAACCAATTACTGTTGTAAAAATTGCGAATAAGAAATATCAGCTGATATCCGGAGAGCGCCGTTATAAGGCATCTACAATGGCTGGATTGATTGATATACCTGCCTATGTAAGAGTTGCCAATGACCAGGAAATTCTGGAAATGGGCTTGCTAGAAAATCTTCAACGTGAAAATCTTAACGCGATTGAAATCGGACTTGCTTTCAAGCGGCTCATGAGTGAATGCAGTCTGACACAGGAAGAAGTAGCAGACCGGATGAAAAAGGAGCGAAGTACGGTTACAAATTATATTCGATTACTCAAGCTGCCTCCTTCCATTCAGGTTTCTGTCAGGAACAAAGAGCTTAGTATGGGACATGCCCGCGCATTATTGGGTTTAGAGCATATCGAACAACAACTTTTTGCGGCTAAAGAAATCAAGGAAAAGCAACTTTCAGTGCGTGCAACCGAGGAGTTAATCAAGCATATTTTAGCCAATAAAGCATCGCAAGGCGCTGCCATTTCTGCAAAAACTAAACCTTCACTTGCCCCGGCTTATAAACGAATTGAAGATCAGATTGCGTCTCATCTTTCTACAAAAGTAATTCTCGATCGAAAAAAGAATGGTAAAGGCACTATTGTCTTAGAATTTTATAATGATTCTGACCTTGAGCGCATCCTTGATAAAATGAGTATCTAATAAATCTCTGAAAAAGATGAGAGGCAGCATACAAAGTGTAAGTGCATACAAGCGTCTGATCGTGATGATCATGCTTTCAGGATTGTTTACTGTGCAAGCCTTTTCTCAGGTGTCTGATTCAACCCGATTGCCACAGAAAATAGAAGCTCCTATTCTGCAGCCTTTTCTGGATTCAATGTTTATATTCAATGTCACTAAACCAATTCCTAAACGTGCCGGATTATATTCTGCTTGTTTGCCTGGTTTGGGCCAACTCTATAATAAACAATATTGGAAGGCCGGCCTTGTGTATGTAGGAGCAGCAGTAGTGACAGGCTTCACGGTGAAAAATTATCAGGACTACAACAAATACAGGAAAATTTATATCGGGATGATAGATAGTAATCCTGAAACGCCGAATACGTATAATAATTATACCGTTGATGATGTCAAGTTTTTGCGAGATGGCTTTCGAAAGTATCTTGAATATTCGATTCTATCAGCCGGTCTAGGGTATATGATCAATATCTTGGATGCCTTTATTTCAGCGCACCTTACATGTTTTGATATGAATAAAGATATTAGTTTTCACACCATGCCGGTTTTGAATAATAATAACCAACTAGGACTGCAGATTAGTTTTTGTATTAAATAATTTTTCAAATGAAGATAGCACTGATTGGTTACGGAAAGATGGGCAAGGCTATTGAAGAAATTGCACTTGCAAAGGGCCATGAAATTGTATTGCGTATTTCGCAAGAGAACATAGAGACATTTACCACAGAACATATACAACAAGCCGATGTGTGTATCGAATTCAGTACACCGCATACAGCCTTTGCGAATGTAAAAAAATGTTTAGAGGCCGGGGTGCCCACGGTGTGTGGAAGTACTGCGTGGCTAGAACATTTGAAAGAAGCGAACGCACTATGCTTGGCTACTAATACTGCTTTTTTATATGCTAGCAATTTTAGTGTGGGCGTGAATCTGTTCTTTAAGATAAATAAGATGGTAGCTGCTTTGATGAGGTTACATCCTGAATACAATGTCTGTATGGAAGAAATACATCATACCCAAAAGAAAGACGCCCCGAGTGGAACCGCAGTGACATTAGCAGAAGGTATTTTGGAAAATAATGATGTAAAAACACATTGGGTGAATAACGCGAATACTGTGGCAGAGGCACTCACGATTATTTCAAAACGAATTGATCCAGCACCGGGTACGCATACGATACAATATGATTCGGATATTGATAGTATTACACTGACACATACTGCTCACAGTCGAAAAGGATTTGCATCAGGAGCCTTATTGGCAGCGGAGTTTCTGCATACTAAAAAAGGAGTCTATACGATGGATGACGTGTTGAAATTGTAAGTAAAAAAAAGAAAATGATAGGGCGTTTCTTTTTACGCAAAGTTTCATTGATAGAAAGAATGAATTCTACGCTTCAACTAATGTCGTCTCGTTGTACATTTGACTTATGAGTGAGCAAGTATCCATTTCCATTAAACTTTGTAATCGTGTATACCGTATCAAGGTAGCCGCAGAGAATGAGGCCAACGTAAGAACCATTATGAACGGCATCAATGATAAGATCATCGAATTGAAAAAAAATTTTCCGGGTCGTGATGACCATGATTATATGGCGATGACATTAGTCGATCATATTACATCAGCGAACGAAGAACGCACTAGGGTTAGTGTGGATACAGATGACATTTCAAATCAGCTTGACGCGATCAATCAGCTTTTAGACTAATGACCAATAAAGACATATCAAATGTATTTTCATTATTATCCAAGCTCATGGATATACATGACGAAAATAGTTTCAAATCAAAATCATATGCGAACGCAGCCTTTCAGATTGATCGATTGCCGAAGGAATTATCGGAACTTCCCAAGCCTGATATCGCATTCCAAAAAGGTGTGGGTGAAAGTGTTGCAAAGAAGATTATTGAATTGCTCGACACAGGACAACTCGCTCAGCTTAATGAACTGATTGAAAAGACACCAGAGGGTGTTCGCGACTTGCTAAACATAAAGGGCATTGGTCCAAAGAAAATTTCAACCATCTGGAAAGAGTTGGGTGTCGAATCGCCGGGCGAATTATTATACGCGTGTAACGAAAATCGATTGATCCATCATAAGGGCTTCGGCGCCAAGTCGCAACATAGTATTAAGGAAGCCTTAGAGTTTTATTTTAGTAATCAGGAGCGTTATTTGTATGCGGCCATCGAGCCTATTGCGAAACAATTGGAACAGTTTTTTAAACGACTTTTTTCAGATGATTGGGTTTACATAACGGGTGCATTTAGACGACAATGTGATATTATTGACGAACTGGAATTTTTGATTCTGTCACCTGTTGAAATGATCATGGAGGCGTTGTCGGCGAATGAACATTTTAGTCTTGATCGTGAAGAGGATGATGTGTTGCATTATAAATTTCAAGGGGCTATACATATTACAATTTATTGTTGCAATGAAGAAAATTTATCGCAACTTCTTTTTTTTACAAGTGGAACATCAGACTTCAATGATGCATTCGATACGCAATTCCCAACTATTGATTACAACAGTGAACGTAGTGGAGATGATCAGTTTTTTGAAGCGGCTGGTATACAATACATAGCGCCTTGTTTGCGAGAAGAGCCCTCTGTAATTGAATTAGCAAAAGCCCATGCAATACCAGCGCTGATTGAGGTTGCTGATATCAAAGGGATTATTCATAATCATAGTACCTGGAGTGACGGACATTATTCGATTGAAGAAATGGCTAAGGCCTGCATAGAAAAGGGTTATGAATATTTAGTGATGAGCGATCACTCAGTGACATCATATTATGCGAATGGATTGAGTGTTGAACGGATAAGGCAGCAACAGGAAGAGATAGACAGATTGAATGATACGCTCTATCCTTTTAAGATTTTTAAAAGTATCGAATGTGATATACTCGGCGACGGACGATTGGATTACGAAGACGATGTATTAGCCACTTTTGATTTAGTGATTACATCGATTCATCAGAATTTGAAAATGACCGAAGAGAAAGCAATGATGCGATTGATGGGTGCTATTACGAATCCGTATACTCGTATACTAGGTCATCCTACAGGACGATTGTTATTGAGTAGAAAAGAATATCCGATTGATCACGCCAAAATAATTGATGCTTGCAAAGCGCACAATGTTGTGATTGAAATTAATGCCAATCCTCGGCGTCTTGATCTTGATTGGCGTTGGATACGTTATGCGGTTAAACAAGGCGTGATGCTTTCTATCAATCCTGATGCACATAGTATTGATGGAATTGATGATGTTCGTTACGGTGTGCTTTCTGCACAAAAAGGCATGATGACAGCAAAGGATAATCTCAGTAGTTTGTCGTTACACGAATTTGAAATGTTCTTGAAGTCGAGTTAAGAGTTCAAGGGATAAGATATATTTCAGTACAAATTTTTTGAAACACCTAAAGAATAGAAGGGTGACATGTCTTTGCTATTCTTCTTCCTTTGGAATGTTCAGATTTTTAAAGACTTCTTCCATTTTGAAGACATACTCGAGTGTGTCATCAAGATAGTATTGAATAATTGGTATTTTTCGCACCTGATTTTTAATTCGTGCAGCAAGTTGTTTACGAAGATCCCAGTCACGGTCTTGGATATGCGCTAGCATTTTTTCAGCATCTTCAACTTGAAAAAAACTAAGGTAGATACGGGCTTCCATCAAATCGGGTGTCACTTTTACCTTCGAAATTGAGATCATACTGTTATGGATAATGTTCAATCCTTCGCGTTGAAAAATATCACTCATCTCTTTTTGAATTACGTTGCCGATTTGTTTTTGGCGCTTACTTTCTTCCATCATCTAAAAATTAAAGATGTAAATTTACGTTTTTATATCTGAATGAGAGCTATCCGAAGTATTTTACCCTATCTCAAAGGCAAATGGAGTTACGTTACTGCCTACATGTTATCGAATTTATTGTCTGTCGTTTTCTCAACGCTCACGGTCGGAATGATCAGTCCTTTTCTGAATATGTTATTCAGCAAGGAGAGCGCTTTGACAAGCAATCCGGGCTTCCATTTGAGCAAGGAAGGCATCGGCGATTATTTCAAATTTTTGTTGTCAGATTTTATTCATCAACATGGCGATGATAAGGTCTATGGATTAATATTTATTTGTATTGTCGTGGTAATTTCAACCTTTCTTAAAAATTTATTCCTCTATATTTCGAAGTATATTCTGAATCCCTTGCGGAATGGCATCATCTTGCGAATCAGAAGAGAACTGTTTTCGAAAATTATCCAATTGCCGGTTGGCTTTTTTACAAACGAACGAAAGGGTGATATCATGTCGCGTATGACCAATGATGTGACGGCTGTCGAGCAATCAATTACTAGTCTGATGGAGTTATTATTTAGTACGCCGATTACTGTTATTTTTTATTTTGTTGTCTTGTTTATGATCAGTGCTAAATTATTTGTATTCCTTTTAGTGCTGCTTCCAATTGCTGCACTTGTCATTGGACGAATTTCTAAAAGCCTGAAAAAAAATACCAGAACTACACAAGAGAAACTTGGTAATATGCTTTCCATCATTGAAGAAACCTTGGGCGGATTGCGCATAGTGAAAGCGTTTCGTGCAGAAAAAAATAGAAATGATGCCTTTGAGTTCGAGAACAAACATCTATTTAATCTGAATAATCATATCGCAGCTCGAAGGGAATTGGCGTCGCCGATGTCTGAGTTTCTTGGCATTTCTATTTTAAGTGTCATTATTTGGTTTGGAGGTAATATGGCCTTGAGCACACCATCACAACTTGAACCTGGCACTTTTATCGTGTTTATTTCTATGTTTTATTTTCTGATTAATCCACTGAAAGCCTTAAGTCAGATTTTTTATAATCTTCATCAAGGAAAGGCAAGTCTTGATAGAATCAATATGATATTACAAGCCGAGAATAGTATAGTGGATAAGACGGATGCCAAATCAATTTCATCCTTTCATGAAAGTATTGAGTTTAGGAACGTGTCGTTTTCGTACGAAGGAAAGGACGTATTAAAAAATATTAACCTGAAAATTCTGAAAGGTCAAACGGTTGCTATAGTCGGTGCATCGGGTGCAGGAAAAAGTACGCTCGTTGATTTGATACCTCGTTTCCATGATGTGGATTCTGGTGAAATATTACTCGATGGAACCAATATTAAAGATTTCAAGATTGATGCATTACGAAAGTTGATGGGTATTGTTTCGCAGGAACCAATATTGTTTAATGATAGCATCGCCAATAATATTAGTCTTGGCGCCGAGAACGCTGAAATGAATGATATCGAGCACGCCGGTAAGATTGCAAATGCACACGAGTTTATTATTCACAAAGAAGATGGTTATCAGGCTATAGCCGGTGATCGGGGTACTAAATTGAGTGGTGGTGAAAAGCAACGGGTTACCATAGCACGAGCCATCTTTAAAAATCCGCCAGTGCTTATATTAGATGAAGCCACGTCGTCATTGGATACAGTGAGCGAACGAATGGTGCAAGATGCGATCAATCATTTAATGCAAAATAGAACGTCCATAATTATTGCTCATCGATTGTCGACGGTGCAGAATGCCGATGAGATTATCGTGCTTGAACAAGGTGAGATTAAAGAACGCGGTACACATTCAGTGTTGATGTCAACACAAGGAATTTATAGTAAGTTGGTAGAAATGCAGCAGGTATTGAGTTAGATGTGCAGCGCGTAATTTCTATGTTATGCGCACGCCAACCAAACTTCATTCAAATACTCCTGCTCAAATACTTGTTTTCTCATGAATCGCATTATATTTGGTTTCTAAAATTTACACAATGAAAAAAGTTTTCCTTTCGCTTATGTGCATCATGACTGTCATCGGTTTCAGTTCTTGTTCTAAAGAATATACCTGCTCATGCACCTTTACAGATGCAAGCAAAAATTTTGATGTAAAACTAGAAAAGATGCGTAAAAATGATGCGACTACAGTGTGTAATGATTACAGTTTGTTTGTTGGTAATTGCGCGTTGAAGTAATCAATAGTTGTATTTGTCTTTCCATCGTTCCTTTAGAAATTTTCTTATTTCTTCTTCGCGTAAATTTTTACCCGGTTCATAAAGGGTTGTGTTTTTAATTTCGTCAGGTAAAAATTCCTGTCCTGAAAAATTGAGATCGCTGTGGTGGTCGTATTGATAATTTTTTCCGTAATCCAGATTTTTCATAAGCTTAGTCGGTGCATTCCGGATATGAAGAGGCACTGGTAAATCGCCTTGATGTTTCACTACTTGAAGGGCTTTTTCTATGGCCATATAACTCGCATTGCTTTTTACTGAAGTGGCAAGATACACGGTGCATTGCGACAGAATAATACGCGATTCAGGGTATCCAATCTTATTCACTGCATCGAAGGTTGAATTAGCCAATAAGAGGGCATTGGGGTTGGCGTTCCCTATATCTTCACTGGCAAAAATTAACATACGTCGTGCAATAAATGTAACATCCTCGCCGCCTTCAATCATGCGCGCTAGCCAATAGACAGCTGCATTCGGATCGCTGCCGCGCATGCTCTTGATAAAGGCTGATATAATATCGTAATGTTGTTCTCCTTGTTTGTCATATAAGGCGATTCGTTTTTGCGCGCACGTAAACACCAATTCATCGGTGATGATTAATTTTTCAGATTGACTGAAAGAGCTTACCACCAATTCAAGGAGGTTCAATAATTTTCTTGCATCACCACCTGATATATTGATAAGGGCTTCATACTCGGCAAGTTCAATGGTATAGCTTTTTAAAATCTCATCATAGGTGATTGCTTGATGCAACAATTTTTTTAAATCCGCTTGGTCTAATGGTTTTAATACATACACCTGACAGCGGCTTAGTAAGGCACTATTAACTTCAAACGATGGGTTCTCTGTGGTAGCGCCAATGAGTGTAATGATACCCTTTTCAACAGCACCGAGTAAGGCATCTTGTTGGCCTTTATTGAAACGATGAATTTCATCTATAAATAAAATAACGCCTTCTTCTGTTTTAGCTT
>Ga0209596_1003801_pt1 | contig 11712 bp, 12 predicted proteins | sample M_130807_MF_Meta_FD_187314 | JGI IMG/M metagenome (GOLD analysis project Ga0209596, IMG submission 187314) | Freshwater microbial communities from Lake Montjoie, Canada to study carbon cycling - M_130807_MF_MetaG (SPAdes) (version 2) | ecosystem: Environmental > Aquatic > Freshwater > Lake... | reverse complement strand
TGTTGAGTTTGAAGAGGGTAAGACAATTGCGTGGCGCCATTTCGGTGGGCATATTTGGCGATACATCTTGGAACCCGTTGATGGCGGCACCAAAGTTACTGAACAGTTCGACTGGAACAAATCAAAGTCGCCACTCGTCCTGAAACTGCGTAAATCTCCTCAAGAAAATGCAAAATCCATGGAGAAAACTCTCGAAAACTTAGTGAAGAAATTCGCTTAATGAATATGACGTGATATTTCACGTCGTAAGTACTTACCACGACCAACGCGACCAAGGAATGTCCCCCTGTCAACAATTACTTCGCCACGTGACAACACGGTGCGTACGCCACCCTGCACACTGACACCTTCGTACGCTGAATAGTCCAGATTCATATGGTGCGTTTTTGCGCTAAGTACTGAAGTGGTGTTCGGGTCATAGATAACAACGTCGGCGTCGTAGCCCTCTGCAAGAACACCTTTCGCTCCGAGGCCAAACAACCGCGCAGGCGCAGTGGCACACACTTCCACCCATCGTTCTTCGCTGATATGGCCTGCAACAACACCTTGATACACCAAGTCCATTCGATGCTCGACGCCACCAATTCCGTTTGGCACCACATTGAACGCTTCACCATTCGCTAACTTCTGCTCGCGCAAACAGAACGGGCAATGGTCCGTGCTGACAACTGCTAGCTGGTCGACACGCAGTCCTTCCCAAAGATCTGCCTGATGATGGTCATGTCGAGACCGCAACGGGGTGGAACAAATGAAGCCAGCTCCATTTGGCCAACCTTGCCCCAAATGTTCCTCCAGTGAAAGGTGCAAGTACTGCGGGCATGTCTCCGCGAAAATATTCGTTCCACGCGACCGGGCTTCTACAACTTCTCGCAATGCGTGCGAACTAGACAAGTGCACGATGTACAAAGGTGCATTGCCTGCAACTCGCGCCAACACTGCAGCACGATGCACCGCTTCAGCTTCAAGTTCTGGCGGACGAGTGAGTGAATGAAATTCAGGCCCTGTGTTGCCGGCAGCAATTGCTTGTTCAATCAGCACGTCAATGGCCAAACCATTTTCCGCATGAACCATTGCCATCATTCCGGTGTCAGCACACATCTGTAACGCACGCAATATTTGCCCGTCATCGGAATACAGACGTCCTGGGTAAGCCATGAACAACTTGATTGAAGCAACACCTTCACGTTCAACAAGTGACCGTGTATCAATAAGCGCTTGTGCATCGACTCCGCCGAGAACTTGATGCAATCCCCAGTCAATCACACATTGTGATTCTGCTTCTGCGAATCGAGACTCAAATGCGGTGAGCACTTTGCCACCAACACGTTGTTCGGAGAAATCAATAATGGTGGTGGTGCCACCATGAGCAGCTGCAATCGTGCCTGACTCAAATGAATCGGATGAGACCATGGTGCCCGTATCAAGTTGCATGTGAACGTGGGCATCTACTCCGCCCGGAATCACGAAACAGCCGGCCGCATCAATCACCGTGTCATCCGGACCTGGCATTAGGGCGTTAGCGGAGCGTGGAACTACAGAAACAATGCGCTCGCCCTCGATGACCACATCGGCGGCTACCCGTCCTTCGGCATTGATAACGGTTCCATTGACCACGATTGTGCGCACGAATCAAATCTAAACCCCCAACAAGGCCTTCGGGGTGCTAAACACAATTGTCGTGACTACTGCTCTTCCCCTCGGCTTTTCCTCCTTCGTCACCAATGTCGGAGTGAAGGATGCAACGAAAGACTTCACGGTCGTAATGGCTGACGGCCCATGTTCAGCAGCAGGGGTGTTCACCCAGAGCAGGTTTGCTGGTCCGAGTGTTGTGATCTCTCGGCGCAACGTGGCCGATCTGTCGGCTCGAGCAGTTGTGGTGATTTCAAAGAACGCCAACGTGGCAACCGGCGAAGAAGGAATGCGTCACGCTGAAGAAGTCACGTCATCAGTCGCATCTGCACTCGGACTGAACAGCAGCGAAGTTCTCATCGCTTCAACCGGAGTCATTGGGCGCCTATACCCCATCGAAAACATTCGCGCCGGAATTGCATCGCTTCCTTTCCCACTGCCAGACAACGACGCAGACGACGTGGCGCGCGGAATCATGACCACCGACACCGTGCACAAGATTTCATCCGCAACCATCGCTGGTTCCACCGCACGCGTTGTTGGCGTAGCCAAGGGCGTTGGCATGATTGAGCCGAACATGGCAACCCTTATTGCAATGGTGTTCACCGATGCAAAAGTTGAACCACAGAAATTGAACGACATTTTTCGAGGCGTCATCAACCAAACACTCAATTGCGTATCAGTTGATACAGATACCAGCACCAGTGATACTGCAATTGTCTTGGCAAGTGGCGCAGCAGGAACGGTTGACGATACGGCACTTACTGAAGCACTTCATACTGTTCTTCTTGATCTCACAAAAGCAATCGCCCGCGATGGCGAAGGTGCAGAAACCCTCATCGAAGTCACCGTTGACAATGCTCGTGACGCTGAACAAGCAAAGACCGTGGCCAAATCAATTGTGAACTCACCACTGGTAAAAACTGCCGTGCACGGTGCAGACCCAAACTGGGGTCGCGTTGCAATGGCAGTCGGTAAATGCAGTCAATACACAGACATTGATCAGGAAAAAGTTGTTATTCGGTTTGGTACACAAGAGGTGTACCCAACTCAAGTTGATGAATCAGGTCTTGCTCAGCTCAGTCAGTACATGCGTGGTGACGACGTCACTATCCATGTGTCTTTGAATACGGGCAAAGCAACCGCCACCGTGTGGGGCTGTGACCTCACCGACGGATACGTTCGAATCAACGCCGACTACACCACGTAGCTATGAATACCGTTCGGTCTGTACATCGTTCTCCCATTCATGGATTCTCTAAAGAGTCCACAAGTTCCATCACATTGCTTACTGGCCACGGAGTAGAGGGCGATGCCCATTGCGGATCATTAGTGAAACATCGATCTCGAGTTGCCGTAAATCCAGACCAACCAAATCTGAGACAAGTCCATCTAATGATGGGAGAAACTCTTGATAGTCAGAACGTCCCTGATGGCGCTCTGGGCGAAAACATCACCACATTCGGAATTGACCTGCACGCGCTGCCAACAGGAACACTCATGACTATTGGAGATTCAGTCATTGAACTGACGGGATTACGTAATCCGTGTGCCCAAATCAACACCTACCGTGACGGATTACTAGCGGTCTTCCGGTCGGAAAGTCCTGGCGGTGAAACCATCCGACGAGCTGGCATCATGGCAATCGTCATTAACGGCGGCATCATCCACACTAGCGATGAAATTCGAATCGAAATTCCTCACGGCAACGCAGAGCCACTTCGGCCCGTGTAATTAGCGGGCGCTGAAGTATTCGAATATTCGTTCGCGATACGGCGCAATGCTTTTGTATTGGGCAACGTCTACGGGAATCTTGTTAATAATGTCGCCAACATCATGCACTACTGCATAGTCGCGAGTAATGAAGTCACTCAACTTCTCTACGTACGTGCGAATAGTGAACAGAATCGCACCTGTCTCAGGCAAGCGACGAAGTGTTTGCCATTCAGTACGAAACCACATGTCAGCAATGTCCATGTCCGGCGTATGTGGCGGAATGTCAGGCTGAAAGAGCGACGCATGATTACTGATTCCCCAATTAGTACGCCACATTGGTTTTTCAACGTTCAATCGTTTCAGTACTGCGTTGACGGGTGAATCAAGGTCTATGTCGTACCGAGCAACAGGTACGTGAATAGACGCCATGGTGCCACCAATCTTTTCGGCAAGGCGCCACCGTCCAGGTGAGCACAACACTGCAGCCGCAAGTCGTGGCATTCCGTCTGCATCAGGTATCAGGATGCACAGATCATCAGCAACACACAATGCCGCTTCAACAAGCGCGTCAACACTACGGGCACTAGTAGGCGCAACCCCAATTGAATTCATAACGCCGCGCGCTACTTCCTCGCATGCTTCTTCAGCACCAGGAAGGCATGCGACTACTTCATCTCGGCGTTCATCAATCAGGGCGCGCTTCATCTCAATGGTGCGCGACCAATCATCATCACGGGCTGATGCCCATTGTTCGACATCAAGGGCTCTGGCTGCAACACGTAACCGCGCAGCATCGGCAGGCACAGGAAGATACGAATCCGGGATGGCTATAGAACGACGAAACCCCGAGCCAGAGCTCGGGGAATCGTGCGAAGTTATCGGTTGCCGATCAAACGGCGTAAATGGGTCGTTATGAAAAACGATACTCACTTAGGCGGCATACGAATGCCACCATCAACTCTGATGGTTTCAGCATTCATGTAGCTGTTCGTGATGCACTCAAGAACCATTGAAGCCAACTGGTCTGGGCGACCAAGCTTCTGGGGAAACAACACACCCTTTTGAAGTTGTGCCTTGAATGCTTCGCTCTGATCACCTTGTCCGTAGATCGGTGTGTCAATAAGTCCCGGAGCAACAGTGTTCACGCGAATACCTGATGCTGACAAGTCACGAGCAATTGGAAGTGTCATACCGACAACTCCGCCCTTTGACGCTGAGTATGCGTTCTGACCAATCTGGCCGTCAAATGCTGCAACAGATGCGATGTTCACGATTGCGCCGCGCTCGCCATCTTCCAACGGCTCTGTTTGGCTCATTGCAGTTGCTGCAATACGAATTGCATCGAATGTTCCGACCAAGTTGATTGCAATAACCTTCTTGAAAGCCTCGATATTGGCAGCCGAATCGTATGAGCCGTCTTTACCGATGGTGCGTTGCGCCCAACCGATACCTGCTGAGTTCACCAAGACGCGAAGTGGGCCCATGGACTTAGCCATTTCCACTGCGTTGATGATGTCCTCTGTGACGGTGACGTCAACAGCACAAAATGCGCCGCCAACTTCCTTAGCAAGGGCCTCGCCGACCTCTTGCTGACGATCAAGGTCGGCGATGACGACCTTTGCTCCACCTTTTGCGAGGAGACGAACAGAAGCTGCTCCGATACCGGATGCTCCACCTGTGACAATTGCGCTGACGCCTTTAAGTTCCATCCCCACAGGCTACGCAATCAGGTCATCGACTTCCTAGCGGAGTCGCGAATCGGGCTAAAACTGGGTGTGCGCCACTGCAAGCGCATCGACAAAATCGTTCATGCGATTGCCACTATGACCCTTGACCCATTCAAATTCCACTCGGCCACGTTTGATGACCAACTCGATAAATGGCTCCCACAAATCGCGGTTCGCAACAGGCTGACGCTGAGAATTTTTCCAGCCACGTTTGTGCCAGCCACGCCACCAGCCGTCGTTGAAACACTTCACGACATACGTGGAATCAGCAACGATGCGAATGATGCGCGGGTCGTCTTCAAAATGGATAACAGCCTGATAGGCGGCCATTATTTCCATCCGTTGATTCGTTGACCTGGCTTCTGCGCCACTGTCGTTGATGTCTCCCGATGGGGCCACGGCCCACGCCCAGCCGCCAGGTCCTGGGTTACCCGAGCACGCACCATCTGTATAAATCACAATCACGTCGTCGGACAATTCCATGACACTGATTGTTCACCATGGGACGGGGTAACGACGGGCTTTTACGAAAAATCATGGGAGAATGACACTTGTGATCTTCGATGGCTCAATGCATCAGCTCCCCGATACCGATCCGGGCGAGACTCAGGAATGGCTCGACTCTCTTGATTCTGTTGTCGATGGCCACGGTGTTGAACGTGCCCGTTATTTATTGGCGCGCCTTCTTGAGCGCGCACAACACACTGATGTCAATTTTCCTGCCACCGTGTCAACGCCATATGTCAACAGCATCACTGCGGACAATGAACCGTGGTTCCCTGGGGATGAACACTTAGAGCGTCGCATACGTGCATACATCAGGTGGAACGCGGCAGTCATGGTGACGCGAGCAAATCACACTGCAGAGGGCATTGGTGGCCATCTATCAACGTTTGCAAGTTCTGCGAGCTTGTACGAAATTGGTTTCAATCATTTCTTTCACGGGAAAGACAACGGCGCAGCTGGTGACCATGTGTATTTCCAAGGACATGCTGCACCCGGAATTTATGCTCGTGCATTTCTTGAACGTCGCCTTGACGAAGACGACCTTGATCATTTCCGTCGCGAGATCGGACGAGACGGAAAAGGTCTCTCCAGTTACCCACATCCTCGCCTCATGCCAGAGTTCTGGGAATTTCCTACGGTTTCGATGGGGCTTGGCCCACTCACCGCGCTATACCACGCTCGTTTTAATCGCTACCTACACAACAGAGGCATTGACGACACGTCGGCAAGCCGAGTGTGGGCGTTCATTGGCGATGGTGAAACTGACGAACCAGAAACTCTTGGGTCAATTTCACTCGCAGCGCGAGAAAAACTCGACAACCTTGTCTTTGTTGTGAACTGCAACCTGCAACGACTTGATGGCCCTGTGCGTGGCAACGGCAAAATCATTCAAGAACTAGAAGCAGTGTTCCGCGGTGCCGGATGGAACGTCATCAAAGTGGTGTGGGGTTCAAAGTGGGACGAACTATTAGCAGCAGACGTTGACGGATTACTTCTGAACAAGATGAACTCCACTGTCGATGGTGAATTCCAGCGTTACTCCATTGAAGGCGGCGCATACATTCGCGAGCACTTCTTTGGCTCTGACCCTCGGTTGTTGCAGTTAGTCGCACATTTATCCGATGAAGAATTGGTGAACTTGCCTCGTGGCGGTCATGACTACCGCAAGTTGTTTGCTGCATACCAAGCAGCAGTCGACAATCTTGGTTCTGGCAAACCCACTGTTATTTTGGCTAAGACCATCAAGGGTTGGACTCTTGGGCCACAAGTTGAAGGCCGCAACGCAACGCATCAAATTAAGAAACTCAATACGGATCAATTGCGGGCCATGCGTGATCGTTTGCACTTGCAAGAAGAGATTCCTGACTCTGCACTAGAAGGCGATGTGCTTCCGTACTATCGCCCGCCCGTTGACTCCGTTGAATATCAATACATGATGGAACGCAGACGCACGCTCGGCGGTTCGCTACCAAAGCGCATTGTTCGCAACAAAACACCACTCATCCTGCCCTCTGAAGAAGTGTTCACAGAGTTCACACTTGGTTCTGGTGACCAATCGGTTAGTTCCACCATGGCGTTCACCCGATTGTTACGAAATCTTGCCCGTGATGATTCGTTTGGCAGTCGCGTTGTGCCGATCATCCCAGACGAAGCACGAACCTTCGGCATGGATTCCATGTTCCGCGAACTAAAGATCTACGCATCACAAGGTCAAAAATACGAACCAGTTGATCATGACCTCTTGTTGTCGTATGCAGAGTCCACACAAGGGCAAATTCTTGAAGAAGGCATCACTGAAGCCGGTGCAATGTCTAGTTGGATAGCCGCTGCCACCAGTTATGCCGCCCGCGGAGTGCCCATGGTTCCGTTCTACACGTTCTATTCAATGTTCGGCTTCCAACGTGTTGGTGACCTCATTTGGCAAGCAGCAGATGCTCGTGCGCGAGGCTTCCTCATGGGAGCAACAGCCGGTCGTACAACGCTCAATGGTGAAGGCTTGCAACATCAAGACGGACACAGTTTGTTATTAGCAACTGCAATACCAGCATGCCAGGCGTATGACCCTGCATTTGCATTCGAAGTAGCGGCAATCGTTCAGCACGGCATTACAAAGATGTACGGAGAAGATCCGGCAGACATCTTTTATTACATCACGCTGTACAACGAAAACATTCCAATGCCTGCACAACCGAGCCACGTATCTACACACGATGTCATCAATGGTCTCTACCAATGGGCGCCATCAACGTCCGGCACTGCGCACGCATCAATTTTGTTCTCTGGTTCAGCGTTTGCAGCAGCATCGGAAGCTGCGACCATTCTTCGCACCAAGTACTCCATTGATGTCGACCTGTGGTCAGCTACGTCGTACAAGTCATTGCGAGACGACGGAATGGAAGTGGAGCGATGGAACCGTCTTCACCCAACCGAAAAGAAGCGGCGTTCACATATCGAAACCTTGCTTGGCGCTTCAGCGGCACCAGTCGTTGCCGTCACTGATTTTCTGCGCATTGTTTCCGAACAAGTAGCTACGTTCGTGCCGAGTCGCCGGTTCTTATCACTCGGAACGGACGGCATGGGCCGCAGCGATACTCGTGAGGCACTGCGTGAATACTTTGAAACAAACGCCCCGCACATTGTTATTGCGGTTCTCTCCAGCCTCATCGGATCGCATGGCGTGACAAAAGAAGTTGTCGCTCGGGCGATCATCGACCTCAATATCAACCCAGACGCAGTACATTCTCTTACTCGCGACTAAATCAAAGGAACAAGCACGTGGGCACCTTGTACATCACCGGAAATCCTGACTCTGATGCGTTTCTCAACGCCAACGGCACCGCGTTGCTAATCGGCATGCTGCTTGACCAACAAGTGCCGATGGAATGGGCCTTCAACGGACCATGGACATTGAAGCAACGACTCGGTCATCTTGATGCAAAGAAAATTGCAGCAATGGACCCAACAGAGTTTCTCGCTATCTGTTTAACAAAACCTGCGATCCATCGGTTTCCAAAAGCCATGGCGCAACGCATTCAAGGAATGTGTGCAGTGCTCGCTGAAAAATACAAAGGTAAAGGCGAAAACATGTGGGCAGACATTGATGATGGTCATGTGCTGTTCGAACGCCTTCGTGAATTGCCAGGCTTCGGTGTCGAGAAGGCTCAGATTTTTGTTGCGTTACTCGGCAAACGTTTTGAATTCACTCCCGCCAACTGGAAAAAAGCTGCAGGCGTATTTAGCGACTCAAACCCTCGAACTGTTGCTGACATCACCTCAGCAGAAACTTTGTTAACTGTTCGGGCATGGAAAAAGGCTGAGAAAGCTGCTGATCGCGACAAGCAATCACGGCCCCTGAAGTAGCCTCATTGCAATGACCGTGCTCATCACCGGCGGTGCCGGATACATCGGATCCATCACCACACGACTCATTCGTGCATCTGGTCGTGGCGTCGTCGTGCTCGACACTCTTGAAAATGGTCATCTCAAGGCCGTGGGTGACGCCCCATTCGTTCAGGGCGACATTGCTGATTCCGATCTAGTTGCGCGAGTTGTGGCTGAGCACCAGGTTGATGAAGTGGTGCACTTCGCTGCATACAAAGCAGTCGGTGAGTCCATGTTGAACCCTGGCAAGTATTTCAGCAACAACGTCACTGGTTCACAAAAACTTTTCGAATCTCTGCACACGGCGGGCGTCACGCGTGTTGTCTTTTCTTCCACTGCAGCGGTCTACGGCACTCCACAGTCAGTTCCCGTCCGCGAGACCGATGTTCTCAGTTGTGAAAGCGTCTATGCAGAAACAAAGCTGATGATCGAAAAGACACTCGGCTGGTATTCACAAACAACATCTATGCGCAATGTATGTTTGCGCTACTTCAATGCAGCCGGCGCTTCGCAAGATGCAACCCTCGGCGAAGACTGGCGCTTTTCACAAAACCTCATCCCTCATGTCATGAAGGCTGTCCTTGGATTCGCACCGGCGCTCACAGTGTTTGGCAATGACTTCCCCACCCCAGATGGCACAGGCGTGCGCGATTACATACATGTCGAAGATCTTGCTCGCGCACATGTTGCAGCACTTGACTATCTGGCAAAAGGAAACGACAGCATCACATGCAATGTTGGCACTGGTTACGGAACAAGCGTGATGGATATCATCGCCGCCACTGAACGTGTCACTGGCAAAAAAGTTCCGTACGAAATTGCTGGTCGTCGCGCAGGCGATCCGTCAGAGTGTTATGCAGATCCTCGACGCATCAACGAGACATTCGGTTGGTCACCTACGCGCAGTCTCGATGACATCATCTCTTCTGCGTACGCGTGGCATACATCGCACCCACACGGGCACGATTCGTAAATTACGCTGACAGCGTGCGCTGACGGTCAAGCCAACCGAGCAACACTGCGATGGCACGTGGATCGTGACGAAGTCGATGCCCTGCCCCTTCAATCACTCGCAATTCAGCACTGCCATGTGCATCTGCCAAAATGCGCGAGTCAGCAACAGGCACACTTTCATCGTCATCACCATGCATTACCAACAATGGTCGTGGTGCAAAACGTTGTGCTGCATCAACGGGGCGGAACCGGCGTAGTTCCCGGCTCCATTCATCAAATGATGCAGGAAACCCTGGCGTACGAATGGCTCCGATTTCGCGAGCATGTTCAAAGAAACGTCGTGGCTGGCCGGCCCAGTCATCAAAATCTGCACGAGCACTTAATAAAGCACATCCGCGCACTCGCGGGTCATCTGCTGCAACACATAACGCAAGTGCACCACCAGTATTTGTACCCACGAGCCACACGCCATCGGGCGATACTTCGTCTTCTAAATGATCAATGGCAGCCCGCAAGTCATCAACCCAGCCCTGCATTGAAAAATCACCTTCGCTGTTGCCGCATCCACGAAATGTAAATGTGAGCGCAGCCCATCCCAAGTCATTTGCCACACGATCCATCAGTTGTGAAAACGTGACCCCAGATTGTCGAGCATCAACTGACCCACTCGGAAAACCATGACACAAGATGATGCCCGGCAATGACGATGCATAACCAGTCGGCGTTGCCAAGTAACGATTAAGAACTAACGACCCAGATTGGAAAGTTCCGTTGGTCGCATCTGACATCTGAAGCGAACTTACGCGCGAGGCTTGCGAAGGCGACGTGTTACGCCAGCTGTTGCGAGGGTGTATCCGCGGTTACGGGCTTCTGCCAATGTGTCAGGCCCGAAACAGAGCCCTACGCCTTCAGCAACAATTGTGTCGACAATGTCTTTGTCGCTCCACTCGTCAAGGTCGTACACCAATTGTGTGCGTTTGTCTCCGAGGAATCGTGTGTGCTCAAACTTGCCTGGTCTTTCCATAGAGATAACGGTAGTACCCCAGCCTCCTGTATGCAGGAACGGCGGGCTTGTCAGTTACTTTTCAGGCGAAAGTAACAAGGTAGTAACGGCCTCGGTGGAAATACTGTTCCACTGCGTCATGTCAAGATGCCCAGGATCCATCTCTGCAAGGATGCGGCCCATAATTTGGCCATGTAGCCAATATGCGCAAGCCAGGGGGTTCAAACTCTCTCGCACCCATCCACTTTGTTGGGCAGTCAACACTGAATCTGCAATTGTTGCCAGAAATTTCCTGTTGATGTCGTTAATGGCAACAGCTAACTCTGCATTCCGTTGCGCTGCGCCCAAGACGTTTATACGAATTGCTCGAGCATGATGACGTTCTGGTTGGTAGCCCCACTCCATAATCTTGCGCAATGTCCTCACGTAATCTTCCCTTGAATCAACCAATGACATCATTGCTTCTAGTGGAATCTCAGTTTTTAGACACTGCCAGTACCACTCGACATATGCGGCCGTCACTAGTTCTGTTCGATTGGCAAAGTGGTGATAGATCGATGGTTCCTTAATTCCAAGGTTTTCAGCAATGGCACCCAAACGCACGGCCGCCTCGCCACCTTCATCCATCATCACGATGGCCGCATTAATGATGCGTGTCCTGGTGCTTTCGGAGATCTCCATGGTGAGTTGAGGTTACAGGTGGTGGCAAGTGGGTGGCGACTCAATGGCAACGTGTCCGCCAGATAGCGGTAAGTTTCACGTATGAGCAGTACCGACCAGCCAACATCCATCGAG
>Ga0209596_1003800_pt1 | contig 11713 bp, 11 predicted proteins | sample M_130807_MF_Meta_FD_187314 | JGI IMG/M metagenome (GOLD analysis project Ga0209596, IMG submission 187314) | Freshwater microbial communities from Lake Montjoie, Canada to study carbon cycling - M_130807_MF_MetaG (SPAdes) (version 2) | ecosystem: Environmental > Aquatic > Freshwater > Lake... | reverse complement strand
AAAGCGAGTCTTAAAGAGGTTGTGGTTAGCGCAAAAGATGCCATTCCTGGTTTTCTTCTTCTTGTAATTATAATGGGAGGAATTTATGGAGGAGTATTTACGCCAACTGAAGCTGCAGCTGTTGCAGCAATTTATGCGGTCCTAGTTTCAATATTTATATACAAAGATATCACTATCAAAGACTTGCCTCATGTTTTTGTTGATGCATCAAAAACAACTGTGATGATTATGTTTATCATCGCAAATGCAATCTTGTTTGCTCACGTTTTAACAACAGAAAGAATTCCTCAAATAATTTCTGAGCAAATATTAAATGCAGGTCTTTCTCCTTTAATGTTCTTAATTATAGTAAATATTATTTTAATTATTGCGGGTGACTTTATGGAGCCTACTGCAATTTTATTAATTTTAACTCCAATATTTTTCCCAATCGCAATTAAGCTTGGGATAGACCCAATCCACCTTGGAATTATCATGGTTGTAAATATGGAGATTGGAATGGTAACACCTCCTGTTGGACTTAACTTATTTGTAACCAGCGGAATTACCGGTATGCCAATTGTTGAGGTGTTAAAAGGTGCTCTACCTTGGATGACAATCTTAGTTGTATACCTTGGAATAATTACTTATTTTCCAAAAATCTCAACCATTCTTCCAGACTACTTAATGGGTCAGCAAACTCCTGTTATTCTTAAACAAAGGTAATTAATTGAATAATAAAATTAAAGTTTTAGGAGATAAAATTGCAGAAGCTAGATTTAAGAGAAAGTTTTTACCTAAAATTTCAAAATCTTTAATAAATAATCCTAATATCGCAGCACAAATTTGCAGGCATGCCGAAATGGAGTTGTTATGGAACCCTATTGGTTTTAAAGCGGGGGCCACAAATAAAAGTATGTGGAAAAAGTTAAAAGCTAAAAAACCTTTCTTTTCTTATTTATATGAAGAAAGCACATATAAAAATAAAGGTAAAATGCCTTTTCAAAGTAACTTAATAGGTGCTGAGCTTGAAGTTGCTTTTAAGATTAAAAATGAGGTTTTTAATTTTAATAAAAAAATTACTAAATCAAATGTTGGTAAATTCATTATAGGGATAGCACCAGCAATAGAGGTTGTTGGCTTTAGACAAAAATTAAAAGCAATTGATTGTCTTGGCAGAATGATTTCAGATTTTGGACTAAATGTTGGCTTTGTTGCAGGAAAATTGAAAAAATATAGTTTAAAAAAAATTACTTCTATTCCAACAGTTTTAACGAATAAAACTTCTAAAAAAGATTATCCAGGTAATACAAAAATTGTTCTGGGCAACCCAATTAATTCATTGATTTGGCTGCTTAATGAAATAAGAAAAAATAATATGATATTAAGTTTTGATTTCTGGGTAACAACAGGTTCATCAACTCCCATTATTCCTATTAAAAAAGGCGATCTCTTTTCTGGAAGCGTTAAAGGTCTTGGAAGTGTATCTTTAAAAATAAGTTAAATTACTTTTTAGTAATTACCATTTTTCGTGAAAGATAAATTAAAAAAATAATTGCAATTGAGAAAACAATTGTAAGAAAATCTAATGTTTCTCCAAGTAAATAAATTGAAAATGCAAAAGTAAAAAAAGGCATAAGTAATTGAATCTGACTTACACGTACAGCGCCACCTATATCCAATCCTTTATACCAAGCAAAAAAACCTATCCATTGTGAAAATATTGCAACATATAAAAATGCAAGCCATGAAATAATATTAATTTCAGTTTTTGGAAAATAATAGATCGCTAAAGTAAAGTGAACTGGCAAAGCAAGAACAAGCGCCCATGAAATAACATCTGCTGAAACCATAACTTTGGTAAGTTTAGCCCCAAAATTATAGCCAATCGCTGCAACAATTACAGCAATACAAAATAAAATATCAGAATATGACAATTCTAATTTTTTATTTTCGTCGTGACTATGAATTAAAATATAAATGACAATTAATATGCAGCCAATCAAAGCACATACCCAAAATCCTAATGATGCTTTTTGTTTAAAATAAAATGAAGCTAAAATTGCTGTAGCTAATGGTAAAAAAGCTAAAATAACTCCAGCATGTATAGATGTAGAATAAATTAAACCTAAAGAAAGACACAATGGAAATGCAACGGTTATACACAAAGCTATTATAGAAAAATTAAATAAATATTTTATTTTTGGAGTTTTTTTTCTAAAAGATAATAAATAAAAAAGTGAAAGAATTCCAGCGAGTGCTGATCTACCAAAAGTAATAAATTCTGGCGAAAGCTGACTATTACTATTTCCTAATGCAATCTTGGTAGCTACGGGTGTAATAGAAAAAATAATTATCCCAATCAAACCAAAAATTAAACCTTTACTCTCATTACTTAAACTTGAAAAAAAAATTTTCATTAAATATTATGATTAACTAGCTTTTTTTAAATCTTGTCTTTCTCTTTCAAATAATAAAGCTAAACGATCAATCATATAATCAGAGGCCTCAAAAACATTTTTTGGGTTAAACATTTTAGTTTCAGTAGAATCTGTTTTGTCTTCTAATGAAATATCATTAACTAAACGTTCTGATGCATTTTCCCCTTTAATATAAAGTAAAAATAAATAATCATTATCAGGAATATCTTGGTTCTTTATAAAGCACTCACCATTCTCAGCAATATTATCAATAAAAGTTAGTGGGGCTCTTTTTTTTGTTAAGTATCTTTTGTTAACTTGAAATACAATAGATTTCATATTTCTAGAGTACTTTTCTAATCTATCAACGACTTGTTGCTTAATTTCATTTTCTCTTTTTTGAGCATCTAATATTACTCTAGCCTCTTCTCTTGTTCTTCTGTGGGCATCAAGTTCAACTAATTTTGCTTCTCTTCTTTTAAGTTTAATCTCTTGTATTTTTTCTCTAAAAATTTTTAAACGATCTTCAATAGCTCTTATCTGACTTTTTAATTGATATATTTTTTCTTTTTCTTGTCGTTTATGATCTTTGAGTTGTAAATCTAGTCTTCTTTCAAGTGCTTTTTTATCAAGAATAATTCTTTTTTCTAAAGTCTTTTGTTCTCTTTCTAAATTTCGAAGCTCTATTTTTTTTGATTTAAGTAATTGTTTATTAAATTGGAATTTCTTTTTTTTAAGATCATTAATCTCACGTAAATTATACTTTTTTAATAATTCAAGCTCACGCTTTCGTTGAGTGGCTTGCAGCTTGAGAAGCTTTATTTTCTTTTTACTTCTATTTTCTCGCCAAGAAATAATTCTATTTTGAAAATATGGTTTTAAACCAAAAAAATTAGCAAATTGATCTTTAATATAGCTACTAAATTTATCTAAAAGATTATCTTTATATTTTGATATTTTTCTAATCTTTAATTTTTGTCTCTTAATTTTTACTTTTTTTAAAGATTTTTTTGTTTTTTTTATTTTAGTCTTATATTTTTTTATATACGTTTTTCTACTAATATTTTTCTTATTTAATTTTTTTATTTTATTTTTTAAAATATTTTTTTTTCTAAAGGATTTTTTAATTTTTTTTTTTAATTTAATTTTATTTTTAATCTTTTTTTTTAATGAAGGTTTATTTTTTTTGGATACTCTTTTTTTTAATACTTTTCTTTTAATTACTTTTTTCTTGATAACTCTTTGGATTTTTTTAAATACCTTTTTTCTATTTTTTTTCTTGGTTTTCATCACTAATAAACAAAAATATTATGTCAAATAAGAATAAATTATAACTAACATTAAAATGAAATATTAATAGATAATAAATTATTTATGAAAAATTTATATCATCAAGATCTTTTACTAAATTAGATCTTTGCTGATCACTCAAAGCAACCAATGGTGGTCTAACATTTGCCCAATTGCTATCTTCATTAATTTTTGTAGCTTTTAAAGCTGGAATAACAGGATATTTTTCAAAAACATCTCTAACAGCTTTTATTTTTTTATTAATTGATTCTCCTTCTGATTTATCAAAAGAATTTATTAAATTTGCAGCCTCAATGTTTACGTTAGTTGTTGCGCTAATACATCCTGAGCAACCAATATGCAGTCCATCATAAAGAAATTTTTCACTACCTGGATAAACAATAAAATTTTTTATCTCTTTATATTTTTTAGTATTTTCGAAATTACCTGAACTATCTTTTATCCCTGTGATAGTGTCTGAAAATTCCTTTTTAAGTTTATTAACAAGATCTATGGAAATAGTAACTCCGCTTACCTGTGGAATATTATATAAAAAAATACGAAGATTTATTGATTTAACTGCATTGATAATTTCTTTATAATATTGATAAACCCCTTCATCCGAAACATTTTTATAATAAAAGGGCGGAAGCAGTAAAACTGAATATATTTTATTTTCTACTGCGGTTTTGGTGAGTAAAGCAGCGTCTACAAAAGAAGTATTACCGGTTCCTATGATTATTTTTTCTTTTGGTAAATCACTATTTGCTATTGTTTTAATTAAATCTATTTTTTCAGATACAGAAACTGAATTTGCCTCACCAGTTGTTCCCAGTGGTGCTAAGCTAATATTATTTTCTAATAAAAATTCACAATGTGAAATAAATAATTTTTTATCTATAGTTAAGTCTTTTTTAAAAGGAGTTAAAACTGCTGAATAAACTGCTTTTTCCATGATATATTTTTTAATTACCTAGGTTTTAGATATTATCTGTAAAAAAACAATAATTTAAAATAAATATCAACATGCGATCATCGATAAGAATTTAATGAATAACGGACTAATAATTCAAACAAGACCTGGTGTTGGAGATTTATGCATGTTTCTTCCTTATATTCAGCAAATTAAAGATCATAATAAAGATTTTCAATTTACTTTGATTACTAAAAAAAGAACAGCAGCAAAACAAATATTAAAGTACGAATCGTCAGTTAATGAAATTATTTATTTAGAAGATGAAATATTAAAAATAACAAATTCTAAAATTAATAATTTTTTTAAAATAATAAATTTTATAAAAAAAAATAATTTTTCAAAAATTTATATTATGCATTTTAGTATATTCTGGTTTTTAGTAGCCAAAATATCAGGTATTAAAAATATTTATAAATATGGAATATTAAAAAAAAATGTAGATATTTATCTAAATGCTTTAGAACAAAATAAGAGATGGCTTCAGAATCCCAATCTTTCTAGTCAAACAAAAATAGCTTACCCTCAAAATAATAGCAAAAATAATAATCAAATTATTATTGGAATTGGATCTTCTGGACCGACTAAGAAGTGGCCAACAAAAAATTATATTGAATTAATAAAAAGAATTAATAACAAAAATATTAAATTCTATTTAGCCGGTGGAAACAATGAGATTGAAAATCAAATCGCAAATGAAATTATTAATGAGGTTAAAGAAAGCAGAATAGAATCTTTATGTTTTTTAAATATTGAAGAAATTATGCCAATTATTAATTCTAGCAAATTATATATCGGAAACGATACTGGTTTCATGCATTTAAGTGCTGGTTTAAATATCTCAGCTATAGGTCTTTTTGGTGATACGCCATTATCTTATGCAAAATATACTAAAAATATTTTACCTATTATTCCTGAAAACTTCAAAACAGTAGGACACAACTCGATGGCTATGAACCAAATAACAGTTGATCAGGTATTGAAGGAAGTTAAAAAATTTATCTAAAAGTTTTTTCTAATTTTTTTAAAGATTCTGGAGAAATTTTATTTTTTAAATTTTTTAGTTTATCTTTTATCTTGTTTTTTAAATCACCTTGAATAATTTCATTATTAATACTTAATAAAACATTTGTAAAAACCATCTGCAAAACTTCTTTAAATTTAGTAGATTTCTCAACAGTTCCTACATTATTAAAAGACATTTTGTTTAGATTAATGTCTTTATTAATATCTAAAAATTCTGAAAAAGCATTGATCTTAGTGTTGTTAATAGTGATTTGATTAATTAAAAAATCTTTATTTTTTTTCTTAAATTGGTTTTTAGTTTCTAATTCATTGGATGCTTCAATTTCTTTAGCTGATGAACCTATTTCTTTAGCTGATGAACCTGTAGAATTTTTTCCAGCGGGTTTAAACGAACTAACATTATCTTTAACTTCTTTGTTATTAATTAACACTTCATAGTACAAAGTTGCACCATCAATGTTAATATCCTTAATAATAATGGTATCTTTGAATAGACTTGTTAATACAAAATTTGCATTAATATTTTTAATCTGAATAATATTTTTATTTTTAAAACCATCTAAATTTTTAACTTCAATATTACTAATTTTAATGGAAGACCCTAATATGCTAGTGTCTATTTTCCCAACGGACACCTGTTGTCCTAAAACCTGATTGCCTTGATCGATAATTAAATTTTTTACTATTTTATCTACTCGATAACTTAGAAAATCTAAAATTAAGAATACTAAGCTTAAAAAAACTAACGAAAGAATAATAAACTTTTTTTTATTCATATAGTAAAAAGCAAGATCATAATGATTATAGGAAATAATAAAATAAAACCTATTAATTTATTTTTAATAAAAAAATATTTTATTACTTCTAAAAAATCTTTAATGACCATTAATGTATATCAATATATAAAATTAAAATTTTAGCAATATAGATTTAAATGAATACCTCCATACCAAAGATAAATAAAATTTTAAGTGCAGTAAAAATTCATAATGAAGAATTGGTTGATAATTATTCATGGATTAAACAAAAAGATTGGAAAGAAGTAATATTAGATCCTAATAAATTAAATACTGCAGTTAAAAAATATTTAGATGAAGAAAATTTATTTAAAGAAGATCAACTTAAAGATATCAAAGATATAGAAAAAAAACTTTTTGAAGAATTAAAATCTAAAATTAAAAATGAAGACAATTCGGTTCCGAAAAAAGATGGAGGTTATTTTTATGCCTATAAATATAACAAAAATAATGAATACCCGATTTATTATAGAAAAAATACTGAAAATAATTTTGAAGAAATTGTTTTAGATTGTGAAAGAAAATCTAAAACACATTCTTACTTTAATGTAGCTTCGATAGCGCATAGTCATAATCATAAACATGTGGCTTATAATACCGATACCAACGGCTCTGAATATTTTTCTATATTTATTGAGGATATTGAAACAAAAAAAATATTAAGTCCTGAAATAAAAAATACCACTGGAGATATTATTTGGTCGTTAGATAATAAATATATTTTCTATGTTGGATTAGATCAAAATCATCGACCTACAAAAGTTTTTAAACATAAAATTGGGTCTGATGGCGAAGAAGATTTATTAATTTATGAAGAAAAAGACCCTTCTTTCTTTTGTTCTATAAATTTATCAAAAACAAAAAAATATCTATTTATAAGAACGGCAGATCACGAGACTTCTGAATATCTTTTTATCAATTTAAAATTAAATGAATTAACACCAATTATTTTTAAAAAAAGAATAAAAAAAATTGAATATGACTTAGAACATCATGAAAAATTTTTTTTAATAAGCACAAACATCGATAATGCAAAAAATTTTAAAATAATGATTAGCCATGAAGAATCTTATCAAAAATGGGAGGAATTTATTACTTATGAGAAGGTTAATTTAATCTTAGATTTTATCTTATTAAAAGACTGGCTTATTAGATTAGAAAGAACTGAAGGTTCTGAAAATATAATCATATTAAATCTTAATAATAAGAATCAACATAAAATTAGTTTTGATGAAGAAGCATATAATCTTTCATTAGATCATGGATATGAATATGAAACAGATACATTCAGATACTCATATTCATCTCCTACAACACCGAAAAGTATTTTTGACTATAATTGTAAATCAAAAAAACAAGAATTAAAAAAAACTCAAGAAGTTCCTTCTGGTCATAATAAAGATGATTATATTTGCAAAAAAATATTTGCGACCGCACATGATAATGAAAAAATTCCAATTACAATCCTTTATAAAAAAGGGGTTAAATTAGATTCTAATAATCACTTGTTGCTTTATGGCTATGGATCTTATGGAATATCTATACCAAGTAATTTCTCGACCAATAGATTAAGTCTTGTTGATAGAGGAATTGTATATGCGATAGCCCATATCCGCGGTGGTAAAGAAAAAGGATATGAGTGGTATGAAAACGGAAAACTATTAAACAAAAAAAATACTTTTTTAGATTTTATAAGTTGCGCTGAAAAATTATGTGAAGATAAATATACTTCTCCTAAAAGAATTATAGCTCAAGGAGGTTCTGCGGGTGGTTTATTAATGGGCTATATTGCAAACGAACGTCCAGATTTATTTCTTGCAATAATTGCGCAGGTACCTTTTGTTGATATTTGTAACACTATGCTTGATGAGGATCTCCCTTTAACTGTTACAGAAATTCCAGAATGGGGAGATATTAAAAATGATAAAAAATCTTTTCTATATGTAAAAAGTTATTCACCCTACGATAATGTAAAAAAACAAAACTACCCTCATATGTTGGTTACTGGAGGAATTTCTGATCCTAGAGTTACGTATTGGGAAATGACAAAATGGGTTGCAAAATTAAGAGAAAATAAAACAGATGATAATTTATTATTACTTCATATGAATATGATGGCTGGGCACAGTGGTGCTAGCGGAAGATTTGATTATCTTAAAGAGATAGCAATGGAATATGGTTTTGTTTTAAAGATTTGTAAAATGCTATCTTAATTTTTTTTCAACTCGATCCCAGAAAAACTTTTCTAGTCTTGCTCCATTTAATCTATTAATTTCTTGAATTCCGGTTGGCGAGGTTACATTAATCTCTGTTAAATAATTTCCAATAATATCAATTCCAGTAAAAAACAATTTATTCTTCTTTAAGAAAGGTTTTAAAATATTACATATCTTTTTATCTCTTCTTACTAAACCAACTTTCTTCGCGGTTCCACCAGTGTGAAAATTAGCAGTAACACTCCCTTTTTTTGGTATTCTTGCAACAGAGCCAGCATATTCTCCGTCTATTAAAATAATTCTTCTGTCGCCTTCTTTAATTTCGCTCAAATATTTTTGTATTACTATTGGCTGCTTATATCTGTTGATTAATTTCAAAATCTTTCTTTTTAAAATAGTATTTTTTCCTTCTAGCTTTGAAATTCCTTCACCTCCATTACCATAAAGTGGCTTAATAATTGTTTTTTTATATTTTTTTTGGAAATTAAAACACTGTTCAACATTTTTAGAAATAATAGTTGGCGGGATAATACTTTTAAAATTAAACATTGATAATTTTTCAGGGTTGTCTCTGATTGATTTAGGGTCATTCAAAATAAGAGTTTTGTTTGAAACCATCTCAAGAAGGTAAGTTGCTGTAATATAATTCATATTAAATGGTGGATCTTGTCTAACTAAAATAACGTCATAATCATCAAGAAATATTTTTTGAGTTTTAGATTTTTTAAAAAAAATTCTTTGGTTTGGAAATAATTTAAAAACATTGCCGAAGGCAGATACTCGTCCATTTTCATAAATCAAATTCTCTGGCAAGTAATGGAATAGCCTGTGTCCTCTTTTTTGCGCTTCCAGAGCTAAAATATATGTGCTGTCTGATTTGATATTAATGGACTCAAGAGGGTCCATTTGAATGGCTATTTTAAAATGCTTCTTCATCAAAGATCTTAAATATATCCTGTTTCCATCTAGTATTATACTTTTCTATAAGTGACTGAGCTGGTGATTTTTTATCTTTAATAAAATTATGAATATCTTTAAGAAAAATATTCTCATCCATACCTTTGCTATTAGTCTGATTTCTATTCTTCAATCCTAACGCTGACAAATCTACTAACTTTTTAGCATGATCAAATATTTTTTTATTTTTAATCTCAGTATTAAAACCTTTTTTTGGGACTTCTAAATATGCATTATGAATATCTTGGTAATTCCAATTTTTTACATACTCTAAAGCCTGATTTAATGAATCCTCATCATAAAGAAGTCCTGTCCAAAATGCTGGTATTGAACATATTCCTGCGGATGAGCAAGAATCTGCAGATCTAATTTCTAAATATTTTTTTAATCTTAATTCAGTAAAAATAGTTGATATATGATTCTCCCAATCTTGAATGGTCGGTCTTTTATTTGGATAGTTTTTTAATTTTCCAGAGATAAAATCATTAAAACTTTCACCTGCGCAATCAATATATTCATCATCCTTAATTATAAAATACATTGGTACTTTAAGTGCAAAATCTACATAACGATCAAAACTATTTTCATCTTGCAAGAAAAATTCTGGAATTCCAGATCTATTTTTGTCAGTATTTTGCCAAATATGAGTTCTGTAAGATAAATAACCATTCAACTCTTTTTCTTTAAATGGAGAATTAGAAAACAAAGATACTGCTACAGGGGTGATGGCTGCTATTAATTTTGATTTTTTTTTGTAATCAGTCTCATTTAAATAATCTAAATTAACCTGTGTGGCGCAAGTTCGATGCATCATATCTAGCCCATTTCGACCAACACTTGGCATATACTTTCTCATAATTTCATATCTCTTTTTTGGAGATTTAAAAACGTCAATTAACTTTACAATTGGGGCAAATCCATTTCCTAACAAACCAATTCCTAATTTAGCGCAAACAATTTTTAATTCTTTTAAATAAGAATTAATTTCATTGCAGGTTTGATGAATATTTTGAACAGCATCTCCTGATAATTCAAATTGTAAACCTGGCTCTAGAGTAATATTTTTTTTATCCTTAACTAAAACTAAAATATTTTTTCCTTCTTTAATTGGTGTCCAATTATTTTTTATAAGTTCAGAAAAAATTTTTAAAATACTAACATCACCATCATAAGGAATGGGATTTTTATTTTTTAAATCAAATAAAAACTTTTCATGCTCAGTTCCGATTTTCCAATTATCCTTGGTTTTAGAACCTTTTAAAAAATATTCTATTAACTGTTTTTTGTTATCGATGTGTTGCAATTTAATATCTAATTTATTTTTTGAATTGACCTAATTTATTCCTTAGAGTCTTCAAATTCAACTGACATTGTTTTATTTTAATATAACAAAAAAAATATATATTCACTTAATCAAACTAAAATAGGAGAAATTCATGAAAGGTTACTGGATTGCAAAATATAAAAAAGCAGAAGATACAAAAAAATTAGGCAGTTATGCGGAAAAAGCTTTGAAAGCTATTACTAATTTTGGGGGGAAGCCTTTAGTAAGGGGAGGAAAATATATTACTCTTGAGGGTGAAGAATTTATTCGAACAGTTATTTGGGAATTTAATGATTATGATACCGCGTTAAATTGTTATAAATCTAATAATTATCAAGAAGCGTGGTCCATAGCTAAAAATACTGTTGTTAGGGACCTGATGATTGTAGAAGGAATTTAATACGCAACCGGAACAGGATCTATACTTCTCCACATATACCAAGTAGCAACCGTTGTGTATGGTTGCCATTTATTTTTAAAAAAATCTAACTGATCTTTTTTTAAAGGGTATTCTTTTTTATAATTTATAGAAATTGCTTTGATTAAACCAATATCTGAAAATGGAAAAATATTTGATCGATTAAGATTAAAAATAAGAAACATTTGCGCAGTCCAAATTCCAATACCTTTAATCCTAACCAAGTGTTTAATAGCCTCTTCATCTGACATGTTTTTTAAATTTTTTATATCTAATCTTTTGTCAAAAAACTCTTTTGCAATCGTTCTTAAAT
>Ga0209596_1003798_pt1 | contig 11716 bp, 11 predicted proteins | sample M_130807_MF_Meta_FD_187314 | JGI IMG/M metagenome (GOLD analysis project Ga0209596, IMG submission 187314) | Freshwater microbial communities from Lake Montjoie, Canada to study carbon cycling - M_130807_MF_MetaG (SPAdes) (version 2) | ecosystem: Environmental > Aquatic > Freshwater > Lake... | reverse complement strand
CGCAAGTCCCGTAAGGGTAAGTCTCGCAAGTCCCGTAAGAGTAAGTCTCGCAAGTCACGTAAGTCCCGTAAGGGTAAATCTCGCAAGTCACGTAAGTCCCGTAAGGGTAAGTCTCGCAAGTCCCGTAAGTCCCGCAAGTCTCGTAAGGGTAAGTCCCGTAAGTCCCGTAAAGGCAAGTCTCGTAAGTCACGTAAATCACGCAAGTCACGTAAGTCCCGTAAGGGTAAGTCTCGTAAGTCCCGAAAGTCCCGTAAGGGAAAGTCCCGTAAGGGAAAGTCCCGTTCGCCTAGACGCTCTCGTAAGTCAGGTAAAGACCATATCTATGAAGGTGTTGTAAGTTATCCGTTAGGTGGGAAGGAATGGTTCAATAAGAACTATAAGAATGATATATTTACTTTAGTGAGAGGAGACTTACTAGAGTATAACTGGAAACGAACAAAAGAAAATGATGTATTAAGTATAAAAGTAAAGATTACAGAACCAAACTATACAAAAGATGATATAAAGGGACTTTTCGATTTTCTAGCCGATCCAGATGATGATTGTAATTACCGTGTTAAAAAGAATAAGAAAGGAATTTTAGTACAGTATAAACCAAAAGATGATGTTAGTGAAAAGGAAGGAGAATGTATGCAAGGAAAACTTGTAAAATGGAATTAATTAATTTTTTTTAAATAAATGAGTACACAACCTGTAACGATAAGATTAAGAGGAAACGTAATTAGAAGAGAACAGTTGCCAGTGATGCCTGAAAGGAGAAGAAAAAGAGAAGAGCCTGACGAGCACGAGCACGAGCAAAAACAAGTAGTGGTAAGGTTAGGAGGAAAAGAAATTAGAAGAGATATTATAAAATTAGAAAAAAAATTTAACAAAGATAATCTTATTCTTAATGCGATTGTAAGAAATGATATAGAAAAATATATTAGTCCTGTAAGTTTCCAAATATTATACAAATCTAAACAAAAATTACGCTTATTGGTTATAATTCCTATACCTAAGAAAACTAAATGCGATCAGTCTCCTAAAGATAATAAATATCTAGATTTTTGTAATTCTTTAGGATTTTTTAAAAGTACTGGTACAAGTAACAAATGGAGTTTTGAAGGAGTATATTTACCATTCGCTGGAATAAGTATACATGGATGGATTCGTAAAATAGGAGCAGCGTGGTTTTCTCCTTGGCACGTTCCTATCATAGAATATGCATTAACAAAATTAAAAGCAGATAAGATACTTAAACCAAACGGCTTATCTACCTTAATATTATATAAATTTCTTATGCGATTCGCAGACTGGCAAATGTTACAGATTTCCGCAGCTTTAGGTGGACCTCTATGGAACGCTATTCCAGAATTAAAATTTGTAAAAGAATTTATATTGAAAAATAACCTTGTTGAATGTAAAAATAATGATACGTTAGTCATACGTCTTAAGAGAAGTACAGCTATTGTAGATGCATCAGACAATGATGATGAAAGGCAAAAAATCTTTGTTCAAATGTTTCAAGACTCTCTATTTACGAATAATTTTTACAAACGATTACAAGATGTATATAAACCATCTAATGATATTATACAAGAATATTCTCTCCTTGAACACACGAACGAGACAGATAGCATACCTTTTGTAAATGATAAAATGAAACAATATAATGCAATGTGTTTTGATCCTATAAAAATAGAATATTATGACAGAGAGGATGAAAGACATGACAAAGACGATGATGACAAAGACGATGAAATAATACATCAACCCAAATATGTAGATCTCAATACGGGAGAAACTGTAATTGTAAGAAAGTAAAATTTTATGTGTGTACACATAAAATTATTTTTAACAAATAATTAGTATACCTTGAAACTTACGAATTCTCAATTCTAGTTAGGCTCATCACTAATATAATTATTAAAAATTAAATATATTTATATTTAAAAATATTTAGCGAACATGTATGCAAATACATATTCAATCACTGAAACCCAACCCTTTATATTTATTTTAAGGGAAAGAGCTGACCGTAAGATTACCTCCAGTAGCCTGGCTGAGACTGTTATAAGCCATAGGAGTCATATTTACTCTGTTCTGAGCGAGTTCGCTAGGAGATAAATCAGCACCACCAAAGGTAGTACGAGCACCACCCGAGGCATTGATAAGTAGATCCATAAGCTTAGCATTCGATTCACCAGCACCTGCACCAGCAAGAACGTTCATAGCACCAGCCTGTAGATCACGATTGACAACAGGATAAACGGAGAACCATCCCTGTTGGCAAGGAGTAATCGCTAAATCACCACGAATAGGGTCACCTTGGCTTCTGAGACGGCTACCCGTCAAGTTAACGTTCATAAGACGATTGTACATAACAAACTGTTCTGGAACACCATTAGAATCCATAGAAGACATCGTTCCAACAGGTAGATCAGCCGTAGACGAGTCGCCACAAGGAGTAGAGACTACAGGAGCCTCACCACCGTTGTAGGTAAGGTCCTTGTTATATATGTCAGCGTAATTTCCATTAGTATAACCAACGGGAAGTTCGTAACCACCAGCTACTTGGTGACCAATGCCATAACCAGCTTTGCCACACGATTGGCCATCAGAGGCGCCACATTGACCGGAACCACAGCTAGAGTAGTTTTCTTTGCTAATAACAGGTACTTTGCGAGGAGCTCTTTGTTCAGGAAGATAGTTTTCCTTAGCCATGTCACCGAACGTTAGGGGCTCGCAAGGAGCGGCTAGATTTTCACGGTCAGGCATATTGTAGCGAATGTTAGCACCATACTGAACATTGCTAAAACGAGGCGAAAGAATACCTTGGAAACTAGGTACGGAAACAAATTTTCCACTTCCTCTCATCGAGTTAGGGTCAAAATAGTTACCGCTAATGGCGGATTTAGCTCCGTCAGGCCTTTGAACATAAGGCATAGCAGTTACAGTTTGTTGCGACATGCCCATCCAATTTTCTACTAGGGGTTGGCTGAAATCAAGGTTGCAAATAGCAAGAATTGCCATAATAATTGCGACAAGAGTACATAGAAATTTTCCAGTAAGCATTTATTATTAGAAAAAGAAAATTTTTTGTAATAACATAATAATTTATAATTTATTTATAACATTCTCTACAAACAGGAATATATGACTCTTTTCCTCCAATCAAAATCTCACAATCATTCTCTACCGTTCTCTTTGTGAACAACGCCGCCTTCATCTTTTTCTCCCTAATACACTTTACACAAAATGGACTCAACTTTGTCACCGTATCCGCATACGGAATCATATCATTTAACTGCCCAAATGGCTGACGACGAAAATCCCCATTCAAACCAGCTAAAATCACTATCTTACGCTTATTTTCTACCCAATCTAACACAGCCTCCTTCAAATCTCCAAAAAATTGCGCCTCATCTATCGCTATCACATCATACTTATCCACATCTGTATCTTTCAAAGTCTTTACTTTCACCGAATCAAACGGGACTTTACCTATCGTTTCATTGTGTGTTGAAAAAGGCTCATCGGCTCTGTTATCCAACTGAGTATTCAGATACAACACCTTCATTCCTATCTCATGGTAAATTATAAGCCTTCGAATCACTTCAGAAGTATTATGCGTAACCGTAAAATCTCCAAGCAAAAATAACCCATTTCCATCTAAAGTAAACCCATAATAGTGTCCCTTTCCTATTTTCTCAACTTTTATAGGATTGTAACCATTCGGTTTTATATAAATATTATACCCATGTTTTTTCTTCTTTGTAAAAGTTAAAAGTCCCAAAGACCTACATAAATAAACTATATCATCCTTCCGTTTCTGTTTTAACACATACATATGCTTTTCCTCCAAATATCTCCCAGAACTATGTATAATACCATCTAAGACTCTCATACGAACCGCTTTTGAATTAATCATATATTCACTTGGCATCTCCTCCGTCCCGTTTCCAATACAAACACCCATCATAAAGGGGTCTTTTACCTCCTTTTCGCTAAACTCTACATCTGCTATATAGCCAGTATAGCGCTTATATTTGCCATCGGTTAAATAATCATACACAGAAACATTCACAATTTTTTTCGTTAACGGACACTTTAAAGATAGAATATGTTCCTCATTTACTATATAAGACTCTCCATATTTTTGTTTAATTTTATACAATGTACCCACTCCCCTTGTAGTCGATAAAATAGTTCTAGGTGTAGAATCATCTCCCATTATAACATCACCTTTCTCTATATTTTCTACCCTTTTAACCTCTCCATTAAACATAATAATAGGAGTTCCTTCTCCTAAGCATTTTCCAGAATACATAGGACCAAAAACAATATCTATAGATGGATTATATTGCAGACTCATTTTAGAAATAAAATCTTATATTAAATTATTTCATTTTTATCTTAAAGATGAAATTATCTATAATAAATGTGCGGAATTCTTGCCGTTATTTCACGGACATTATCTCCATCTGACATCGAAAATATTATATCCTCTGGAAAATACCTCATTAAACGTGGCCCCGACAACTTTTCCTATCTCGTTAGAAACGACGGTGTATTCGTTTTCTCCCGCTTATCTATCAATGACGTTTCTGAAAGCGGAAATCAACCCATGACTTCCGGTAAAATCCTTATGATGTGCAATGGTGAAATATACAATCATTTAGACCTAATCAAAGAATATGACTTAAAATGCAACTCGAAAAGTGATTGCGAAGTAATCCTACGTCTTTACGAAAAATTTGGATTTGAAGAAACTGTAAAGAAACTCTACGGCGTGTTTTCTATCATCTTAGTAGACGGAGAAAAAGTTTATCTCGCAAGAGATAGAATCGGTGTACGCCCCCTTTACTACAGCTTAGATAAAAACACTCTTGCCGTTTGCTCTGTTCCCAACTGCATCTCTACCTATCCGAATGTACAGGCTTTCCCTCCCGGCTATATATCGGTATGTGAAAATGGAACTTTAACCTATCTTTACCGAGATGAAATCGGCCTTTCTCCTCTACGCTTAAAAGACGGTAGTGACTCACTCCGAGACTCTCTTATCGAAGCGGTTCGTTTACGATTGATGTCTGACCGTCCGATGGGATGTCTCCTATCTGGTGGATTAGATAGCAGTCTTGTAGCTTCTATTCTTGTAAAGTTTTTAGGAGGTAAAAATGTCCGAACGTATTCCATTGGAATGCAAGGTTCTACAGACCTTTATTACGCTAAAAAAGTAGCTAACTTTTTGGGAACAGACCATCACGAAGTTCTCTTCACTCCTGAAGAAGGTTTCGCTGTTATTCCAGAAGTAATTAGGACCTTAGGAAGCTACGATATCACAACGATACGAGCCAGTGTAGGAATGTATCTATTATCCAAATATATATCTGAAAATACGACTGATAAAGTTATTTTTTCCGGTGAAGGTTCGGATGAAGTTTTAGAAGGATATCTTTATTTTCATAATGCACCCACACCTAAAGAAGGAGAGGATGAAAGTGTCCGTTTAATCAGAAATTTACATCTTTACGATGTCTTAAGAGCAGATAGGTGTATTTCCACAAACGGCTTAGAACCACGTGTTCCATTTTTAGACAGAAAGTTTGTTGATGTAACTCTTTCCCTTTCCGAAGACATGAAGAAGCCTTCTTTTGGATTTGAAAAATATATATTACGAAAGGCATTTACTGGGTATCTTCCTGATGATGTTCTTTGGCGTCGTAAAGAAGGATTTTCGGATGGTGTTTCAAGTGTGAAAAAGTCTTGGTATAATTATATTCAAGAATTTATCGAACCTATAATTCCAGATTACTTGTTTAACCCTAACTTTCCTAGTAAAGAAGCAATGTACTACAAGATGATTTTTGATAACATTTTTCCAAACTATAAGTTAGATGTTACTTATTGGATGCCTAAATGGTCAAATACAAATGACCCATCCGGACGCTTAATACAAGCATACGACGAAAAAGATACATAAGTTTTTATTGAGTCTTCAATAAAAATTTAACGAAGAGGTAAATACCTAACGCTACTACTGGTATTGTAAGGATGGCCATCTGTTAGACCAACGGCACCGTAATTTTCCCTTACTCTGTAAGGACAATTAGGGCATCCACAACCCCCTTGACAACCACACCCACCCGTGCATGCCATCGCCCTTCGTGGCATAAACAAAGGTACGCCATAATTTTCTCTACGGTCTCTAGCTATTCTTCTAGCTTGAAGACTGTCGTAACTCTCTCCACACCCAACATTAAACTGTTTAAGCATATTCATATCATAGCTACTTCTAGGCTCTAGCATCTCTACAGTTTGGGACATTCTATAACCTTCCCTTACACATCCGTAATCTTTCTGTAGAGTAGTATCTGTTTCTGAACGTTGTTCATTGTTAGAACCGATAACACCAATGCCGTCTCCAGGAGGGTAGAGGAGATTAGTAGCGCGCTGACAGTTAAAGTCGTCTTGTAGTTTCATATCTTCAAGAGTTCTTTCTTCTCCCGTTCCTAAAACTCCAAATGTATTATTATCCATTTATTATATATATTTTTTTTACCATTCTATTTTTTTCTCCAAAAACTCATCCATTTTTCTAAAAACTCCAGACCCTATAAACGCTGGATATTCACCAAACCCTCTATACGCAGAAAGAGGCGATGGATGCGACGTAATAAAACCTCTATGCCCATTCATCTCTGTATACTTTTTAAAAGCTGTAGCATGTTTACCCATTAATAACCAATCCACTCCTTGCGTATTTCTCGCTACATACTCTAAACACATTTTTGTAAAAGGACTCCAAAGCTGTAAATGAGACTCTGGCTCCCCTTTTCTTACCGTTAACGCAGTATTTAACATTAAACAACCTTGCTTTGCCCAATGAACCAAACTACCATTTTTAACGGGAGTGTATCCCTCATTTTCTAATTCTTTGTAGATATTCTGCAAAGAAGGATTTATTTTCCTCTTAGGAGGTATGGAAAAACAAAGACCCACAGCATTCCCATCGTGATAAGGATCTTGCCCAATTACCACGACCCTAACTTTTTCTAAAGGCACCGAAAAGGCACGAAAAATGTGATTTAGAGAAGGGTATATAATGTATTCTTTCTCTTTTTCTAAACTTTCTGAAATAGACTTTAGGATAGATAGAAGTTCATCTTTTCGGAAAAAATCCCAAGAAATATTTCCTTCCCTAACGTATTTTTCTAGAGACATAGTTTTTAAACTCCATTCCTCATCAAGGATACGTAAAGACATTTAAATAATATTCTATTTCTTAAAAATATTTCATTTTAAGAAAGATGGCAAATTGTAGTATATATGAAAATTGTTTAAATGAAATGACCAAGGAATTTAAAGTTGACGGAGACACTTTAGATATCTTAGCCGTAGGATGCTGGGGAGTTTACTGCCAAGATGGAGAGCAAACTATAAAAAAGAAAGATAAGATAAAACAAATCATCAGAGGTCAAGGAAGCGTATCCAATGCTCTTAAAAGATACAAAGAAAGTCATCCTAACACTATGGATATGTTTCTAGTTGGTGATAATGTCTATCAAGATGAGAACGGAGAATTCGACATGGGAAGGCAGATAGAAGCTGGTTTTGTGAACTGTTTTTTAAAATCGGGAATAGAACGATTTTTCCTAGCTATTGGCAACCATGATATAGAAAAGTGCGATATACTTTCAACTCAGTATAATGAAAAACGTTGGAATTTTCCTTCTTTATACTATAACATAGTTTACACTCTTAACGATTTTAAAGTAAACGTAATAGTACTTGATACAAATATGTTTGAAGACGAGCCTAAAAGTTGTGATAAACAACCTTTTAGAAAGGATCAGATTGAAGCACAAAAAAAGTGGGCTATAGAGACTAAACAAAGGGTAAACGCTCGCTGGAATATAGTAATGGGGCATATTCCTTACTTAGCTAACGGTCACAAAGAAAAGAACCATCCAGTTATGAGAAAAGAATTAGAAAGCTTAATAAACGATATAAGTCCAGAATTGTATATCTGCGCAGATGAACATAACCAACAGTTTATCAGAGGAAAAAAGACTTCTATAATAGTTGCAGGATCTGGTGGAACAGAATTAGATAGGGATATACAAAGGCCGTTAGTAGAAGGCACAGAATATGTAAACTCCACATTTGGATTTGTTTCTTGTCTTATCTCACGCGATACGGTAAAGATAACTTTTATAAATAAGACAATTTTTACAAGAGAAATAAAAAATAAATAAATAATAAATGGATAATCTAACAATTGGCTTAGTAATTTTTACACTTCTCTTGTTGATAGCCTTAGGTGTCGTATTATACTTATGGCTAAGTAAGAAATGCGAAGAGAAGAAATGCGATTTAGATCTAACTAAATGCAGGACCGCTTTTACTGGTCCTACCGGGTGTAATATCTTAAATACCGCAAACTGTGGACCATACCATACTCTCGAACAATGCAAAACAGCTTTCCCTGGTCCTACCGGTTGCAACGAATTAACTTTAGACAAATGCAGAAGCTCTTTCACTGGTCTTACTGGTTGCCCTAACTTGTCTGATATAAAACGATACTCTAATGTAGAGTATACATTTAAACCCACTCAAAATATGACCAATAGTGCTATATGTGCAGATACAGTTAATGATGAAATTACAGTATATGGAACAGTATATGGTATTTCAGGCACTGGTGCTAATGCAACTGCTAAAGTTATACCTAATGCTTACCTAGTATCTGGACCAACTACTACAGGAGTAGGAAGATGTGCGTCTTATGCAATAAAAGATAATACGGGAAAAGATAGAACGGGATGGTCTAGATATGGTGATTTAAGTGACGCCAAATTGCCTACAGATGCTCTTAAAGCAGACCGTATAAAGTGGTTAAATAAATTTTTTGGAGATGATGATTCTCCTCCTACATATGAACAATTAAATAACTTAGACAAAGTACCTATTAGTCAACTAAAACCTTCGAATTACCACGATTAATTATTTTTCTATCATACTGTTGTAGATATGATAGAATATCCTTTTCGGAATTATAAATATTCTTATAGAGTGTGAAATAGTAAAGAACATTACCACGTCTTAACTTTATCTCTACGTAATTATGGGTAATTTGACTTGGTAATTCTCTATCCCCATTCGTGAGTAAATAGCTTTTAATAACACGTTCTTCGCCATTTCTACGGAGAACTGTTGTTTCCCTTTCATAAGTCTGATATTGTATCTCGAAAGGGATAGAATTTTTACACACACATTTTAAACAGCCTATATCAGAAAAGGCTAGGAAATCTACTATACTATCTACTAGCTCACTTGGCAAACGTGAAAACATAATAAAAGAATTTATAAAATGAGATGAAAAATCATTTTATATAATAAATGAAAAAGCGTGATATTTTAATAGCAGTTGGTATTTTTCTAGTCATTCTTGTGCTTTTAATGCCAATGAAAAAGTGCGAAATTAAGGATAACTATATGGTTATTTCTAATAAAAATAAACGAGTAGCTTATAAGTACACTTTAACTCCAGAAGAATGCAAACAGATAAATGTAACATCTGGGAGTGTTAAGATTCAAGGAGTTATGATAGGCTATAACGATGAAACTAAGTATGCTGTAGTACAACCTTGTATCATAGATATGTATATTGACGGTCGTAATAATAGCATCAGTTTGACACCAAGTACAGTAAAAAGTGATATTGAACGCAAAAAAATATTTGAACTTCCTACAATGCCTTTAATTCATACATTAGTACCTATAGATATTCTTAAACCAATTGACCCTTCTCAAAACGATTTATTAGAAAAAGAAATAGCTAAATTTAAATTTACAATTCCAGATATAAATCAAGGGGTAAGAAAAGTAGGGTCTCTTGTAATGTATAAATATATCAGCAAAGATAAACCTAACTCTGATTTATGTGCTGATAAAGGAGATGACGTGATTTATATTTATGGCATAATAAATAGTATTAATAGCAATAACAATACTGCACGAATTATGCCACTGTCAATCGAAGTCAAAGGTCCTACCTCATTAGATAGATGCAAGAGTCCAAGCGGTCGCGTTGTCTTTACCCGTTTTCAAGATACAAATAATTTAAAAAATTATAAAGAGTGGATAGATTGGTATTTTGGCGATGCAAGTAAGGCTCCAGTATACGATCAACTACTCGTCACAGATGTTCCTATGGATGCTTTATTACCTGTTACATCCATTCCACTTATATAAACCTTTATGTAAAAAAATAAATATCCATTTTTAATAAAATGGATAAATGGAAAATAGCATTAATTGTGGTTTTAGCGATTGGATTAGCCATAATTTTAGGTGTCTTTTTAAAGAAGAAAAAAGAATCACCTCTAACTTTAGAAAATTGTAAAAAAGATTTTCCGTGTGCTGTATGCGGAACGCCTTTGAGTCAAGAAAATTGTAGTCGTAATTTTCCGTGTACTGTATGCGGAACGCCTTTGAATCGGGAAAATTGCATGAGTACTTTTCCCTGTAGCACTGGTACTTCTTGTCCTTCTTGTCCTTCTTGTCCTAATCCAACTCCTTGTCCTTCTTGTCCTAATCCAACTCCTATTCCAACTCCAGCAGTTATTCGCCCGAGAGCTACTAGTATAGGTGATTGTGGTTATCAAAACAGAGAAAGAGGTTGGTATGATGTATCTAATAATGGAGCTCGAAATGATTACTGTAGATGGATAGGTAATAATAATGTTTTTTCGTGTAAATTAGCTGGTTCTTCAAATGAATATGAATATGAGATAGAAGGAACTAAATTTAAAGATTATTCTAGTCGTATTAATGAACCACATGACCCCCTTGAACATGGACAAACTAATTGTATGTAATAACTTGATTTTCAACTATTCTGGATTTGGTAAAACTTGACATAGCTTTGCGACAAACTCTTCTTTGAGCTCATGTTCTTCTCCTTCTGAAATTTTCTTAACACCCTTTTCTACCTTTATAATCTCGTTCATACGGTCGAAAATGTCTTGTCGTTCGATATCTGATACTTCTGTGTTTAATTCTGATAGAATCTGGTCTCTAACAGAATTTATAATCTCATCGCAGTCCTTTATAGATGAGAAAAACTTTACCGCTAATTTCTTCCCTTTCGGATCTTTTGACATCTTTCCATTGGCTTTTCTCCACGTTAGCGTTTTTTTAGCTATATCTGTAGGTAAGACTCTATTCTTAAAGGATGTTTCCGCCGCAAATTTAGCTAAAGCTGTGGCATCTATCACATCTTTCGCAGTTAACAGGCGTGCCGATTCCTTAAGATGTTCATCTGTAAGACACTCTAATTTTAATATATTTGTATTTGTACTCTTAGTTACACCTTTAATAGCAACGTTCTCAAGTTTAGATGTAAGGTCTCTGATTTGGGCTTCGTAATTTTTTGTAAGATTTCTTATCTGTTCTCTTAGGTGGTCTTCTCGTTCTCTGAGAATAGTAGATAGTTTTGTGATGATTTCTTTTTGGTCTCTAATTTTTCTCTTCATTTCTTCTAATTGTCCTTGGACATTACATTTTTCTTCGTGTTCAGCGAGTCTTTGTTTGCTTTGAAATGTTTTTTCACAATTTTTGCATTTTATAAAGTGGGGTAGTTTGCCTTGTTTTTCTAGACAATATCTTGTCTTTTTCTGGTGACCAAGTAAGCTAATTCTTGAACAGAAAGTATTTCCGCAGAATTGGCAAA
>Ga0209596_1003797_pt1 | contig 11716 bp, 4 predicted proteins | sample M_130807_MF_Meta_FD_187314 | JGI IMG/M metagenome (GOLD analysis project Ga0209596, IMG submission 187314) | Freshwater microbial communities from Lake Montjoie, Canada to study carbon cycling - M_130807_MF_MetaG (SPAdes) (version 2) | ecosystem: Environmental > Aquatic > Freshwater > Lake... | reverse complement strand
TTTTCGTGAGCGATGCACTGTCGGCGGCGCAAGCCGGAGCCCTCCGGGCGCAGGCCCTCGCGGGCAAGACGCTCGTCTTTGCTCCGAAATCTGCGGCGGCGGCGGCAACCCTCGGTGCGTTGATCGGTCGCGAAGGCGTGGCGATGACGGAGGTGACGCCGACAAACTATGCGATGTTTGCCGAGATCGATTTTAAACATCCCCTGTTTGCGCCGTTTGCCGATCCGCGGTTCAGCGACTTCACGAAAATCCACATTTGGAAATATCGGAAGCTGGATGCTGCGGGCATTCCCGATGCGCGGGTGCTCGCGCGATTTGACAGCGGAGACCCCGCGGTGATCGAGGCGGCGCTGGGTAAAGGGCGCTTGTTTGTGCTAACGACCGGCTGGCAGCCCGACGATAGCCAACTCGCGGTTTCCACGAAATTTGTGCCGCTTCTCTGGTCGCTACTGGAACTGGGCGGAGGTGTCTCGGCGGCGCCCGCGCAATGGTTCGTGGGCGATACGGCACCCTTGCCCCCCGGCCCCGCTGGAACGGAGCAAACGGAGAAAGACGTGCGCTTCACTCAGCCCGGTATTCGCGAAGTGAATATCGGCGAGCGCACGGTGCGTTTCGCGGTGAACGTGGATGCGAATGAAAGCCGCACGGCGCCGCTCGCCGCGGATGAGTTGGAGCGCCTCGGCGTTCCGCTGACCCCAGCCGAGACCAAGCCTGTGGTGCCGGGCGACAGCAAGATTGTGCTGCAGGGGGTCGAGGCGGAAAACCGGCAAAAACTTTGGCGGTGGTTTATCGCGGCGACCCTCGCCGTGTTGTTGGTGGAGTCGGCGCTCGCTGGCTGGACGGCACGAAAAGAAAATTCAAAGCAATCGGAGGCTGCGACATGAACAACGAGTTCCTCAAAACGAAACTTCAGCGGGTGATCCGTCGGCATCAATGGGTCGGGCTCTGGCGCAAGCTCGCGATGGGGTGGGCGGTCGCAGCCTTGGTCGCGCTCGCGTTGGTGTCGCTGCAGCGCGAGACGGGCTGGTCATCGCCGCTCGCGTTGCCCTTGCTCGCAGCCTGCGCCGCCGCCGTGGCAGCGGGCATCGCGATCACCCATTTTCAGTCCGCGCCCGACTACCGTTGGGCCGCGCAGAAAATTGAAAAAGCCAACCCGACGCTGAAGGGTGTGTTGCTGACGGCCGTTCAGCAGGACCTCGCGACCGGGGTGGAGCCGAGTTACCTGCAATATCGGGTTTTGCAGGAGGCGATTGCCCGGAGCCAAGAGCAGAACTGGGCTGGTGTTGTACCGGCTTGGCGACTCGTGTGGACCCAAAGCGCGCATGTGGCGGCGCTGGTCGCCTTTGTTTTCACGCTCACCCACATCCGCGTGGCAGCGCCGGTGAAGATGGGTGAAACCGTGTGGGTGGGCCCAGAAGGGGTCTCGATCTCGCCCGGTGATACGAGCATTGAGAAAGGCGAGAGCCTTGTGGTGTTGGCGCGCTTCGGGCAGACGCTGCCGCCGACGGTGGGTTTAATTGTGAGTGAGCAGAACGCGGTGGCCCGGAGCATCCCGCTCGTGAAGAGCCTGGCTGATCCGGTGTTTGGAGGCAGTGTGCCGGAAGTCGCGGCTGACTTCACCTACCATTTGGAATACCGTGGTGAGAAATCCCGCGAGTTCACGGTGTCCGTCTTTGAGCACCCGCGCTTGGTGCGTGCGGATGCCGATCTTGTGTTTCCCGAATATACGAAACTCCCGCCCAAGCACATCGAGGAGACCCGTCGCGTCAGCGCCGTGGTGGGCTCGAAGTTGGATTTTTCCCTGCAACTCAACAAGCCGGTCGCCTCGGCGCAGCTCGTGGCCCGGGACGGGAAGAAGACAGTGATTCCACTGACGGTAACGGCGGGTAAGGCGATCGCGACCTTGACGGCATTCGAACTGGTGGCGTCGCAGACCTATGATTTGAAGCTCGTGGATACAGACGGACGCGCGAACAAGATCGCCGCGCCCTTCGTGATCGATGTGCAAGCGAACCGGCCACCGGAGTTGCGCCTCGTTGCGCCGCGGGGCGACGTGCGTCCGTCGGCGCTCGAGGAAATTGGGTTTGAGGGCACCGTGTTCGACGATTTCGGCGCTTCGGCCTACGGGATCTCGTACGCGATGGCCGGGGGCGAACCGAAGTTTATCGAATTGGGAACGGGCACGGGGCCGAAGGAAAAACGGACGTTTAGTCACCTCTTAAAACTGGAAGACATCGGCGCGAAGCCCGACGACCTGGTTTCTTGGCACGCGTGGGCGGACGATATCGGGCCCGATGGCAAGGTGCGGCGCACGAGCAGCGATTTGTTTTTCGCGGAAGTGCGGCCCTTTGATGAAATCTTTCGTGAAAGCGCGGGCATGGAATCTGAGGATCCGCCGGGCAAGCAGAAGGAGAAGCAGGGTGGCGACCAGGCGCGTAAGCTGACGGATTTGCAGAAACAGGTGATCAATGCCACGTGGCGCCTCCAACGGGACGGTGCGTCGAGCAAGTACGCCGATGACGTGAAGGTCGTCACGGATGCGCAGGCGCAGGCGCTCGAACAGGCCGAGGAAGCCATGGAGGAGGCGCGCTCGCCCAAGGCGCAGGCCGCGTGGACAACGGCGATTGCCGAGATGAAAAAGGCGCTCGCTGCCCTCAAGGCGGCAGCCCAATCACCCGCGCCCCTCGCGCGGGCCCTGACTGCCGAGCAAGCCGCTTATCAATCGCTGCTCAAACTCCAAGCGCGTGAGACGAACGTGACGCGCAAGAAGGGCAAGGGCGGTGGCGGGGGAAAACAGGATAACCAGCGGCAAATCGACCAACTGGACCTGACGCAGACCGAGAACCGTTACGAAACCCAGCGGCAGGCCCAAGCCCCCCAGAACGCAGAACGCAAAGAGCAGTTACAGGTGATGAACCGGCTTCAAGAGTTGGCCCGCCGTCAGCAGGATTTGAACGAACGCATGAAGGAACTGCAGGCCTCGTTGCAGGAGTCGAAGACCGAGCAAGAGAAAGAGGACATCAAACGTCGCCTCAAACGTCTCCAAGAGGAACAGCAGCAGATGCTCGCTGATGTGGATGAGATGCGCCAACGGATGGAGCGTCCGGAAAATCAGTCGCGTATGGCGGATGAAAAGCAACAGCTCGACCAGACCCGCGATGATATTCAGAAGGCGGCCGATGCCGCCGCCCAGGGCTCGGTGCCGCAAGCGCTCGCCGCCGGCACTCGTGCGCAACGCAAGCTCCAGGAACTGCGTGAAGAGATGCGGAAACAAAATTCCAGTCAGTTTGCCGAGGATCTCCGCGGGATGCGCCAGGACGCCCGCGAGCTCGCCCGCGAACAGGAAAAAATCAGTCAACAGTTGGACGCTCTCGGTGGAAAACAGAAGAGGAAGTCGCTCGACGAATCCACGGATCGTAAGGAACTGCTCGATCAACTCGCGGAGCAAAAAGAGCGCACGGCCAAGTTCACCGAACGAGCCCAGCAGGTTTCCGAGCAAGCCGAAAACACCGAGCCGCTCCTCTCTCGCCAGCTTTACGACAGCGTGCGCAAGCTCAGTCAGGACGATACGAATGCAGTGAAGGAATCGAAACAAGAACTGCTCCGCGAGGGAATGTTGACCCAAGATCTCCTCAACCGGCTGAATAAAAACGCCGATCGCGAAGGCGCGGGTAAGACCATGGATCTCGCCAAGGACATGCTTAACGAGGGCTATCTCCCGCAGGCCGCGCAGGCGGGCCGACGCGCGCGCACGGGCATCGATGAATTGAAACGCGGCGTCGAGCGCGCGGCGGACAGTGTGCTCGGTGACGACGCGGAGCAGTTGAAAATGGCCCAGTCCGAGCTCGACAAAATTACCGATGAGCTCACCCGCGAGATTGCCCAAGCGCAGGGCCAACAGCCGGGGCAAGGGCAAACTCCGGGTGGAGAGCCGAAGACGGGCGATCCGAAACAACGTCAGGCCGGGACGCAGCCCGGCGGCGAGCGCGCCCAAGGTGCGCCCGGCGAACCGGGCACCGAGGGTGAACCGGGAACGCCCGGTGAAGGAACAGAACCGGGTCAGCAACCGGGCGCAGGCGGCAAACAGTCAGGGAAACAGGCCGGTCAGGGGAAGCGAGGTCTCGCGAGCGCGGACCAAAAGGGTGGCCAGCCCGGCGGGAAACGCGGCCAGCCCGGTCAAGGTGAACAGCCGGGAGAAGCGGGTGCCGGCGGCGCAGGCCAACCCGGGCAGCCGGGCGAAGGGCAGGCTGCGGGTGAGGGTGCGGGTGGACCGGGCCAGCCGGGGCGTCAGGCCAATCGACTCGCCGGTGGTGTTCGCGATGGCCGCAACTCACCGCGCGCTGGTGGCGAGCGTGGCGGGTTGGATGTGAACACGATTCTCAATGGTGGCGGGAACGACGGCGGGGACGAACGCATCGGGCGCGGCGGCGAGATCGGCGGGATGTATCGGGGCGGTCCGTTTATCGGGGGGAATTTCGCGCCGTGGAACGAACGGCTGCGTGACGTCGAGCAATTGCTCGATTCGCCCGATCTGCGCAACGCGGTCGCGACCGCGCGCGAGCGGGCGCGGCTCCTGCGGAGCGATATCGTGAACGACCGAAAGAAACCCGATTGGGCGGTTGTGAAGCTCCAGATTTTGCAACCGCTCGTGGAAGTCCGCGCGCGCGTGGCCGAGGAACTGTCCCGCCGGGACACCAAAGAATCGCTTGCGCCGATCGATCGGGATCCGGTGCCGGCGCGTTTCGCGGAGTCGGTGCGTCGCTACTACGAGGAGCTCGGCAAGGACAAGGAAGTCTCTCCCTGAAATGATTGTTTTGTCTGAACTTACCTTCTCCTCTTGGAATTGGCTCTGGCCGAGCGTGGCGATGGTGGGCGCGGCGGCGCTCGTGCTCGCGTGGAGCTATCGCGCCTCGGCGGCGCAGCCTTTGCGCGGGGTCTGCCTCGCGCTAAAGATCACGGCAATTGTCGCGCTCGCACTTTGCCTTTTGGAGCCACTGTGGCTCGGGCAACGCCCGCGGGCCGGGGCTAATCTCTTTGCGGTCGTAGCCGACAATAGCGCGGGTTTGCAGATCCACGACCGCGGCGAAGCGGCCAGCCGCGGTGATGGGCTGCGGACGCTCGTGGACCCGACCGCGGCGGGCTGGCAGTCCTCGCTGGGTGACACGTTCGACCTGCGGCGCTACGTGTTTGATGCCCGGTTGCAGGCCACTAATGATTTTCACGAACTGGCGTTTGATGGCCGTTCGTCTGCGCTGGGTTCGGCACTGCGCGCGTTGACGGAACGATTTCAGGGGCGTCCGCTGGCCGGCGTGTTGCTGTTCACCGATGGTAATGCGACGGATCTGCCAGGTGGAGCGTTGCCCGACTTAAAGGGCCTGCCGCCGATTTACCCCGTGGTCATCGGCAAGCGTGATGCCGTGCGCGACATTGCGGTCCAGCAGGTGGCGGTGAGTCAAAGTGCTTTCGAAGACGCCCCAGTTACGGTCCAGGCGGATATCACGGCGGCGGGCTATCGCGGCCAGCCGATTGTGGCGCGGTTAATCGACCGCACGGGGAAGACGCTGCAAGAACAGTCGGCCGACGCTCGCGGCGATGGTGAGGCGGTGGCGTTCCGCTTTCAGTTGAAGCCTGAGCAATCGGGTCTGTCGTTTTATCAAGTGCGGGTCGGTGCGCGCAGCGAGCTAGCGCCTGCGCTGGTCGCGCCGACGCCGGCGGTGACCGGAACACCTGAGTCAACCGCGCCTGCGACGACCGCAGTGCCCGCGGTTTCCCCCCAGACGGACGAGGCCACGCTCGCGAACAACGCGCGCGTCATTGCGGTGAATCGGGGGCAGGGGCCGTTTCGCATTCTCTATGTTTCCGGCCGGCCGAACTGGGAGTTTAAGTTTCTCAATCGTGCTTTGATGAGTGACGAACAGCTCCAGCTCGTGGGGTTGATCCGGGTCGCGAAACGCGAGCCGAAATTCGATTTCCGTGGGCGTGCGGGCGAGACGAGCAATCCACTTTTTCGGGGATTCGGCAATCAGTCGGCGGAGGACGTGCAGGGTTACGATCAACCGGTGCTCGTGCGGCTCAATACGCGCGACGAGATCGAACTGCGTGCGGGATTTCCGCGTACGGCGGAGGATTTGTTCGGTTATCACGCGGTGATTTTGGATGACCTAGAGGCAGAATTTTTTGCGCCGGAACAGGCCCTGTTGTTGCAGAGATTTGTGTCCGAGCGGGGCGGCGGATTTCTGATGCTCGGCGGCATGGAGTGTTTCCAAGAGGGTAAATACGTGCGCACGCCGATCGGTGACATGCTCCCGGTTTACCTCGACCGCGAGGCGCAGGCGTCCGCGCCGCTCGGCCCGGTGCATCTGCAACTCGCGCGTGAAGGCTGGTTGCAGGCGTGGGCGCGGCTGCGTGACAATGAAGGCGACGAGCGGGCGCGGATCGACGGGATGCCGACGTTTGACGTGGTCAATCGTGTGCGTGCGCTGAAGCCCGGCGCGAGTGTGATCGCGAGTGTGCGCGACGAGAAAGGCGAGGAATTGCCTGCCTTGGCGGTGCAGCGTTTTGGCCGGGGCCGCACTGCAGCGCTGATGATTGGTGATCTTTGGAAGTGGGGTATGAAAGATGCGGCGTCGCGTTTGGATATGGAGAAGGCGTGGCGGCAGCTCGCGCGTTGGCTGGTGGCGGATGTGCCGAATCGCGTCGATTGCGCGGTCGATACGCTCGCCGCGGATGCAAACGGGGCGGTGCGCGTGCAGGTGCGCGTGCGCGATGAAAAATTTCAACCGGTGGATGATGCGGTGGTGGTGATCGACGTGGAGCCGGTGGTGTTTGCGGGCACCGAGGGCGCGACGGTGCCGACGATTCGACTCGAGGCTGAGCCGGCCCTCAGCGAACCCGGGCTTTATCAGGTGACCTATGTGCCGCGCCAGACCGGTGGCTACAAAGTCGTCGCGAGCGTGAAGAATCCGGCGGGCGCCGATCTCGGTCGCGCTGAAGCGGGCTGGAGCACTGACCTAGCGGCCGAGGAATTCCGCTCGCTCACCCCCAATGTGGCCCTCCTCGAAGACCTCGCACGGAAAACCGGCGGCGAAGTGATCTCCGCGGTTGATCTGGATAAATTCGCGAAACGTCTGCCGCAGTTGCGCGCCCCGGTGATGGAGACGTGGTCGTATCCGGCGTGGCATACGCCGCTCTTGTTCGGATTCGCGCTCGCGTGTTTGTTGGCGGAGTGGGGACTGAGGCGCTGGAAAGGGATGCCATGAAAACTCGATTGTGTTGGATGCTCTTTATCCTGTTGGCTGCGGGGATGCGCAGTGTCGCGAGTGAACGCGCGACGGTCATCGTGGTCGCGGGTGCGCCCGGGGAGGAGGAGTATGCCACGGTGTTTGCGCAGCAGGTTGAGGCGTGGAAGCAAGTCTGCGCGCAGGCGGGGGCGAAGCCGATCGTGATCGGTGCGGACGTCGGCGAGGCGACCTCGGACCGCGACCGTTTGCAGCAGGTGTTGGCAGCCGAAACGAAAACCGGTGCGGACGAACTGTGGATCGTGTTGGTGGGCCACGGGACCTTTAACGGCAAAGAGGCGAAGTTCAATTTGCGTGGGCTCGATCTCGCTGCGACGGACTTGGCCGATTGGCTGAAGCCGTTTCAACGTCCGCTCGCGATCATCGACACGGCCTCGGCCAGTGCGCCGTTTCTCAGTAAACTCGCCGGCAAGGGCCGCGTGGTCGTGAGCTCTACGCGCAGCGGGAACGAGCAAAACTACGCGCGGTTCGGAAAGTTTTTCGCGGAAGCGATCGGTGACCCCAAGAGCGACCTCGATAAGGATGGACAGATTTCACTGCTGGAAGCGTTTCTCAGCGGATCTCAGCGGACGGCGGAGTTCTACAAAACAGAAGGTCGGCTCGCGACGGAGCACGCTTTGATCGATGATAATGGTGACGGACTCGGCACGCCAGCCGACTGGTTCCGCGGAGTGCGGGCGACGAAACAGGCCAAGGACGGGGCTACGCTCGACGGGACTCGGGCGCACCAATTTCACCTTGTGCGCAGCGCCGCCGAGCGGCAGTTGCCGAGCGAAGCGCGGGCGCGACGCGATGCGTTGGAGTTGCAGATCGCCAAGCTGCGCGAAGGAAAAGCGAAGATGGCAGAGGCGAAATATTTCGTTGAGTTGGAGAAGCTGTTGTTGGCGCTGGCGGCGGTCTACGAGGGAACGTGATCGGGCGTCCGAAAAATTGACGTGGCGCAGGGGCGCACGGATGGTTTCATCGCGGTCATGCTCACCCGCTTCTCGGTAGCCCCGCTGCACACCATGACCCGCTCCCTCGCTGGCGTCGCGATGGGGCGGACCGCACCCGACCTCGTGATTACCGGTGCTCGGGTGCTTTCGACCTACACTGAGCGCATCCACGCGGATCGCGAGGTGTGGATCAAGGGCGGCCGCATCGCGGCGGTGAAGGCCGCAGGAGCCTACAAGAAATCGCAGCTCACGGGTGCGAAGCGCTACGAAGCCCGCGGCGGGATCTTGGCACCCGGCTTGGTCGATCCTCATGTGCATATCGAGAGTAGCATGATGACGGCCTGTGCGTTTGCGGAGGCGGCGCTGCTCAATGGCACGACGACGGTGTTTTGCGACAGTCACGAGATTGGCAACGTGTGCGACGTAGCCGGGATTGAGTGGATGCTCGAGGATGCGCGGCGCGCGCCGCTGTCGATTTTCTTGACCGTGCCGAGCACGGTGCCGGCCACGAATGCGACGCTGGAGACGGCGGGCGGCGATCTCACGCCCGCGAAGATCGGTCGCATTTTCGACCAGTGGCCCGAGGCTGCCGCGTTGGGCGAAAAGATGGACTACGTGTCCGTTGCCCTCGGCGACGAACGCAGTCACGGCGTGCTCGCTGAGGCGTTGAAGCGGGGCAAGCCGGTCTGCGGTCACATCTATGGGCGCGACTTTGTAGCAGCCGGGGCGGCGAGCGGCATCACCGACACTCACGAGTCCATCGACCGGGAGATCGCGAATGATTTTCTCGAAAATGGCGTCTGGATTTTTTTGCGGGGCGGTAATCCGACGACGCCATGGCACTCGCTGCCGCAGGCGATCAAGGCCGTGACGGAGCTCGGTGCGAATCCGAAGCGCGTCTGCGTGTGCACGGACGACCGCGATGCCGACGACCTGTTTCTCTTCGGCATGGACTGGGTCGTGCGTCAGGCGGTGGCGGCGGGACTGCCGACGACGACGGCGTGGAGCTTGGGGTCGTTGCACCCGGCGACGCGCTACGCCATGGATGGGGATTTCGGCGGCCTCGCGCCGGCGCGCCGCGCGGACATCGTGCTGCTCAATGATGCCCTCGAAGTCCAAAATACGTGGTATGGTGGCGAACTGGTCGTCGAGCGCCGGAAGATCACGCCGCTCCTCGATCAAGCGCTGAGCAAGCCCTACCGGTATCCGCGCGCTGCTTACTCAACCGTGAAGCTCCCGCGCAAAGTCACGTTGACGCCGCCGCTGCCGACCAAGCCCGTGACGGCGCATGTCATTCGCGTTGTGCCTCCGGGGATCGTCACGGCGCATGATCGAGTGGCGCTCTCACTGGCGTCGTCGTGGGCCGATCACCTTGCCAAACACGAGGTGTGTTTCCTCACGGTTGTCGAACGCCACGGAAAAACGGGTGGGGTGGGTTATGGTTTGCTGCGTGATTTCGGCCTCACTGACGGTGCGGTGGCGAGTAGCGTGGGCCATGATGCCCATAATATCGTCCTCGCCGGCACCAACGAGCGAGACATGCAGCTCGCGTTGGCGACGGTGAAAAAAATGCGTGGTGGCGTCAGCGTGGTGCGCGGCGGGCACGTGCTCGCGAGCGTCGCGTTGCCCATCGCTGGATTGCTTTCTGACCAGCGGGCGCCGGTCGTGGCCAAGGCGACGACTGCGTTAAAGCGCGCCTGGAAAAAACTCGGCTGCAAAGTGCCCTACATGGGTTTTAATTTGCTGCCACTCTCCGTGATTCCGGAACTGCGGCTAACCGACAAGGGTTTGGTTGATGTTCTCGGTATGAAGATAGTGCCGTTGTTTGGATGACCCTAGGACGTACTTGGGGCGGCAGCTGATCGGTTTTTACTTAAACTAAGCGAGCGCTTGTTTTTGGCGTGCGGGTTGCCACGGACAGGGGTGATTACCATGACCACCCTTAATTCCCGCCAAGTCCTCGCGGCCATGACTTTGACCGGTCTCGCCTCGATTGCTCAGCTTACCGCGCAGACTGCGCCAGCCAAACCGGCCGGTGACGTCGTCACGATGAGCTCGTTCGAAGTAAAGGATGTGCCGATCGCTCAGCAGATTCTGCCGACCGCCCGGCCCTTCACCTCCGTGTTCGGCACGGACGATAACATCATCGACGTCCCGCGCAACGTGACGATCATCTCGCGCCAGCAGTTGAGTGATATCAGCATCGCGAGTGTACTCGACTTCACGAAGCTCACATCGAGTTCCTACTCGACCACGAATTTCGGAGCGCCGTCGAATCCCGCGATCCGCGGCCTCACCGCCGATATTTTCATCAACGGCGTGCGTGGCCGGATCACTTCTAACGGCAACGGTCTTCCTCTCGACTTCAATTCCGTCGAGTCGGTCAACATCGTCAAAGGTCCCGCGACCGCCGTGCAGGGAACGTCGATGTATGTGGGAGGTTTCGTCGACCTCGTCACGAAGCGCCCGTATTTCGACAGCAGCAAGGGCTCGGTGAGCATCACGATTGGGTCCTATTCGCAAAAAGACTGGACGATCGACCAAGGTGGCCCGATCTCGAAGACGGCGGCCTACCGATTCAGTTACTCCGGTACCGACAGCAAGGGCTACTCGTGGGACTTCTATAATAAAAACCACTCCATTTACGGCGCACTTACGTTGCGACCCGCGCAAGGTTACGAGATCTTCATCAATGCCACCGCAGCATTCTATCGCTATACGGAAAATTGGGGCATCAACCGGGTGACACAGAATCTCATCGACAACGGCCGCTACCTCACTGGCGTTAATAGCAACGCGGCGCCGGATTTCGCCAAGTATCCCTTGGGTTTTATCGACTCAAAGGGAGCCCCGATTTCGTTCGGGAATATCAACACGATCGGTGGCCCCGCGGCGCCGGTTTCCGATCCGCAAAATTCCAAGTGGGTCACCTCCGGTTTCCCGGCCGGCAATCGGGTCGTCTTTGGACCCACGGTGCAGATCAGCCGCCACCAACGTCTGTTGAAGCCCGGCGATCACTCCACGGGTCGCGAGTTCAACGCCCAGGCGATTCAGACCTTTACGATCAGCCCGACGCTGAAGATCACCAACAATTCGATCGCGAGCTACACCGCCCGCAATACGCTGAGCAGCTACTACTACTCTGAGATCATTGATCCATCGTGGTTCGCTGAAAATCGTACTGAAATCGTGTTCACCCAAGGTGCCGGAACCGTCAATACGGGTCTCGATATCCGTCACCAAAGGACCAAGGCCTACGACGATTACTTCACTGAGCCGGTCAACGTTTGGGATCTCACGAAAGACATGAATTTCGTGAATATCTATAATTCCGTCAATTTCCCGAATCCCTTCACAAGCCTGCCGGTCCCCGGTTGGCCGGGCCGCTATGCGACTGACGGCATTCAAAATGGTGATACCAACGATTCCAAGGGCACGACGGTCGGGCCGTTTGCCCAAGGCTCGTGGAAGTTCTCCGATCAA